>Ga0247777_1000137_pt1 | contig 18157 bp, 14 predicted proteins | sample UWRJL154409C5_FD_179937 | JGI IMG/M metagenome (GOLD analysis project Ga0247777, IMG submission 179937) | Plant litter microbial communities from Arlington Agricultural Research Station in Wisconsin, United States - UWRJ-L154-409C-5 | ecosystem: Environmental > Terrestrial > Plant litter >...
CCGGTCCCCACGCACCGTGGAGCGGGCCTGTTCCCGAAACAGCGCCGTGCAGGCTCTCCCTCCTTTCGGCCTCCTTTCGGGTCCCTGGCCGGCTGCTTCGTCCCGACCGCGAGTCCCCGCTGGCTTTTGCCAAATCAGCCGTCGAATGAAGCATTGCCCGGCCTGTCACGTTGAACTCCGTCTAGCCAATCGCCGGGCTGCCTGGTATAAGTCCATTTGGACGGAGACTATCGACGACTACCCGTAGGCCCGAACGCCGCCAGAGGGTACTAGTACTGCTCTCGTCATCGGTCCGTCCCTGGTCCAGTTATCGCAGAGCCTCATTACCCCGAGATACCTGGTTTCCAGAAGGCTCACAGATCCTGGGTCAGCTCGCGCCCCCCTCTCCCCACCTCGGAACGGATATATCAACCGCTCTTTGCCTATCGGCTTTGATACCGCCTTACGTACCCGCAGGGGACGAGTTCCTGTGATCGAACACTGCGCGTGACATTGCTGTGTACCTTTTCTGCACACATGTCCCTCCCTCACACCCAGCTCTTTTCTCCTCACGACCATGCTGCGTTACCATGAGCACTTCTAAGAAGAAGAAGTCGGGTATCGCGTGGGAGGAATGGGAGCAAGTCGACAGCAGCCAATACAATGGATATTCCTTCCATCGATGGGGGGTCGACCACGAAGGTATCGTCCACACACCCCAACATGGTCTTCGGTTGTGGGGCTGAACCAGAACTTTGTACATAGGACGCCATCACGAGGAGTGGGACGATGGATCGAATGTTCCACGCCAGGGTGGGAATGTCGACGAGATCACGGAACAGTTGGGCAGCCAAAGCCTAGACCCTTACTCGTACAGCAGCTCCTACCCAGGGTCCTATACACATCACCAGCCAACAGGTGAGACTCTACTACGCCTCTGCTATGGCCCCTGCTACGAATATCATTGCGATGCGAGTGCTGACCCAAGGCGCTATCAGGCACCAAGCACTCGTCCGACTCGAAGAAGAAAGAGAAGATCATCAAGCAGGCGGCGTACAAGTCTAGCGATAACAAGCACAAGTCAAGCAAGTCCAAAACTAGCCAACAGGCCAAACCCAAGCCACAGTCAGACGCGTTTCAACCTACCCAGTCCCAACGCCAGGGCAACCCGGCTGCCGTCGACCAGCCCCTAGACGAACCGGATGAGCCATTCATCAGCAAAGGCGTGGAAGACCGAGGCGACCGCCGATGTCAGTGCCTCCGAACGCCCCCCCTACTTGGCTCAACTCTTTAACAGGCGCGTTTTAGTCCAGCAATCGGAGTATGAGCAGCAGCATGGTGAATTTGAATTGGGTGGTGAAGGCAGAGCAGGGTCGCCACACCCAACTGGCCATGGGTCCCAGGTCAATGAGTGGCCGCCTCATGATGAGCCCCAAGACGTCCCCGGTAGCGATGGTGGTCTTGGCTGGCCTGATGAACGTAAGGCCAAATTGCTATTTGATCCCATGGCCTCATCCACATGTGCTAATCTCGATTGCGTAGACAAATACCGCTCGTATGAGGAACGCGGGGACCGGAAAGCTCGTCACGGGCCACATAAAAACACGCGGCATCGAGAAAACAGGGATGATTCTCCGAACAACGGTTGGCAACCCCCCCTCCCACCCCCCTCCGACACCATTCGCCTGTACTGATGCAAATTGTATAGCTGAGTATCAACTTGGAGATGACGAACGGGACGATTGGGAGAGTCGGCGTGCCAAATACGGAGACTCGGAGTACAATCCGGCGGACCCAAGTTGGTGCCCCCCCATCCCACCTCCGACACGCCGCCGCGGAGCACCCCATCGAGATGCCTCTAGGTCTAATTATGATACTAGCACCCCAAGGCGAGCGTGCCGAGCTTGACCCGGAACCTGACGAAGAATGGAGGCATGCGATAGCGCAAAATCAGTACCAGACAGACGAGCGAGTTCCCGGCCCGTCGGGCGATGATTACGGTTCGTCTAGATCTGACGTCGAACTGTTCACTACATGGCCGACTAAACTAGTTCTCTAGAGCAACCGGACCAAGAGCCGCCTACCGTCTCCAAGAATCCAACAACGGGTGAAATGAAGATCACGGGGCCATACAACAACCGCGAAGCGTTGGACCCAAGTCAGTTTTCTCGGTCGCCACTCTCAGCCAACTCTAACTCGTTGGCATAGGATACAGGGTCGAACCGTCCTACAGGTTCCAGCCTGGCGAAGTGAGTCCTCCCCGATCAAAGCACACCCGGACGCTGTCTGATGTCTTGGACAGGTCTTCAAGCTCTTCTGGGCTGAGCCCGCCGGCGGAGGAGACAAGAGGGACTTCGAGGAGGAGGATTCCATCCGGCCATTTACAGACCAGACGGTGAAAAGTACGCCTTTCGGGCGCTTCCATGTCGGCTTCCGCCGATTCATTGTGGTGGCCACAGACGAGGGCTGCAGCACTTGCGTGTAAGCCTCGTCCTGCGATGCATGTCTTCCCGAGGGGCCGACGCAAACTGACCAACCAGGCCGATTCATACCTATGGGAAGAAAGGATTGATCAAGAAGGGGGCCAAGCAGGCGGCCAGACACGGCATCATCCATGCGAAGGACAAGCCCGCCCACAAACTCTCCGGCGAGCCCCGACTCGGCTACAATCCGATCCGGGTGCGCGTCAACGACGGCGAAAAGCTGGCCAAAGAGTCTCGCATTAACTATGCCAAGCTCACCACAATAGAGCACAACGTCAAAGTGTTCTTTATCGGCAGTGTTGTCACCAACGACGTCACCAGAGTTGAGCAAGCTGTCAACGACTGCTGGTCCAAGAGGAAAAGGGCCGCCAACTGAGGTCAGCCCCACCGCCCTCACCGTTTCGACATACCGAACGCCGCTTTCTCATTACCCTTCATCTTGTGTTCTTGGCGACGGCAAAACGACTGCGCCAACGAAATATGATACGTTGTAGGCCTTGGAAGAACCGTTCTCCCTCTGGGAGTCCCCTCTTCCCTCCGGGCAAGCTGAGTGCATGCTCATGCATGAGCGTCCAGCACCAGCAGAAGAACTCGGTCGACTCTCCAGCACGGCGCCGCCGTCGACGACTGATTCCACTGCCTCTGGCTCCTTTCTCTCCCGTCATGACGTCTGGGTACACATGGGGAGACACTCGGGGCCGATGGCGCCAGTCGATACCCTCATCCAGCATTGGAACGGAAGCAAGCACAGACATTACGACTACAGACCAAAGTCTTGGACAAATCTAGAGCGACGCCAGCTTGGCTGGTATGAATTTCATGGGAGACTGACGAGAATAACGGCATGCAAGGGGGGAGAGGGGGATTTCGCACTTTTTCGTCTGGACGTCGGACTTGTTTTCTGGACAAGGACGACATGAACAACAACATCACGGCCGGGATCACTTGCGTTGCTTGCATTTTCGTGTTTTACAGCTAGTCAACGCTAGGTACCGTAGCTTTCCGTCCCTCATTTGACACCCGTTATCATCAATGCGAAAGACCATGCTTCGCTTGCTCGGCTTGCAAACTCTGCGCGTCCTGACAGGGATCTTCTCAGATCAGGCTGGGAGCGGGCAGCATCCGATGTAAGATGCCTGTCTTGGATGAAAATGGATGGAGATTTTTCTATTCTAGGTTTTGTTGTTGCTCGTACCAGGAGGGCCGCCCCTAAGGCGATGCTCCGGGGGCCCCCCCGCGGCCTGGTGGGCGACGCTGTCGGATTTACGCCTTCCAGGGCTGCTTCGTTTGCCGCCCGGAACATTTCTAGAAGGCAAGATGCATAGGTTCAATCCATGGGAGTCCGTCCACGAAGGAAGATCGGGCCCGGGGGGATCGTCGAATGCAGGACCCCACCAGCCCACCTGGGCCCACTTGTCCGTCAGCACGTGCAAGGGCGCCGCCGGGCGGTCCGAGCGCACTGACTTTACAGGGCGGGCTTGGTCGGAGTCGGCGCTGATTCGCAGGCCAACATAGCGATCGAGAGCTCAGGCGGCGGGCAAAGGTTTAACTTGATTTACTACCACTCGGTCAGTCTACCGGAACTCTTCCCTAAACCTTGGAGCTGGACTACTTATCCACCCCAAGGCACCTACATGGACTCGTAGGAGGTACAACTTCTGGCCCTAGGACGCGAGTTTCGCAGTCGGTTCTCCTCGAATTGCTTTCGCGTCTCGGCTGCGGCAGCGAAGCACGGCGTCCGATCTTCTGTCCGCCCTTCTTACAGTACCTACCCCTACAGTACCTGATTAACCTCCCTTCCTTCAGAGTCGGGGAAGACGGGCAGCGCTGCCAGTGGCTTCAGTTCTCGGCGTTGGGCCTCTCCTCCCCCGGTGGGTCCCCACCAACGTCCGCTTGGGGCTCCCGTCGCTCGACATCTCGATGGGCGCCTCCCCCTCTCCCAGATCTTCCCGCTGTCCTGTCCACGGCTGCCATCTGGCGCAGCCCGTGGGCGATTTCGTGCGATTCAAGTTCTTCAAACGCCAACCATGACAGGCGGTGAAGTGGACCACGCCCCACTCTCATAGCGCTCGTCCGTCGCCCACCTCCTCTCCCCCGCCTATGTCCACGAACACAGCAGCTGAAACTCGGCAACAAGGTCATCTCGCCTGACTGGTTGCCATGGATGAAGATAGCACTAGCAGCGGGAAGCGGCAGAAGATGGATGGGGACGCAAGCCCGACCATTAAGCCTGGTACGTCTGCGGAAGTCCATTCCCTTAGCTGCTTCAAGCCGTTGATCCAAACCCTATCCATGACAGGAATGGCATTCCCTTCGGCGCCTTCGGCCTCGTCAAGTCAGACCCCCGGCTTGCCGCCTACTTCGTTGTCGGATGGTCCCAGCTGGCCCCCAGCCCGGTTGCCCGTCGAGCTCTTCTACTTGATTGCTTCCTCGCTGCCGCGGCGGGATATCCAGAACATGCGCCTGGTCAACCAGGAGTTCGAGGACAAACTCGCAGGCTGGTACTTTCGCAACGTGGTTGCCACCTTTCGGCCTGACATTTACGGCTACCTGAACGACGTCGACGTCCCCGCGGCGACGCGGCGCCAGAAACAGTCGGCCATCCACAATGGCCTGAGGGTCTTTGAGCAATTCGGCCGTCGTATCAAGGCGTTTGCTCTGTCTCTCGAGCTGAACGCATCCGAGCTCCTGGATCCCCCTTCCAAGCTCAGCCAGGAGGTCGTCAAGACTTCGTGGGGTCTGTACCGCTGGCCAGTCGAGAACTATGCCCGCTATTCCGATCTCGAGGATATCGAGGAAAGCGCCGACGAAACGCCACAGATGACCGAAGCCTTTGGACAGCTCACTAAGCTCATGGAGCTGGGCCTTAGCTGCGACGCCGGCCTGGGTTTTCTCTCCGCGCCGGTTACTCACCAGACACGATCCCGCGTCTTTGAGAGCTCCCGATACGACCCCGAACCCATTGGCGAGCACGCCCAAGCGGCTCAAGAGGCCGACTATGGCCGGTCCTCCCGCTACATCAATCTGAAGCGGATGGTCGTCAAGGCGGGCTTCGTCGAGTCTGAGACGCATGGCGCCATCGAGCTACTCCTGGAATGCGAGGGTAGGAACCTTGGCTGGGTAGAAGATGGCCCCAGCGCCCCCGCGGCAGAAGACACCCCATTCCCCTCGGAGGCCTTTTTGGGTGGCGGTGTCGTGGGCGGCCCCTCCTGGCGCCGGAACCAGTCTCCTACCCGCGTCCTTAACGTCGCCAACCGCGCCGGCCGGCAAGGTGGCGAAGTTGCTAGTGGGAGAAGGTCGCTGGAGCCCAGGAATCTGACCGTACCGCAAAAGGAGATGCTCCTGGAGATGAAGTGGGCCGTCGACGCCCTGGTTCAGTCCTACGTCATCTCGGTCATCGACAACAAGGATATCTTCTCCAAGGTCACCGTTCTCTGCCTTGCCCGGATTCCGAGCAGTCTTCTGCATATTCTGGCTCGCGAGGATCTGTGGAGGGCCCTGGAGACCATCGCCAAGCTCCGGCTCGGCGTGGTTCCAGATTGGCGAAGCGTGGCCAAGCCGAGGGACGGAATCATGGAAGAGGAGAGAGTGTCTCCGCTGCAAGCCTTCCCGCATGTCTTTGGGCTGCTGAAGACCCACGTCTCGCCGCTGGCGAATCTCAAGTCCCTCCACTTCGAATGGCTGTGCGGCGGCGAGTCGGGAGACGGACTCGGGCAGCGAAATCGCTACATCCTCCCGGCTCCCTTCACCGCAGCAGCCGATTGGATGACGGACAGGAACCCTCCCACCAGCGAGCATCTCCTGTTGCTTCCACATATCCAGCAGCTGTCGTTGAAGAACTGCTGGTTTACGCCCCATGTCTTTCTCCGGGTGGTGGGTCAGATGGTCAACTCTTCACTCACCGAATTGCAGCTGGAGAGCGTCTCCCTCACCGGCCCGCCCAGCACGGTACCCCGGGAGCTCATACTGGCCCGTCGCAACAGCGAGACCGGACACTGGCCCTGGCCGATGTGCACAGGGCCGGTGACGCCCGGACTGATGTTCAACCATCCTCCACCGACGGGCGCCAACATCCACATTCCCAACGGAGGCCCTCCCGCAGCAGCAGCGGGTATCGCCGCCGCTCAAGCCGCTCCTGTGCTTGGCAATCAGCAAGTGCACCAGATGATGGGTCAGAATATCGTCGGAGGGCAGGCCGGTGGCGCTCTTGACCCTCTCAACATCATCGCCCTCAATCTACAAAACACGGGCAATCCCATGTTCGCTGCTCTTGCAGCGACTGCCGCCCCGGCTTCGTCCGCTGCGGACGGGACGCATCCTGTGGCGTTCGCTGGCGAAGGCCTCGCGCCACATGTCGTGGTGCAGCCATCGGTTTCGGCCTTTTTGGGGATAAGTCATGGCCCTCCCGCACCTCGCTTCCTCAACTGGGCTCACGTCATCAACGAGCTGACCCCTCGACGATCCATTCTGGAGCAGTACGAAGGGATGGTCACGGAGCAGCAGAAGGAGTACTTTCGCCAGCAGCTCGACCAGAAACTCGTGGCAGCCGGCGTACGACCCAGGGGGGTCGGGAAGCGGTTGAAGAAGCTCGATTTTACATCCTGCGGCTACGCCCTCGTCGACCAGACAACCCTCGACAACTGGCAGATCTTGCCCAGTCACCCGATTCGCGCTAATTTCGCTCACGACATCTGCGACCAGCTGACCCAACTGGACAAATCCGTAATGACGTGTTCGGACCCTTTGCTGGCCCGTATTGTCGACTACATCCCGGACGACGAGAAGCACATCTTGCGCAACACCTTTGGCCTCTTCATCCCAGGCTACGCCACCCGGTACGATTCAAGCCAGGTTGACAGGGGCCAGTACCGCGACGGCTTCATTCTTCATGGCGTCGGCCGCTTCCGCGGTGTGATCGACCGGGATGCTTCATAGTTGGTCGGACGCGCGACCGCGTGCCAACCGGCGCGTCCTGCCCCCTGCTATGTGCATCCCATAGGAGGGTGCAGGACGGAGGGGAAGATAGTCGCTTACGAGACCGACGAGGTCCCCAGCCGTGAGCCTCGGAAGAAGGTGCGTCGATGGGGGACAATGACATCTACAAGCGAGGAACGGGACGCAAGGCTGGAAGCGAGCGCACAACTGCCTGCCTCTTGGACCATCCTCGGGGGGCCGACCACGAACTTGGAGAAGGCAGCCCACCGGACGTCACCGATGCTTGGAGCGCAACAAGACACCGGTCGTGGAATGGCTGAAGCGGCCCCCAAAAAAAGACAGCCGCTCGTCGAATGACGCTGCTCGAGGGATTTCTCCTTCTAGCTTGCCCTTCTTCGTTGTCGGTCTGTCGATTCTATTGTTTCTCAATACTATCCTCTGGTCCTTTCGACGCGAATATTCCCGACCGAAGGACGTTCTAGATGCCAACGGAACGGAGCCCAGAAGCATGAGGTGGCTCTGCATTGTCAAACGATCCACGGCGGCAGGTTGCCGACACTGCCAACAGCGACGCCCATACGGAGGAGACGGCGGGTCTTGTATGTTTACTTTGCTCGCGACAAGGGCGACGGTTTTCTTGAGAGGGAAAACCGTCCTGCCGCAGAGCAGTGGGGGCGTTTGTATCGGCCAGAGATGGGAGGAGACTGCCCACAGACCTGCCCACGCCGGACATGGTCCCCGCAAGCGACCGTATGGCAAACTTGGGAATAGCGGAAAGATAGCCATTTGGGGCTATGATTTGTACAAAATTGTAAACTACCTACCTAGGTTGACAGTTTGACGGATGGGCCGCCTCGTCGCGCGCTCTGTCCCTGTGGTAGTCGATCATGAGGCCACGGTCTGGGATAGCCTGGAAGACTGGGCCTGTGGGCTCTCCTCCACGGGGCCGACGGTCTAGTCGTATTGCCGGCACCCTTGTTTCTTATGGACAAGTGGGTGTTACTGAAACTAGGCTTTGTGTCAGCGTTTGAGAAGTACACCCTACTCTTCGTTTCCTACGTATAGTTCGTTGATTATCACGACTGAGTGAAAGGCGGGTGGATGGTTGTGATTTCCTTTTGATTTGTTCATGCCGGTGTCCCTATGCATGCCATGCTCAGTTACACCGTGGATCCCCGGGAAAAGCGCAAAAGACCCCAACGTTGTCCTCTCCGCATCTAGCTTGCCTCGCTCACGGTGCTCCCAACTCGGACTCTAAGCCGCCGCGATCGCCTGGCGCACACGCCGGCCGCGCTGTCTCGAGCTGAGGTGAGCATCACGACCGACGACCGCATCCGACTTCTGCACGACCTCCTCGCCCTCCGTCAGGATCAGTTCGATGTGGCAAGGGCACGACATGTAAGGGTTGATCTGAATGGGGGAGAATTGGTCAGCTCAAGCCAATGCCACGCCGTTCAGTTTGGGAGAAACCTACCCGGCCGTGGGCGCGGTACGTCCGCCGTCGCTGCTTAGGTGCCTGGTTGACCTGGATGTGCTTGACGATAAGGTTGCTCGTGTCGAGGCCCTTGGAGTCGGCGTTGGACTCGGCATTCTTGAGAAGACCGAGAATGAAGTCGGCCGACTTGACGGGCCAGCGAGCGCGGGTGACACCAAACTGCTTGCCTGAGCGAAGGAGTGTTAGACATTCGTTATCCCACCGCAAACGTCCGCCTCAGCGTCCTTCCTCCACGCAGAATACCACCGCCATCACGGTTTCGACCCCATTTCAGAGCTGGAAATCGTACCTTGCGCGGTCCGACCGACACTGCCGGCATAGCGGCGCAGGGGGACAGCCTCTTTCTTCTCCTTGACGTTCTCCAGAAACTTGACGGCGCGCTGCAGCTTCCAGCCGTTGATGGCCTGGGCTGTCTCGCGGGTGTTCTTGAAGGAAACACGCAGGTAGGCGCCGCGGGCGCGGGCCGACTTCGTGGGTGCGATCTCGGTCGCTGCGTATCGAACCTGCAAAGAAGAGTCAGCGTCGTTGGATTCGATGGTGCTTTTCCCAGATCCCGCCCGCGTTGAAGGCGCCGGACGGGGATCGATTGAAAAAGGCCATTTGATGATGAAAAGAAATCTTCAGGTAAAACTTGGAATGGCAATCTTCCTCCAGATTTGTACTCACCATCTTTGCGGTCGTGGAAGATGGGTTCGGCTGTTTCGATGTCTGGGGGTCGCTGAACCTGCTGTACCTGCACGATGTTGGTGATTAGCTTTTTTCGGTGGTTGCAGCGGTGGCACGTGACTTAGGGCAGCGCAGCCCTCGAACCTCAGCACCCTGGTTCAAACTTTCAATGGCTTGTCTTGAAGGCCAAGCGAACTTACAGGACACTTTCTTGGTGCGTCGAAAAGCCTTAGATGTGCTGTACGCGGTGGAGATGCCTTGAAAGGCCTCAAATAACCAGCAATGGTTCTCATGGACGTCTCCAGGGAAGACCTCGCCAGCGTTGGATGGGGGACTTTGGTGATAGCGAAGCCCCGCAGGTGACAATGCCCGGCAGAAAGGTTTCGCCGGGCGCCGGGAAATTGTGGGGCGAGGGGGAGCTGTGCCTGGGCTCCACTTGCCTGAGCTAAGAAAAATTTCCTGCATTAAGAATTCCCAAGCAACCCGCCCATTTTCCAACCTTCTCAAAGGAAGAGCAATTCTCAAGCGCCTACGAACTGCTACAGTCACAGTACACTCACAGCACCAAGCTCGACGTTACAGCCAGAAATGGATCGTGGTGGCAGAGGTGGTCGGGGTGGCCGTGGCGGAGGGAGCTTCCGAGGCGGGTTTGGCGACCGAGGCGGCTTCGGTGATCGCGGCGGCCGTGGTGGCGGTCGAGGCGGCGCTCGCGGCGGTGGTCGTGGTGAGTTTGCTCTTGCTCCCCGGAAGCACGTTCCTGAAACCCTCCTTTCTCTTATCGACCCCTATTCCCATTCACTTCTTTGTCCTTCTACCCCGCCTACCGGCTCGTCATCGAGGTTATGGTATCCATGGACTTGGCAGCGGAGGTTTGGAGCTGTGGGAGGCTGCTGAAGAAGTCCTGGACGAGTCTAACTGGAAGATAGGTGGTGGCCGTGGTGCCCCTCGGGGTCGCGGTGCCCCCCGCGGAGGCGGTCGGGGTCGTGGAGGTCCCGCGGGAGGCGCCAGGGGAGGCAAGAAAGTTGTGATCGTATGTTGGACTCTTACCCATCATCACTCGCTCTCTGCTCACTAGTAGCGTAGGAACCGCATCGGCACAAGGGCGTCTTCATCGCACGAGGTGGAAAGGAAGATCTTCTGGCAACAGCCAACCTGAACCCTGGCGAGTCTGTCTACGGCGAAAAGCGAATTACCGTCGAAAACACTGTCAAGAACGACGACGGCACCCCCGCTACAAAGTCCGAGTATCGAGTCTGGGTAAGCGCAACGTGGCCATGGGCACGGCGACGATCGCTTACCATGTGGGACGCAGAACCCCTTCCGGTCCAAGCTTGCAGCTGGTATCCTTGGCGGCGTTGACAACATTTTCATCAAGCCTGGCTCGAAGGTACATATGACACTGGGCCCCTGCTGGAGCCAGTTTCTAACGGCAAACAGGTCTTGTACCTTGGCGCCGCGTCGGGTACATCTGTCTCGCACGTGTCGGATCTCGTCGGACCGACGGGCACCGTCTTTGCTGTGGAGTTCAGCCACCGAAGCGGTCGAGATCTGATCGGAATGGCGACGAAGCGCACAAACGTTATCCCCATCGTTGAAGAGTACGGTCGAAGCCCCATGGCATCCCATGCTCCGAACCCACACTGACATCAATCGCCGGATAGCGCTCGCCACCCTCTTAAGTACCGCATGTTGGTACCTATGGTGGACGCCATCTTTGCCGACGTCGCCCAGCCCGACCAGTCTCGAATTGTGGCCCTTAACGCCAGTTTGTATCTGAAGCAGGGTGGCGGCACACTGATCTCTATCAAGGCGAACTGCATCGACAGCACGGCCCCACCCGAGCAAGTCTTCGCGTCAGAGGTGGAGAAGCTGAAGGCCGAGCAGTTTTTCCCCAAGGAGCAGCTCACACTAGGCAAGGGACCCCAAAGTCCCTCGGCTGTCTTGGCAAGTGATGGCTAACCATTGACAGAACCGTACGAGCGTGACCACGCCCTTGTGGCTGCCGTCTATCGGCAGCGGGAGTTTGTGGGCTAAGGAAGTGCGATTTGAAGACGGAATCTCCCGAGAGACGCTCTACAAGGATATTGGGCCTCCGCGGTCTATAATTCGGCATGTCTCATTGACTTTCTGTCGTCGAGGGTCCTGGGAAGGGCGAGCTTTGGCGTTAGAGGCAAGAATTTCGAACGAAAATTCCACCATGGTGTGTATACATGCTCGCACATTGCCATGGCGGCTATCTGCCGATCAAGCCGCGAATGTCGGGTAGGGGAGCGGTCAACCTCCGGACGCGATAATCACCGGCCGTGGCGGTCATGGTGGAGGACGGTGACGCGACAGGTCACGGTGGTTCTGCCTGGAGGCGAGTGGCGGTAGGTAGACCAAACCGAGTTCCATGAAGGCAATGTACTTCAAAAAGGCCGACCTTAGATCCATGGATCCATGGATTCAAATTTGATGAGACGCAATACCATCGAATGTCGTGGAGCGCCGATCGGCCCGGACCGTCCGGCCCCTCCTACCAGCCTTCAACGGTGGCGGGTTGGTAGCACCCGTGAATCTATGCCGACTCCGGGGTCCTAACATCCGAGGGTCAGGGGAGCAGCTACTGGTCATGGCCTCGGGTTCGGTCGGGAGAAAAGGGTCGAGTCTGTCCCGTTTTGCTCCTTCTGCCGACGACCGATGGATTCAGGAGGGCCAGTAGACGTCACGAAGGGAAAGGAGTGCGAAGGCACCCGCCAGAGCCGCGAAGGACCAGCCCCCTCAGGGCGACGACGACGACGGCGAATCGGGAACATGCAGGATGCCGAACCGAAGTCTGGGAGCTTCTAACGAAAGGGAGGGGGGGATATCCCAGAGCCGCGCTGTTCGTCCGTCGCCTGCCCACGACGCTCTCCTCCAGCCCCCCTGGAACGCCGTCCACCGTGGTTTGGACGACAGAGCGGGGAAACTCCGTCGTCGTGATAATCCAGCCGGACCGCCCGATCCGACGCCCTGCAGGACTTGGTCGCTGGTTGCTCGAGGCCGAAACGAGGCCGACGACGCCTCGGGGCAGAGGCTCCCGACGGCTGGACGGCTCGGCATGGCAAGGAGAGGCAGCACTGCGACTGGGGTGGGCTCCGGCGGCCTGTGAGTAGAGGCCGGGGAGAGCTTGTTGGTTGGACGCCCAGGAGATATAAATGGGTACGCACTGGCATGATCGGCCGGGAGGATGGGAGGGATGTCGCCATACCGCTGGCAGTCCGGGGCCGGAGTACGAAGTACGAAGCAGAGTGACCGGACATCCATGCAAGTGTCGCCATCGTACTTTCGTATCTTTCATCTGGCCAGCGGTCCATGATTGTCCCTTAACCTCCTGGAGCTCGGGCACATACCTGGGGTGCGTGTCCCGGACTTGAGATCGCGACAAGCCATCCATTCATAAGAAGGAGCGAAGGAGTCAGAGAAACACCAACAACTGGAACGTGAGACCTCCTCGCACAAAGGACTCCCCATCCATCTCCCCCTTTGGCGACTCCATTCCCTCTTCGGGCTTCGGCAGATGAGCAAGCGAGAAGCATCCCCGACTCGGGGCCGCCACCCCCCATAGCGGCACGACACAACGGTCTTGGCGGCCGCGCGCCTGTTGCCTCGTTCGGACGAAGCGGGCATGTTGCCCGCGTCCGGCCGCGTCCTCAACCCGTGTGAAGGGCAGGATTCCGCCGTATCTTACCTGTCTCCCCCGTCTGCCCCGGCCGCCCGGTCGGTTTGATGGCGCCACCCGGCGCCGCCATTGGCCGCCGACCCCTTGTGGCTCTGGAGCTGAACCCTTCAGCCGCACAACGTTGCCAATAAACCCCCCTTTCGGTGCGCCATAGCGTGCAACCCTGCGCTCGAAACAGACGTTATTCGGTCTTTCTGCTTGCGGCAGGCCTGCCCTGCTCCGACGAGGGCTGTGGGCCCTGCCGCCAGTTTCTGACTGGGTGAGGGTGCGTATAAGGGGTGGAGAGAAGAACGATGCATATATTCCGATCTCGCCCGGCAGCTGCTAGCTGGCCGGGTTCTCGACCGACCTGCCCGTTCGACGGAGGATGGCCAGCACCGCCCAACGCTTGCGGAGCGAGACGTCCTCGATGCCCCGGTCCCACGCCCACGGCCTCTCTTCGCCGTTGCAGTCCCGCTCCCAGATCCTCTCCACCTCGAGCCCCACCGCCGCGAGGGCGTCGCCGTCAAAAAAGCCACGCATCTTCTCGCGGCCCGTGTGGAACCCGGCGACGATCCAGACCCGCGCGGCCGGCAAGTCCGCCAGGAACCACGAGAGGGACTCCCGCAGCTTGCCGTGCTGCCATGGCATCCACAAGCAGTCGCAGGAGAGGACCCGGTCGAAGGCATGTCGGTTCCCCTCGGCCAGGGGCGTCGAGGTGCGGCCCCACTCGTGCCCCTCGACCACCACCGGCGCCACGGACCCTAGCGGAGAGAAAGACGACTGGGCATTCCGCCGGACGTTGTCGTGCAGGTTCTCGAGGACGACGGGCGAGGGGTAGTCGGTGATGACGACACGAGAGGCGCCCAGGAGCGCCGCCATGAGCGACGGCAGGCCAGTACCGGCACCGACCTCGAAGGTGGACAGGCCGGCGACGCTGAAGTCAGACGCGGTCCCCCGGAGGCCCTCGACGTCGCCGCCAGCCGCGCCGGTTCCAGACTTCGAGGGCGAGAGGCCCAGAGTGCCGGCTTCGATCAGCTCGGCTAGCACCAGGCCTGCGTTCCAGACGTAATGGCTGAAGAGGTCCCGGTCCTCGGCGGCCGTGGGATCGGCAAGGCTCAGGTGCAGCGGCTTGGGTAGGTTCGGCGAGGTGTACACAACGTCATGGTCGGCATCGCCGTGGCTGTTGGCCACATAATCCGGGAAGATGACGCCCAGCGACGACGAAAAGAAATCCTCGGGCTCCTCGGTCTCGGGTCCGGTCAGGGACACCCGGGACACCAACGACATCGAGACATAATCCTCCGTCTGTCTAGAGAGGGCGGTCGTCAGCGAGCAACGAGTCTGGGAGCAGCCCGCAAAAAAAGATCCTGGGTCGTGAAGGGGAGAAAGGGGGAGAAAGGGGTGAGGGGGGGGGAAAGAGACGGGATGAAAAGAGCTCGGGGAGGGGGGGGGGAGATAATATGGGAACTGCCGCCCCCTACCGCCTTCGAACCCAACTTGCCACCGTAACGGGTTAGCATTGCCGACCGGCCAGTCCCGACGCCTTTCCCTGTTTGCAACCATCCGACCTCTACCCCCGTCGCCGATCATTGATCGGCGACGACGACACTCGACCGAGAAGGCCAAGGTCAGTCCCACTTGTCACGGTTTTGAGATGACGTCTCGCAGGCACGTTTATACGATTCCTCTGAATATTATCTCCGCGCGGCGCCGCCGACGCGAGGACTTCACTATGATCAACGCCACACCAATTACGCTCCACTTGCCAGGACACGACCGAAGAGCGGTCTCCAGTCTTCCCGTGCCGTGGAACTCTCCATCGACAGCAACCCATTACCCCGGTGTCGCAGCTCCGACAAGAAGATAGACTACCAGAGACGCCAACGCAGCCGAGGGAACTCAGAGCCATCGCGGACGCAACGCACAAAAGACAGGCAGGATTGATTATTCGAGTGGGAAACCACGGTGTTGCAAAGAGGAACGTCTTTCTTGATAATCGGATCGGATCAGGATTGATCGACGCCCCTCGGAGTACGAGCTCTCGGGAGGGGGGAGAGGAAACGGAGAGAACAAGACAGGGTATCGTGACACCTCTCGACCAGAGGGGAGGAAGAAAAAGACAAAGTGCCCGTGCCGGGCAAGACGAACAAGGTAGGCTGGGTGTGGTTTCCATCAGTCCAAACAGTCATATCCCGTTTCATATCATGAAAAATCCCGCCCCGATCCCCGCCCAGTTCCATTAAACCAAAAAACACATTTTGCGCCGTTGTGTGGATGCGAGTCGCTCCCATGACTCCCTTCCCAAGGAGTGTCGCCCAGGAGCATCCTTTTTTTGGTGTTCGGATGCGCCGTCCAGGAAAAAAGTGCAAGCCGGGGCCCGTCTATCATTGGACCACGGCCATCTGCTTCATCTGCTCGTCGGTCGGGTCGTCGGAGATCCAGGGGCCCTTCTCCTCGTCGGTAGCGAGGTGGAAGCCGACGGCGCGCTTCATGGTCTGCACGTCGAGGTCGGTGACGTAGGCCTTGCCGTCGGACAGCTTGACGCGCACCTCATGCTCGGTCGACAGCATCATGTCGTCCTTAGCCAGCCGCCGCGCGCCGTCGAAGACGGTCATGACGCGCTTCTTCATCGTCATCTGGCCCTTGTCGAAGCCCCACGACGAAGGGTAGTTCTGCCGGCTCTTGCGGCCCTTGTTCTTCCCCACGGTGGGCACGCCGCCGCGCGAGTGCGTCATGCCTCGCGACTTTTGCACCCCGTTTGCCGGGTTGCCCTTGTTCTTCTTGGTCGGCGACATGGACTTGAACTGGCCCTTGAAGTCCTCGTCGGTGACGTCCTCCTCCTCCATGTCGTCGTCCTCGTCCTCGTCGGCCGTGGACGTTGTCTGGGTCGTCGTCGGCAGCTGGTTCTTCTCGAGCGTCGCGTGCACCTCCCGGTCGTCCTCGACCTCGGCCAGGCGCTTGGCGTTGACGGCCTCGGCCGGGTCCTCCTGCTGCACGATGCGCAGGACGCAGTCGTCCAGGTGCTCGTAGAAGTCCTGGGCGTTGGAGAAGGTCTGGGAGCAGGTGCTGCACTTGCCCGTCGCGTCGGGCGCGTAGCCCGTCAGCTTCTTGGGGCCGTTGGCGGCACCCGATGTCGTCTTCTTGCGGCTGTTGGGCGGCGTTTGCTCCACGCCGTGCACCGCCGTCAGGTGGCGCTTGAAAACGTCGGCGCGGTTGAACGACTTCTCGGCCGCCGACCCCGATCCTGGGCAGAAGCCGCACACCATGGTGCCCTTGTAATGGGTGAGCGTGTGCCTGTTCTTGTCATATTTCCGTGCGAATCCCTTGATGTGGTAGTCGCAGGTCTGGATCGGGCACTTCTCGGGTCGTTCCGTTTGGTGTGTGAGCATGTGGGCCTTGAGGTCCTTGAAGGTCTTGCCGCAGTCGGGATGAGGGCACCGTTGCTTCTCCTTGGACTCGCCGTCCGAGTAGTGCTGGTCGGCCGAGTAGCCCGAGGAGTAGGTGCTGGGCCGCCGCTGGTCCATGGGGGCCGGGAAGGGGCTGCTGTACTGGTGGTGGTAGTTATTAGGCGGGAACGGCGAGGTCGATCCGTTCCGGAGCTGCGGGGAGTTGGTCATGGCGGGAGATCCGGGGTACCCGGCCTTGGGAGGCGGAGGGTACGTGTGCTGCTCAAAGGGGAGGCGCATGGGCTGCACGTCGGGATGGAGAATCGACGGGTCTGCGACGAGGCATGAGTCAGCTTTTTCTGCGCCCCCCAAACTGACAGATTCGAGGACGACCGAGGAAACCAACAAGAGTCGAGAGGAGCGATAAAATGGCCGCTGCTCTGAGAAAAGAAAGAAGAGACCAGCCGGCCCGAGTTGGACGGTCCCGTCGGGCTCAGGGCCTCGGTCCCGCAGGTGGGACTGCTCCACGCGGGCTGCGGCGGCGACGAGAAGGAAGAAGACGAAGTAACGGGAGAGGCGAAGACAAGACTCGACTTGCGCGACGACGCCAGAGAGACGGTCGGCGAGAGCGACAGGGGCGAGTCCCTGGGCTCGAGGCCGAGGATGGGCTCGGGCACGACGGTCGCGACCGAGGACCGCGAGAGAAGAGAAGAAACGGAACCGTGCTGGTGGGCTCGAGAAATATGTGCCAACTCACCAACGAAGCCGGGCTTGGGCTGCGCGAACTCGAAGGTCGTCTGGAACCCGTCCATGTGGCCGGGGAAGGGCGCGTACTCGGTGCCGGGCGAGAAGTACTCGCTCTGGTCGACGATGCCCGGGCTGACGCCGAGGCCCTGGGGGCCGGCCCACTCGGGGACGGGCGCCGGCTGGCCGTGGTTGGAGCGCGGCGAGCCCATGACCGAGGACGGGGCCGAGTTCATGGACGTGGTCGAGAGGTTGGACGAGGGCACGCGCATCTCGGCGTCCTCGTGGTACAGGTGCGGCGACATGCCGTAGGGCGCCTCGGCGTAGATGGCGCCGTCAAAGGCCATGGTGGTGGGGAAGCACTCGGCACCCGGGCGGGGGTAGCCGTAGGCGTCGGTCGAGATGCCGAGATCCATGGGGGCCGACGAGAAGGCGCCTTGGGGCGGCTCGGGGTAGAGCGAGTAGTCCTGCGACTCGGTGCGCATGGCGAAGGGCGGCTGCTGGAGTTGCTCGAGCGAGACCATTACGGGAGGGGAGGGCGGACAGGCCCGGCGGTGTTGGCTTCGATGAGCGGGAGGCTTTGGTGTTTGTCGGTACGGCGACACGATCTCGGGCTGGGGGGCGCGGTTAGTTCCCGGCGAACTTGTTCTCTCTTCCTCCCCCCTCCCCCCCTTCCTTCGTCTGAAGACTGCCTGGGGCCCGTGTTGCGCGGTCATACCTATAACGATTGCATACCCAAGAGGCGTCTTGTGGGGGTTGGTTGATGTAGCGATCGGCGGGCGGGTGG
>Ga0247777_1000138_pt1 | contig 18116 bp, 9 predicted proteins | sample UWRJL154409C5_FD_179937 | JGI IMG/M metagenome (GOLD analysis project Ga0247777, IMG submission 179937) | Plant litter microbial communities from Arlington Agricultural Research Station in Wisconsin, United States - UWRJ-L154-409C-5 | ecosystem: Environmental > Terrestrial > Plant litter >...
CCGATGACGAGTGGCAACGGCCGCTCCGCGGAGGAAAAGAACCACGGCGGTCAACCTGACGTCTAGACTGCCTCCGACGGGCCTCTTCACATGCGTGTCGAGGAGCCTCCGCTTTGTCTCCCCCGGCTACGAATACGGTCGGCCGCCTTGGCTCTGGGGGTTAGGAGTTCCATCTCAGGATTTCTCACCGCCTTTTTTCACGCCCCAAACACACCTTTCTCGTAGTCACTGCTGTTCTCTCGCCCTTCCGTCGGCAGCTGCTTGCCTGCTGGCCGGGCGGGCAAGAAGGGGGGCTTGTAATGGTAAGAACGCGAGCCAGGCGCCGGTGGCGCTGCGACAGCTGCACGCCTCGGGGATTTTGACGGATGGGGACGCAGACGAGGCAGAGTCCAGCAGCGTGCATGGCCCTAGCGCTCGGTGTTGGTGCGATCAGTGTGCATGATGCAGGTTTCTCCTGCATCTGTGGTTGGTTTGAAACAAGTCTCCATCGCTGATGGCGATACCCTGCGGGCCCTCCTCGTCATCTTGGGTCCGCGGCTCTTTCGAGGTCGGAAGAACGCGAGAGTTTGCAGGCCTCAAACTCGGGATGCCATCGACGGTTACCTTGGTGCTGCTACCATACTCCGTAACGATTCAGGAGCTTCTACGGAACGGTATCTGTCTTGGGTCATCACTACTCCGGGACTGGTGGGCATGCGAACTGCTGCGTCGGACAAGCCTTCTGGTCTGGATATCCGGGACTGGTCCTTCCGAGGCAGGGCGTTAAGCTCTGTGGCACGGCAATCTTGAACAGGTTATCTTTGTCCCTGTTAACCGAGATTCTGCGGAAGACGAGATCGAGGCTTCTTGAGAGCAGCATCCCAGGGCTAGCTCGCTTCCCCGAACTCTGACGCTCGTCAACTTTGCCCTGCTGCCCTGGATATCCGAAGAGGCAGGCCGCAGTTACATCGGACAGCAGTCGCAATTACCTTGGCTTCTCTTCGCCGAGTACCCAAGCTATCCCATCCGCTCACCCGGGGCCGGATGGGAGGGGGGCGTCCTCCACAGTAAGGGACGTGGCTCCAATGGCTTGTTACACGAGGAGTGGCTATGATACGCGTCAGTTAGGGACCCAAGGCTCTTGGTCGCTCCTTTCTGTCCTTCGTCGTCCTAGAGCTCATTTTGATAAGTAGATATAGGAAGACACCAACTTCAACAGTCGGTCCCGCGTCCTCGTCCTATCCCCAGAAGAGCAAGATGACCAAATGAGTAGTGGCATACACATCAACATCACGGTGACAGCATCACGGCATCCGAGTCAGCCGAGCTCGAGCGGCGGTCTACACCCTCCAGTGGTTAATTGTCACGCCGCCGCCTTATTACAGTACCTCGCCGCGACGTGAATGCTCCCCCATCCTGTCCGGCTCAATAGCTCGCATGACCCGTCTCCGCGTCCGGCCGTACCCGGGCGACGGCACCCGCGTCCCTGGGCTGGTGACCTCTTTCCATACCCGAAGCGAATGGAGCCCTCTTATCGACGGGGACCTGCAGGTCGGCGCACGGTCAATTTACGAATATTGGGAGGAGTCCAGTTTGGCGATTGCTATAGTGAGGCGTCGCCCCGGTGAGCGGCGAGGGTCCTAGAAATACACAGGGTGTAAAGGTAGGCCCAACGAATAGGAGGGTGCATCTGAAACGAAGAGGGCCTGTATCAGTGCTAGGTAATCCCAGTGCGTGTCAGGTTCCGGTGCCGACGCTGAGATCGTGATGAGTTGGGGTTCGTGGGGTGGGCGAGACGCAGATGAATTTGAGATCTGATGTATGGGGGCTATGAATAGCCTACCGGTAGTTCATCTCCCTGCCTGTGCTGCTTTCTGGAATGCGTCATGATGCCTCGATAATTCCAATGCCCGCAGATAGCGGTTGGCTATGCTTGAAGCGCGGCCTCGAAGCAGGCGCGCGACTCCCGTCGCCACCGTTGTTAGGTCTGGCAACCCGGAACTGGAGCGCTTTCACTCGTGGCCGTTCTACAAGTGCATGATGAGAAAGATATCCTCCGAAAGGGTATATTTGCGCCATAGAGGTTTCATCTACTGTACCATTGGGGTTCTTGATCTCAGCATGACAGCCCATTTACGAGTGGATATAATCAGAGGTTTCGCGTGATCGATGAGCCCGCGCCCTAACGTGCGTCTCTAGCCCCACAAGTTTATTGAGTCCCCCCGCGGTACGTTTACGAGGAAGCTCCGGTTTCCCAGTCTTCCACCACAACCAGGTCTCCGAGTTCATGCCATGGGCAGGTCTCATGGGGTATCTCAACGCGGTGTTCTTGGGGCAGTCACCGATCCAGAGACCCCCCTGTGGCAAGCAGAGAGTTTCAGGTGACATCGGAGATGAACGAGGCCCCTCGCTGTGTCAAGAACACACTCGAATGACATTTGTGACTAAAGACAGCTCTGGGAACTATCCACCCTACCCCGAATGTTTCTGGAGAAACTACCTATGATGCCTGATATGCCAACTTCCGAGGGGCCGCTACCAGACTAGTACGAATTACCTGTCAGGACAACGTCCCGCGGCCGGCAGATATAGCATCGTGTCGGTACAGTAAAGCGATCCGGCAAGTGTATCCCGGGAGGTTTTGTGTAGCTCAGTCCGTCCGCTGCCTCAGGTCTCGAGACCAGGATTCAGGGGTAAAAGCTATCATGTGACTGGGAATAGGGGCTTGAAGAAGGGGCCTCAGCCTGGCCATCATTTCCTTCATTCAGTCGTCGCTGTTGTTTCTGGGACGTGATAGGCATCGATCTTCGCCTGGGATTCCCTATGGCATCCACGTCTGCCGCGTTCATCGGGTGGCGAACTCCGAGTTCAGGGCAAAACTTGTGCGGATCAAGCAGCAGCGACACTTTTGTCTCCCACCCCCTAGCTCCGAGGAAATGGCTTCCTTGACCGTAGAAGTGAGGTGAAAGGCTAGAACCCATGAACCTAGAGTCGAGCGTGATGTTAGACCTTGGGTCTGTCTGGTGCACCTCATCCACCACCGGAGGGTCCGATTTCGGTTCGCAAGTGCTACGTTCAGGGCCAATAACGCTACAAGAAGACTGGTTGTGGTGCTTGGTCGCGGCAGTGGCTTAGTTTCTAACCAATGCGACCGTCCCCCGGGCGCGAGTTATCGCGTCGGAGAAACATACGTCGACCTCAGAGCCCGGTGGTCCCAGCTCTTCCTGGGTTTCAAGAAGCGGTGTTGTGCGTTTTCGACGATACACTAGCAATTGGCATCTTGCACAGTCCTTGATTGAGAGTTGCCGCCCTTTACAACTCAGTAGCCGGGAGGTGCTACGATTCTCGCAGCTCCCGCACCCTCACCGCCACCACTGCCGTCCGACATCCGTCAGCCTGTTAAAATGGACGTATCGGCGGTAACTACCGTCTCAAAACAACTCCCAGGGAAAGCTTGGCCAGATTGAGTAGAACTTAGGTATGCGAGATCTTTATTCTCGTCCACCGGATTCCTATAATCGTGTGACGTTCCTCTTACTGCAACAGTTCGACGCAGCCCGGAGGGCCCCTACATGCCTCTCAAGCCTGTTGCCTATTTACACCGTTGGGAAACGCGATTCTAGAGCAAATGCTCGAAGGCCTTGGCCGTGTCTAGCACCGTCTTCTCGAACGGAATGAAGTCTTGACCCGAGGCCTTCACCGCCTTGCTGGAGTCGAATACCTTCTCGCCGCCGAACTTGTAGCCGGGGTAGTAGCCCTCGCCGGGGGTGCCGGTCTGGATGACGCCACGGCGGTCCGGGTACGCCTCGCGGAGGATGTCGGCCGCGGCCTGGGCACCGGCGAAATGGGCCGACAGCAGGTAGCGCTCTCCGTCGGTCTCGTCGGGGTGTTCGGCGGCGAAGACGATGACGCGGCTCACGTCGCGCACGTCCACGTAGCCCGACGAGCCCTGGACCCCCCCGAAACCGGCCACGCCGGCCGTGGCGATATCCTTGCCGGTCAGTACGTCCCAGATAAAGGCGTTGGTCTCGGTGACCTGGTCGGGCGTCTGCGGCGTCGTCACGGGCGGGCCGGCGACGAAGGACGGGTTGATGGCCGTCATGGCGAACTTTATGCTGTCCTTGTGGTCGTCGCGGAACTGCCAGAACGACCTCTCGCCCCGGACTTTGCTGGCCGAGTAGATGGCCGGGCCGGGGGTTTTGTTGCCCAACTCGGCGACCAGGGGCTCGGCCCAGTCGTTCCACTGAGACTCGTTGACGACCAGAGGCCCCTCCACGCGGCGCATGATGGCGGTGACGCTGGAGAGGAGGATGAAGACCTTAACGGACGGGACGGTTGTGGCTGACTTGAGAATGCTGAGGGTGCCGTTGACGGCGGTACGGAGGACGGGCTCCGGATCGGTAAACTGGAGCGAGACGGGACTCGCCAGATGGGCCACGGCGGTCACACCCTGGAGTGCAACATCGAAAGCGCCGGGGGCGGTGATGTCCGGAACCTCAACGAGCTCGAGCCTCGACCCGTACTCGGCGAGGGCATCCTTGAGGGGACCGGCGGACTTGAGGCTGCGGACGGTGCCGCGGACGTCCCAGCCGGCCTTGAGAAAGCCTTCGATGGCGCGTCCGGCGATGAAACCGTTGGCGCCTGTCACGAGGGCGCGGCCTTTCGACATGTTCGGGTCTGGTGGGTGATGGGTGGGGTGCGGGCCTCGGCGGTGCAGAGAGATGACGGGGCTGGAGGTGATTCCAGTTGTTGGGGATGGAAAGGCTGCACACTTCTTTTCAGGCTCGGAGTGATAATTAGATGGTTGGTGTCGGCTGTGTTGAAGAATTTAGTGGGCTAGGTGATTTTCTGAGGACGGGAAGATTGATCTCGTGGCCGAGTTATGTAGCAATAATGTTCAGGTTCGGTCTCGTATTCGGATGCCGACTGAGTTCGTTGGGACAATCGGCGCACATGGTCGCTGTTAAATAGGTAAGGTAGGCATCCATTGGGGTCTGGTGTCGTCGCAGGTGGTTTGAAATTGAACTTCATGATGCCATTCAGACAATGGTGCCAAGCGGGCGCGTAGTAATCAACGGAAGTTGACCGACATGACCAAGCCGCCGAGGCAATCGAATTCCCCTGCGGACAGTCCTTCTTCTGGCCAATGGAGACACTGCATGGTGCGGCCTCGGTCGAGTTGTCCTCGGACCCGCCCGAGGACGGATTATTGATCGCAACCGGGGACGGCAAACCCTCGGCGTTAGGACGATAATCACGTGCAATAGCGGATTTCTGATTCCGCGGCAACCTGGAAGTGTGGGGTTCTGCAAATCCCAGCAAGCGATCACTCATCCAGCTAGTGCTGAGTTGCTGTCGCAAACGTCAGTCAACTCTTCAATCCTCCCACGAGGACGTCTCTGATACGTCGATCACCTCCGCGTCGGAATTTCTGTGAACAGTACCGCGAACAGCACTTGCGCTTTGAGCTCGAGCGGGATCGAGCTGGCTGGATAATGATACTGACGTTGAGTTCCAGCTTATACTTGAAAGCCCCGAGACACTGCCATTGCTACAGTACTGAGGTACTGTACCTGTGGCGTGAGGCGTACTATCACAACGGAGTAGATGCCTCTAGGGCTCATGTACGGCGCCGATACTAGGACTCAAGCAGACAATAGATTGTGGCCGACTGGCTTCTAATTATGCCTAGCTATTTTCGCCGTGACTGGCTGACTTCGAATGAATCCGTAAGTGGCAAATGTAGGTAGCCCCTGCTGGCGGCAACAGTGCAACCAAAAGGACCATCTGCAGCTGGCTTTAACCCCTGCTTGACGTGCTGCAAGTCCCAGGAAGTGGACAAACTAGACCGGCCTGCGCAAGAGTCAACCCCACGGAAGCATTGGTAGCCTACTGTACGGGGTCGCCACATCCGCTGTCCTGAATGAAGGACTGAAGCCCGGGGCACCTCGTGCGAGTCAACCTCGCGAGGCACCTGCTCCTCTGTTGAGGCCTTCACACATGTGGCCCCGAACAAGCGGGCAATCTGAGAGTCTAGGGTTCGCCGAGCTAAAGAGCTTATATGGAGGCCACCTACTCCCCTGTTAAGGCCGTCACACATGCAGCTCTGACAAGCAGGCAGTAGGCGCGTTGAGGTGGGCTGCGGAGCTTTTAGTCGGAATCGGAGTTGTCGGTGGCGGCTGTAAGTAGGGGCAGACGACTAGGTTCGGTCGCTGCGCGGTGCCCGCGTCGGTTGTCTAGCGGGTCGCTGTCGCCTTTTCCGGGGAACAGGTCTAGTGGTCTGAATGGTTGTGTGTCAGGAAACCCTTTCTGTCTCCTTGAGCTTTCTTTTTGGCTTTGAAGCCACCCGCGCTCTTTGACTTTCCTGAAGGGCAGGCTTGTTGCCTGCATCCCTGTGCTGTCGCAGCTGTAAGAGAGTTCCTAAATTCCCCGTTTACCGTAAAGCCGGCGTAGGAAGTATGGCCCAGGGGTTCAGGGGTTCGCCAGGGATTGGCCTTGGCAGGCAATGGATAGTGGATTTCACGTCTGAGGTCAGGTGAGCGGGCATCCTGACACGTGGAAACTGGGTTACCAGCAAACCAGACGGCCATAGGGGCCAATGGTTCTTGAACGCTGTAGGAGGGGGAAGGATGGCCCATTGTCAAGGTCTGTTCATGCGTCGGGCTGTGCTGTGCCTTGCATTAGAAGCGGACGCCGGATGGGGCTTCCTCTGCAGCTGGCTCAACACCGGGTCAGGATGTCAGGCGCGGATTTGTGTCCAGTCGCCTTGTCGTCGGCGGTGTTGGAGTCGTTGTTTCTGGCGGCGTTAAAGTTCTTGTAAGAGGCATCGCCGACGTCTCGTGGTCCCATTCGGCTTGTTACAAAGCGACGTTGACGGTAATACGGGGAGGACACAGCGGCCGTCAAGATGCGCCACGGAGCTGTGACGAGGACCTCCATTGAGGGCGCAGTGCGGATCCCTGCGGCAGCCGAGCTGGTAAGGGACTGGGTTGAGCGCCCAGATGGAGAGTCGGGGAGTCGTAGCAACTGCCGTCATAGGGTTATAGCGGCCCGAGGAAGGGAGTGGGATAGAAGGCTACTTCCACACCATCCCATCCCAAGACTCTGGTTTGGCTCTCTGTTCGGCCCCTAACGTTACATCCGACCATTATACAAACCGCAACCTGTTCTTTTCGCAAGGGTAACGGAGTCTAGGGAGCGCTGCTAAGGCAGAAGAACACCAAAATCGAAGAGAGGTGGGCTGACGCTTACGAGCTGCGATCATAAGCCATCGAGATCTGTGTAGACCTCCCCGCGCGGCCCCCCTGGGCCAATGCCAGTTGAATTCAAGCAATGTTACTCCGTACTCGCCCCAAATAAAGCCCCGTCTCTGTCGTCCGTCATGGTAACCCCCGGCTGCATAGCCTAGTACTGAAGGTAGAAAGCCTTACCAAAATGAACTACAACCCAACAAACAAACAAAACATAACCCTACCAACAAAAAATAAAGCCTCTCCAAGAGGCGAAGAGCGACTTGAAATCTGTTAGGCACTGTACTCGCCCGTGGACTGGTCCCGGCTCGGCGAGCTCACGGCACAGCCCAGTCCGGTTACGAGTTTCCGTCTTCCCCGATTGGTGCAACGCAACCCGCGAATTTTGGCGAGCAAGGCTAAAAACACCAACAACACGAACACTTAGAAAAGCTTGAATTTCCCGGACGTGGGTTCGGATCAAAAACCTGGTGGGATCCGCCTTGCCCAAGCAAATCTGCCGACGACTCTAACTCGCCCCTCTCGGCTACAGGCTTCGCCGCGGCTATACCGCTACATCAATCGACATGTAATTAAAGTCTACTAGGACGACATGTCCCAACGGCACACGTTAGCTCAGCCTTACATCTCATAGAGCCGGGAGCAACCATTTACCTCGCAGCGACGCTCAGCTCGACCTTCCCTTCGGCCCACACACCGACCATGCGACCGAGACCTCAAGACCCCAAGCATTGGCGCCGTATCTTAGTAGCTAGCCTCGATATTCGCTATCATCACCACCCTTGGCCCGGCGTGTGGACTGCCCCTGAACCCCACAGCCCAACAGGAGACAAGTTTGGTGCAGACCTTAGGAGTAGCGTCGGGCCACTTTCAATTTCTGCCACGAATTTGGTGTTGGCGGCTTTCAGACGCAAGAACAATCTACCAACCCCAAGCGCCAATGGACCCGACATCGCCAGCCTCGCCGACCTGCAATAGCAGAGGCGCTCCCAGCCCTTAACCATGCAGCGCTGTGCCACGCGGTTGGTTCCGCGAAATGAAGCCGTTGGGTCCTTCAAGGGAGACTACTGTCCTCGACTAAATGGCTAATAAGAAAGGCGGCGCGGCTCTGGATTAGGGAGGGTCTCGTAAGGTTGACTTGGGAGCCGTTGGTGTTACCCAACCCAGGGCACATGTAGCACCTAAAGCCCCATCTCGGACCGGGCGGCACAGATGCGTGTTGATAGCCGCCTGCGGCACAGCTGCGGCACAGGACCACGTTAGGCATTTTTAGCGCCAGGTACAGTAAGGAAAGAAATAAGTACATATACGTCGTAGCTTCACCCTTCCGATCTGCCTTTCAATCAACTCATCGAACAACTCCACACCTTCCAGCACCAACTTGATCCAGCATCCCCTCTCATAGCCAACCCCTCCTCCATCGCTCAAGGAGAATTTCAGCAGCAGCACCATGCATCTGTCCTCCGTCCTCCTGGCCGCTCTCACCGGTTCCGCCGCCCTCGTGTCCGCAAAGGGTTTCGTCGTGCCGGCCAACCAGGAAGACGGTGTCTACTCCTTCGATATCAACACGGGCGAGGTATACAACTTCATCCCTCTGCAAAACATTTCGAGCGTGGCCACGCCTCTCAAAGCAAGGAAGACGCGCCGCGCCGTGGCCTTCCCGGATGGCTATAAGAAGGGCTGCACCGAAGCCTATACACCCGGCAACAAGGACGAGCACGACGCCTGGCAGGCCGTGGTCGACTATTGTGAGAACAGCGGCTCAGAACCTATTCGGTGGAGGTCTGGCCACTATGCAAGCCGCGGTGTAAGACGTCGTAGCCCTTAGCGTAGTGTTAACAATGCTAATAGGAGGGGGGCAACAGGGAATTGTCTGGTACGTGTGCAACTACGACAGTTTGAACAACCAGGGCTGCAACCGTGTCGAAATGGACGAAGCTGGCGGCGTCCTCGCCGGGGCTTGCCCCGGACGCGGTGGCTGGATCGCCATCGACGCCTGGAACAAGATGTACGGCCGCGACGGCGCCGGCAGGGAAATTTGCAATGGCAGTAGGTTGCTTTCCCCCCCCTCCTAGTAGTGGCCCTGAGCTAACTCCCGTCAGTTCCCATGGGAACCTAGTCAGTTGGCCTTGGCCATGGAGCTACTTCTGGGTGACTAGGCTTTCTCCGGATTGGGCCTTTTGTACTAGATATCACAACGGAGATTGGAGGTGTTGGCGGTTCTTGAACGAGCTCACCCTCTAGAAGAAGCAACCACTGTCCCTACTGTCGCCGTGGCTAGCGTCGTAGCAGCCGCAATTACGGTCAGGCCGGCGCTGCTCAAGTTTGTTTAGGAATTATACAGAAATACCTTCTCGCTCTTCTATGCTGTTAGTTCACCTAGAGATCTACGTTACTATATCTGGGCACAAGCCCGTTTGCAGCGCAGGGGGTAAATATGCCCGCGTCGCCCCCCAGCAACTGCAACACACTCGGGGATTCTGGGAACGCCGGGCATCTCTAACATAACACCGCATTATCAAGAGAAAAGCCATTGCAACTCTACGAGCCGCCCTGAACTAAACTTACCACAACTACATTTTAGTCTACTAAACAATGAAAGATGTACGAAACCTAGGTACCTACGTATGAGGATGAAGGCGGCGGTGTGAAGTGGCAGCCATGCCCTAAGTACGTGCGGCAAGGGCGGGAAGAAGAAGCGAAAATGACTTGAGTATGCTTTGCCGGGTGAGTAGGCGATCAGTCGACCGATGACATTGTGCCCATCCTCTCTCTAGAACAGCTGGTTGACACTTCGGTCAGTGGAACGAGCACAACGTTTACTAGTAACCCGGGCCTTCCCGGACACATCGGCCTTCCGGTCACACTCCCGTCATGGAACGCCAACCGCCTGTAGTGCTTGAGGTTTCGGATCCGCTGTCACAGGTCTCTTTGTTCATGTTACTAGCTGTCAAAGGAACTCGGCGGAGCTGCTGTCCTGATATACGATAGCAAGGGAGACAAATTGAGAGTCTCCAAGGTTTCTGGGAAGAAGATACCGGACGACCTGTACTAGTATTCCATGTGGGACGATACGTCCGTCGATACTTTAGTGAGTCGAAAGCCACAGATCCTCGAAAAGTTCGCTAACCTAGCGCACCATTTCACAGGTGGTGCAAGAGACATCGACATCCACCGTCAACGAAGCAGAGATCAAGCCATTAACTGGCATGAGCGCAATGCCTTCCACTGGAGCATCGACTGGGCTTGGAGGCTCGCTGGCCTAAGGACTATATATTGTATCCCACCGTCGGAAAGTCAAGTAATTACAGGACTCAAAAAATGGTTCGGGAGGCCTTTGAGGTGAGGGTTACGGTGACACACAAACCACGGATGGGATTGGGCAAGTGGCCGACCACCAGCCTACAACCGGAAGGAGGGCAGGATACCGAGGGAACAACCGAGGAGGAGGCGTACGACTACTTCTAGTCATCTGACTGGTCGGGTTGAGTTGAAGGCCCGCTACTGCGGGAGTGTGTGTTGGCGCGACCGTCTGTCTCTGTGAATGCGAGCGGCGAGCAGTGATGTGGGTGATGATGGCATCGGGGACAAAGTACGGCACAGAGGTGCTAGAAACCCCGCAGGGTATGTCTTCGTAAAAGGGATCAAGTTCACTCCATCCTGCCTTGTACAACTGACGCTATAACTTCCAATACCAGTCAGCCGCCATTCACCACAGCCGAAACTTGGATCCGTCCGACATCATCCTCGACAACCCGTACCTGCAGGATCCGCTCCATCCCCATCATTGTGTCGATTACTGCCGTAAATTTGTGGCTCCCCCTTAATGGCCTCCCTCCTCTTCGAACCGCGTGTCTAGGCGCATGGCGGTGGGAAGAGCGAGCCGATAATGGCGTTTATTGGTGCGGTATGACAGCCTGGACATCGGCAAAGCTTGTTGTCATCACCGTCTTGTCAGCCGGCGTCCTCAAACAAAGCGTCTCGATTAGTCCCTGGCTTACACGCGTAGCTGCTGAGAGCGGACTGGCAGACCCCTCCGTGTCCAGGCACTTGATCAACGCCTCCTTCGTAACCTTGGCGTTCTTGTCGTATATCAGCTGAGCGAGGCACTGGCTCGAGTTCATGACGTCGTGGCATGCATAGTCCTTCGTGTCGCACTGGCTTGACGAGCCCTGGGCACTGGCACCCGAGAGTGCGAGGCACCAGCAGGCAAAGAGTTTCAGTCCGAGGCGCATGGCTGGCGAGGTTCACGGTGCGGCCGGGGTGACGATGATATCGCCAAAGCTGGACGATGTCGGGTCCGCAAAGACGGGCTCACCCTTTTCTATCCTTCCCTTGGTGGAAGATTTCCCGCGCCTTTATTGGCCGCCCGGTGCTCCAGGCTCTTTGCCGCGGCGTCGACTCCGTCTGCGGCTCACGCTTGCCCCCGGGCGGCTGGAGGGCTAATATGTCCAACTAATCTACTAGATTATACACAGTAGGGCACGGAGAATGGTAGCTGCCGATTTTCCCGAGATCACTCCGGATCGCGGCCGTTGGCCCCAAACACTGTAGGAAAGTGAAGCCCTTGACCTGAAGACGTTGGAATCGAACCACTGGGGGCCAAGCCGCGGTTGCGCAGGTAGGATGGTACCTACATCATGACTCCATGACGGCTGCCATGTCCTTTACGTACAATACTAGGAAGTCGGGACTGGGGTTAGGAGACTTGTGATCATGAGCCGTCTCAAGTTGCCTTCTCTGGGGTGGCTCGGGTGGGATGAGTCTGTCATTTTGTCCGCGAAAGGCACGAAGGATGGAGGATCCCGTGTAAACAACCGCTGGGCATGAACGGCGAGGCTCTTGAGGTTACGCCGTGTCAATTCAAAAGGGCAGCAGACATGGCCATGGGGCTCCTGTTAAGCCGAGTGTCCGTCAGTGGTCGGCCACAGCGCCTCCCGGCAGCGTGGGCAACCACCCATCTATCTGCTCCTCCACCACCACCTTCTGCGAACACCTGTTCATGTTGTCGACCGACTGGATTTTGAAACCAGCCTCTTTGGGGCAGTTGAAGACGCAAGGGGTATCCAGTATCTTCTGCAGCGCATCGCCTTTCCAGCCGAAGACGTAGTCGGCATGGTTGGCGTAGCCCGTCCTGTCCCCAAACGACCACACAAAGGGGTTCTTGCCGTCGGCGGGCCAGTCGTTGTGGAAGGCCTTGGTGTCCCAGATGACCTCGAAGAAGACCTGGCTGGTGCGCACCGGGTGGCTCGCCGGGCAGGGCCCGCTGCTCTCGAAGGTGCCGCTCTCGGGATAGCTCATGTGGGCCATGTGGTTGGGGCTGTCGAGGTTCTTCCCGTCCCAGCACGTGGGGAAGCGCTGCGACGTCATGATGCCCTCCTTGCACGGCCGCGACGGGAACGCGATCGACTCGGGCTGGCGCTGCGTCCACGTGTCCATACACACGTACGTGAGCTGGCGGAAGCGCGCGGCTTGCTCCAGCGTGCGGGCGTTGACGTCGCCGACGAACATGCGGAACCCCTGCTCACCACCCCACGTCAGCCGAGTGCCAGTGCCGGGGGAGTGGATTGGCGCCGGGATCGCAAGAACCTACCGGCCGGAAGGCCGAGACCTTGGACTTCTGTGCCGAGTCGTAGATGGCGTCCTGCATGTAGTAGACGGTAAGACCGCCGTTTGCTTTCTCGAACTGGTTGTTGCCGATGTTGCGCACGCGCTTGTAGCTTCCGTTCGCGGCCTTGAAGTATAGCACGGCGGTCCAGTAGTTGGAGAAGTCGTCGGCAAACTGGCATGTGGTGCACGTCGACTCGGCCGGCATGTCTTTTTGAGGGTCCATGGTGACATTGAAGGCATTCTGTTCCGCGTGTCAGACAAGCAGAGGCAGCTCAGGGGGGCCGTGGGCTCGACGAACTCCGCCAACAATCTGATGGAGGTGGCTGGACGGGTTGTTGCCCGGCTCTACCAGGGGGTCGACTCGTTCTACTACTAGCTGCGAGCAGTGGAACCTAACTACTGCGCTGCTGGGCGCCACGGCGAGCGCCACGGCGAGAAGCGTTGCCCTTCGCATCTTGGGCCAGCGGTCGTCGAAGCGAGAGTACCAAAAGCCTTGCTCGGAGAGCTAGTGCTGAGTGGGGATGGCTTTCTGAGTGAGCCGCAAGGACTCGATCGTCGCAGGGGGCGGCAGTTCATCATATGGCCCCTTATCCGGGCCGGGAAGTACGGATATTTACGCATGTGGTTTATATTGAACGCCTCGTAGGGGATAGTACTCGACGCTCTCACGAAGGCGTGGTGGGTAAATACCTGGTATTTCCGCCTGGCGAGATGTTGCCGGATCATGCATCTTCGTAAGTATCGCCGCGCCAGTCCCCACTGGAGATAGGTAGGTAGGGAAGGGCTTTCGGCGTCGCCCAGTGCTGTTGTGCACCTCCCGTACCTAGATGCCCGGGCCGTGGGTCACCGTGAACTGTACCGAGACCCCCTCCCATGGCAACCCACAGCTTCTGTCGTATTTGGTTGCATCTCCCTACGTACGTACTCCGGAGGCGGGTACGCATGGCTCGGACGAGCGCGGCTTTCAGCCCAAGCCTTTGGCATGAATTAGAAACCACATCTGCCGAACTCGAAAGCCCCGTCTCCCCCTGCGGCCGAGCGTTGACCACGCTGTACCCCTATTGGGGGGACCACTCACTGCCGGACTCGCGCGCCACAGGACCGGAAGTTTCGCGACCCGGCACGCACTGCAACCCTCCACCACTCTTCATTGCTGGGACATCTCCGAGTCTGAGTGGGTGGTGTCTTGATAAACGGGCGTTGCCGCCGCTCCGCAATCCCAGAGGACTCGTCCGAGGACAGGTCGCTTCCGCCGCAAGGTCTGAATCATGAAAGCATTTCTCGCTGTATTCGTAAGCCTGGCGGCGGGCGTGCCGCTGTACGGCTCAACACCGGAAGGTACCGCGTCTGGTAGGCGGAATGCAATCGACACCGGCCTGCCTGCCTCGAAGGGGGCTACCACCGGTTGGTCTCTTGCTACGGACCCGATGCGAGGAACTAAAGGTCGACGCTAACATGCCATCTAAGACGCAACGTCGATCGAATATGGACTCCTAGCCCCCAGGCAGAATGGGGCCGGAAGTGGTCCCCCGATGGCAAACCGGGTGAAAAGCTCGAGCTTGGATGGCGCTGTTGTTTAAATCATGGTTGAATGTTGACTCAAAGATCTGGTGATGCTGAGAAAGGCTGTTGAGTTCCTCCTCTTGACACTGGTAGGAACTCGAGGACACAACTTCCGTGGGTGAGGTCTGATATGAGTGAGGGTCCTTGCCTGGTGAGGTGCGGTTTCGCCCACGGGAAGGAGATATCAAGTAGAAGAATAGCACTAGGCCTGAAAGAAACTCGTCTCGGGTTTACTAGTGACAATCTTACATTTACCAGCGTCAAGAGGCAAGCTGCCAGGGAGCCACGCGGGTAGCATGGGGACCAGATCATGTCGCCCACAGGTTGGTGTTAAGCCCAGGGCTTCTGGTGCGAGAGATGGGGTGTCAGGGCCTCTGCTCGAAAGGAGATAGTCAGCGCGTGATACTGAAGCAATGCTGCCCGTACCTACGCGGTTATCAGATGGCTGTGATGGTGTAGGGCGGCGATGGGTGGGGCAGACTCGCGACTGGGCCTACCGGGTGACTCGGGCCTACGCCCCAGCCAGTGTAACTTGCTATTTGGGAAGGGGAGATAAATCTTCACGACCGTTTCTGAGCTGTCTGTACATTGTACCAACGAAGTTCTCAAACAAGTACCTGACTTGGTTGCGACCACAAGCCACCCCCCTTCACCAAATCCGGCACCCGCGTCAATGCCATACCTGGCACGCCGCTCACCAACCAAACTACGGTAAGACAGGTACATGCGCCTTGCGATTCGCATCTCCGAGGTCTTTCAGCAGCATGATCTTCCTCAACGGTCTGACTGCCACACGAATGCGACTCAATAGAATACAGGATTCCCAGGCGTACTATCATGGGTACAGTAATTACACCGACTCGGTCTCCACCCCCAACGACCAGCGCACGACGTGATTCTACGGACCAGGGCGTGTACTTCAAGGACCTGCAGCCTTCTCAAGTTGCGGCATTACGATGACTATCCGTCCGGCTTCGCCACATAGTGATGATGTGAACCTGGAACGCCGGGGGCCACCGGCGTAATATATAACTACCGCTTGAGAAGGTTGCTAGGCGCGGTAGGCCAGTAACCTACGATTTCTAGCTTCGCAAGCGGCGGCGAGGCCCCAGACGTCATGAATGATGATGAGGAGCTCGGTGATGTCAGCGCCGCCCAACAACTCAGATGCGCCGCTTAACGGAGAACACCCTCATAAGCCGTCAACTAGCAATTTAGCATCGGCCCTCGAATCCAGACGGATCCAGTAGGATATGAAGTCGTGAAGACTGGCGTCCACCATAGTACGCGCGCTTGTGAAAGGCCAAGAGTTGTGTTTCGCCGAGACGATCTGGTTCCCACAGAACACTACAAAGCACTATAGGGTCAGCCTTGGCCGCTCGGAGAGGCACTGGGAAATGTTCCGGTAGAGCCAAGTGAATACAAAGGGCCGGTATTATAGGCTGGATCGTGACCGTTTATCCGGTGCACCCGAGCGCAAAGCTGGAAGGGCGACCGGCCGTGTAAATATTAACCCGACCCAAGGCCGCGTCTCTCCCCATGGGGATGCCAAGGGCTCCGCCGAGGGGGAGTATATACATCCTCGCGGAGCCGTCAACCCGAGGACCAGGATATGAACGACCCGTGAAGCCTGCCCCTGAGTCTTGACCAGGTTCCGTCGCGGTACTCGCAGTCGTAGGTCAACAGCAACATGCGGACGACAGGCTTTGTCGCAGCGGCCCTCGCCGGGCCCGGGGCCGTCCTCGGACAGCTCAATCAGTTGGCCAAGGACGCCGGGTTGATGTACTTCGGGACGGCCTTCAGCCCCAGCGACGTCAACGACGCCGCCTACTACAAGATCGAGAGCGACGTGCGCAACTTTGGGCAGATCACCCCGGACAATGCCCAGAAATGGGATGCCACGGAGCCCTCGCGCGGACGGTTCTCGTACGGCGCGGCGGACAGCATCATTGCCCGGGCCACGGCGAACAAGCAAATCATGCGCTGTCATACCCTGGTTTGGTACAGCCAGCTGCCTGGCTGGGGTAAGTCTCTTCCCTCCCCCGAGTACTCGGCGAGAAGCGGAGTGCTCTTTTCCGGTACGGGTTTGCTGACCAGAAGGGCGTTAGTGACATCCGGGTCGTGGACCAAGGAAACGATGACGAGCGTCATGGAGTCGCACATCTCCAACGTCATGACGCACTTCAAGGGCAAGTGCTACGCCTGGGACGTCGTCAACGAGGCGCTGGAAGACAACGGTACCTACCGGCAGAACCCGTTCCTGAAGGCGCTCGGGGACAGCTACTTCGCCATGGCCTTTAAGAAGGCAGCGGCCACGGACCCGGGCACCAAGCTGTACTACAACGACTACAACCTCGAGTACTTCCCGGTCAAGGCCGACGGCGCCGTGCGCATCGCCAAGCTCGTGCAGGCGGCGGGCGTGCCCATCCACGGCATCGGCCTGCAGGCGCACATGTCGGTCGGCCGCACGCCGACGCGCGAGAACCTGACCTGGACGCTGAACAAGTACACGGCGCTCGGGCTCGACGTGGCCTACACGGAGCTCGACGTGCGCATCAAGACGATGCCGTCCAACGCGACCACGCTGCAGGCCCAGGCCAAGGAGTACGAGTGGATCGTCGGGTCCTGCCTGGACGTGCCCCGCTGCGTCGGCGTCACCGTCTGGGGCTTCGGCGACGCCCACAGCTGGATCCCCTCCACCTTCCCCGGCGCCGGCGACTCCAACCTCTTCGACAAGCAGAGCCGGCCCAAGCCCGCCTACTCGAGCGTCTCGGCCCTGCTGGCCAGTGCCAGCGGCAAGCGCCCGCCTTGGGGCTCGACGCCCGCCACGACCCTGGCGACGACCGTGGCGTCGGCGACGGCCGCGCCCGCGCCCACAGCGGCGGCGGCCTAGATGCAGGACGACGCGGCTGTGGAAAGGTTGTGGCATGGTACTTTCAAACTGGGCAAAGGGAGATGGACGAGGGAGTCTCCCTGTGCCGGCCTCGGGCTTAAAGGGGTCTCTGACGAAGCTGCTCCCTCGGGGTTTGGGTGCCTCTCCACCATCGGAGACGGCCACACTTCAAATTGCAGTGGTGATCGACGGATCACTAATACCAGGTTTAGAGTTACCAACTCTGTTCTCACCATGAGATACGGAATACTTTGACGTGATGTCTACCTTTTGGTTACTCCGAGCTCCAAGCACAACTCTAACTCTTAGCTTTCGGCAGCTTGATCGCATACCCGTTTCATGCTTGCAGTAGGGACCGACCGTGTTGACAGAAGGTACTGTACTTACTTACTGACTAAATAGTGGCTACAGCCGCCGAGACGCCCGTAGATAGCCTTGGGACTGCCGTTTTGAATACCTATCGCAAGCATCAGGCCTACTTATGGCCGCCTGGAGCCAGACCCTGACGCCTGGGGGCGTGTCCACGGATGGGTTCCAGTTGCAGGTACAGTAGTATTGTGGCGTGAGAAACTCAGGTTACGCCACATCTGCGGAAACCCCCTGAATGTGGCTGGACAGCCCTCAAAAGAGGGATATGGACGGCGGTGGCAACCTCGGGAACAACCAAGGATGAGGGTCACAGCTGAGCACAGTCTTTACTTGCTTGGCCAGTTCTAGTACTTGCCTGACTGTATCTGTTGGCCGTTGAGGCCGTGTATTCCTCTTTTCCCCGGAGATTTCCGGCATGAGATTGAGGTGGGCACCTGCCTCTAAGAGAGACA
>Ga0247777_1000139_pt1 | contig 17963 bp, 29 predicted proteins | sample UWRJL154409C5_FD_179937 | JGI IMG/M metagenome (GOLD analysis project Ga0247777, IMG submission 179937) | Plant litter microbial communities from Arlington Agricultural Research Station in Wisconsin, United States - UWRJ-L154-409C-5 | ecosystem: Environmental > Terrestrial > Plant litter >...
CGTTTCGGTTCTCTTCATCACGTACTGTCTCTTCGAGACGCCTTCCAACCTGATCATACAGAAGCTGCAGCCCGCTCGATACATTGCCGGCCTGGTCTTCTTCTGGGGTATCGTCGCTATCTGCACCGGCTTCGTCAATAACTTTGGGGCCCTCGTCGCCTGCCGGCTTCTCCTGGGCACCTTCGAGGCCGGCCTGTTTCCGGGCATCATGCTGTACCTCACCATGTTCTACAACAAGCGGCACATCTCCCTGCGGACCGCGTACTTCTACTCCATCTCGGCCCTCTCGGGCGCCGTCGGAGGTCTCGTGGCTGTCGGCATCGGATACCTAGACAACGAAGGCGCCGGCACGGCCGGGTGGCGGGCGTGGCGGTGGATCATCACCATCAACGGGATCCCGACGGTCCTGACGGCCCCGCTCGTCCTCTGGCTTCTCCCCAACAAGCCAGAAACGGCAAGCTTTCTGACCGAAGAGGACCGTCGTAACCTCGTCCTCCTCCGCCAGGCCGAGGTCGGGCAGACGACGGCCGGCCAAGTGCTGCAGAAGGAAGACGTCATCGCGGGCGTCAAGGACTGGAAGATTTGGGCCCTCTCGTTTGCCCAGTTCTGCAGCCACTCGGTTCTCTACAGCTTCAGCGTCTTCCTGCCCACCATCATCAACGGGATGGGTCAGTGGTCCATCGCCGAGGTCCAGGCCCTCACCATCCCCGTCTACGTCCTCGGCTTCGCGACGTACCTGACGACCGCCCTGGTCAGCGACCGCACCCAGCAGAGAGGTCTTTTCTGCATCGGGGGCGCGGCCGTCATGGTTGTCGGCTACTGCCTGCTCATCGCTGGCCAGTCGGTGGCCATGAGTTTTGCCGGCTGCTTCCTCGTGTCCATGGGTCTCTGGACCGCGTCGGGCGCCGGCATGGCGTGGATCACGGTGAACCAGCCACGGTACGGCAAGCGCGCGTTTGCCAGCGGCATCTTCATCACCATCGGCAACTCGGCCGGCGTGCCCGCCCCTTTCCTCTACAGCTCCTTCGACGCCCCGCTGTACCGGCCCGGATACGGGGCCACCATCGGCATGCTGCTGCTGGCCATGACGGTTCACACCATCATCTACTTCCACTTCAAGAACAAGAACAAGAGAAAGCGCGACGGGAAGGAGGATTGGAGGATCGAGGGGAAGACCGACGACGAGATCAAGGAGATGGGAGAGCACAACCCCAGATACATGTACACTTTGTAAGCCGGATGTTAGCTGGTACATGCCTTGTACGGAGCGTTCGTGGGTAGCCCTGGAGGACTGCTGCAGTGATTTCGGTGGCGCCGTTCCCGGCAGCTTAGGCCCAGCCTTGGGAGTCAGTGTTGGGAAACAAGTGGACTCAGTGCTTTTTGCGGCACGATGGCGGTTGGTGTTCTGGCTGGGTAGGGGGGAGCGTTGAAGGCAGACGAACAGACGGAACCTCCTTCACTGCGTAAAAACCGTGTCGAGTTCTAGCAAATCGAGTCGATTTCGCCGCCACGATTTACCCATGTTCAAAGTCAAGGACTAACTTAGGCAGATTAGGACGGGCCCAGGGTCGCGTCGGGTTTTACTGCTCTAGTTGGAGGAGACCCTCGGGTGTTTTCAAACTTGATGCCCCTGCCGCCGAAGCGTCTTCCGACTCTTGATGGGAAATTGTGAGCCAGACGGTGCCCAAACCCTAGGAGTGATGACATTCCAACGGGCGGCTATAGTACCTACTACCCTCAGATTTCAGTATAATTCCAGCATTCCTTCAGCCACCTACCTACCTACCTACCTAGGTACTTAGTTACCTACTGGATGCCGTCACCAATACCAGTGCCGGTCCTGGCGGTTCAGGCAGCAACGAACACCGGGGCGAAATCAAGTTACGTCTTCGCAGAGGCACAACCGCTGTCACTGGCCATTGGCGAGTAGTCCCTAATACCGAAACTCCCGTCCTCGAAGTGGCGTTTGAGTAGGTGTGAGGGTTCCAGGAATCATCGAAAGGAGCGCTCAGGCTGTGAGAATGATGTTTTAAACAACTTCGAATGAACGCCATTACCCCTGGGCCTAAGAGAAACACAGTCTGCCTTTTAACTGTCACTTAACAGTAATCGTCCTCCTCGCCCCATCATATACGAAATGACATCAAGCCGTCGTATGCGTCACGGTGGATGTGCGCCAGTCCCTGCGGTGACCGCCTTCATCTAAACCGTCCAGCTCCGTGGTAGTGACCCCGGAGGCGTCCGTTTCGGACGACTTGGAGTCGTAGGCGGTCCAGTCTAGTCGGATGATCTCGTAGGCCTGGATCAAGTCGCGCGTGTTCCGATCTGACATGAAAAGGGGCTGCCGGATGATGTCCAGCACGAGGCCCCGACGCTTCTTCATCTGGTCGAGGTACAGCCGGAAACCGAACCAATACAGGAGAGACGCGGCGATGACGCAGAGCACGAAGGTCTGGCTTGCCCACCAGGGTATGATCCCTTCGGACAGCGCCAAGAACGGTTCGGTCGAGGTGGGGATCCAGATACAGATGAGGGGGAAGAGGTTCGTCGCTGTGAAGACCACAGCACAAGCGACCCCGACAGGATGCGGGACGGGCGACTTGTATCTCCAATTGCTGCCGGGCCAGAGGCGCAGGTATAGCATGCCGATGCCGATGAGGGAGAAGTAGAAGACGTCGACGCAGAAAGCATACGCTGTGAGGAGTAGCGAGTATCCAGGGACGTAGTTGAAGTCGGCTGATCCACCTGCCGTGGTGCCGAATACGACGGCCAGGATCAACACCAGCGTCACGGTCCAGTGAAGCAGCAAAGCCGCGGCCGGCGACTTTTCGGTGTGAAGAAACTTGCCAGCCGAGCCGTCTTGGAGACGTTGGAAGCCATGTCGGAAGCTGAACTTGTAACTCGAGGCCAGATAGATGGATCCTGGAAGGATGCCTTCCTTTGCAATCTCCTGCTTGACTGTTGTCGACTGTCAGCGGACGAGGACGCGGGAGGTGTCTGACACTCAGATCATACCTCGAGCCGCCGTGAATGTGAACACAATGACGTTTCCGATGGCCGACATGGCCTTGAACGAGCCCCAGATGGCCCTGGTCTGCTGGTCGCTCGAGGTTACCCGTCCCACGGTGAGCCTGAAGTAGTCGAAAGAAGCATCAAGGCCCTTGACCCCGTCGACGACATGGAAGAGGATATCCTTGGGAACGACGGCCGCCTACCGCGTCGCGGATCTGGTCAGCCTGTCTGCGCTTCCCGTTGGCAACCCAGTGAAGAAGGATGTGGCAGAGGGGGAGCGGGTGCGTCGGGGTCTGATGGGCAACTTGAACTGACGTAGAGGACGTTCAGGAGCATGAACACGCAGCAAATGAAGACGACGCCGAGACCCGTCGTCCTTGCAAAATTCTTCCTGGGGTTTTTAATTTCCGCCAGCACCTACGATGCGCCTGTTAGTCTGGCTGGACGGTTGTAGTAGGATGGGTGAGGAGTAATGGCTGCGACGTACGTAGTTGGCCTGATGGAAGCCTCCGAATGGAAACAAGGCAAATACGGCAGCCTCAGCGTATCTGTAAACGCCCTTGGGGCTATCGGTAGTAGCAAGAAAGGCGGTATTAGGATCCAAGTTCGCACTGGCGACGGACTTGTCCAGCCAGACGAAGCCGAATATGATCATGACGAGGAGCATGGCCAGTTTCAGGGTGCCGAAGATGTTGTTGAGACGGATGCCCCATCTCCTCGACATGCTGTGGATGAGGCAGCAAAAGGTATTGGCGGCGATGGCGATGGCGGCTAGCTTGCCCGCATTGGACTTCGTGTTGGACGCTTGAAGGATGGCTGCGGCGAAGCCAACCGAGTTGGTCGCCGTGTTGCCGAAGATGAGGAAAGAGATGCCAAAAACGCATGTCGCCAGAAACCGAGGTTTCTTGAGGAAGTAGTTGAGCTATCGGTCTCGTCAGTGCTGTGTTGCCCTCTCCGAAAAACACCACTGCGAAGTACGCAAGGCGGGCAGACGCGGCCGGGTGACGTACGTAGGGCAGCTCGCCGCCGCTACGGGGCGTTGAGATCTTGACACCGTTCCTCAGATACCGGGGGATGACCAGCCCCATTTCGATGTAGAGAACAACGCCGCAGATAGCCGTCATGGAACCGTACAGCCACAGAATGAGGGTCACCCCAACGCTCTGTGTGCTCCGGAAGACGGCGAAGCTACTGTTGAAGACGCCGGACCCTTTGAGAGCGTAAGTCACAGCGGATCGGTAAGTTTACAGAGCGAAGTAGGCGTGTCTCACCGATCATCCGGTTCAGCAACAGGCAGATGACAGAGAACCAGCCTAGACTATCATCCTCGGTGGGGATCTCTTCGACGATGGCCCCCCCATCCTCACGGGCTTGCTCGAGTGCGCGTTCGTCTTCCGGGTCCAAGCCGGGTTGCCAGCTCTCGCTGGACCGCCTGCCCTCGGACTCGGCGTTGCTGATGACAGATTCTTGGTCCATGGCCTCGCAAGTTCTCCCCTTGGGAACGCTCTGCCGGTCTATCCAGAGACTCGAACTTGAGGTGGGCAGGGAGGAGTTTAAGGTGAGACCGTGTGAGCATGCAGTGGGCGGCAGAGCGCGCCATGGACCTTTACTCGCATCTGGAGCCAGGAGGCTCTGGATAACACAACGGTCGGAACGCCTACTTGGCAGGCTAGAGCGCTCTGTACCTCATAGCATGGTCGTCCGTGCATCGCTAGTACTGTCTTGGGCGACTAAGCCGGCGCAACTGGGCACCGAGCGAGGGGAAAGAGCGCGTCTGTCTGCCTCGTTCCAGGCGTTTTCGACCTCCGGCAGCGTTCGTGATCGGCTCCATCTTAGCTTGGCAGCTTGGCGTGCATGCTGGCGTTGGGGCTGAGCAGGTTCGTGGTGTTCACCACAGACGCAGCCTCTCCCACCCAACCAATTGTCCCAGCCCTGTTCCGTCTGTCCCGCGTCGCCCGCCTCTGGTGTGGGACAAGCTGAACCCCCGCGGGTGCTGTGGTGGCTGGACTGTGTGGTCCCGGCAGACCCCTTGGCAGAGACACACGACACCCCCTCGACCACTTCATGAACCACACCTCTCGGAGAGGCTGCCCTGGCGAGCTGCGACACCATGTGCGGAGTATCCACCTTTCTAACGACAACCTCAACTTTGGCCAGCGACGTCTCGGCGAGTCACTGGAGCAGTCGGAGCTCGCTGCTCTGTCGCATCAAGCCCGGCCCGGCGATTGAATCGGCCAGGAGCTGTGAACGGCCGCGACCATGCTTCCCGTCGACGTTTCCGAGATACACTCTGCCTTGGCCCTGGCATACAAAGTCTACAATATCGGATGGAGTCGCGTGCACGATGCTCGTGAGTCTCACTCGAGACTTTAGCGCATCCACAACGTACTGGCACCCTCACGCCAGAGTAACACTGACGGCTTCCAGATCGGCTGCACAACGAATTCGGTCGGGATATCCAAACCCTGGCTCAGAACCTGGAGAACCTCGTTAGCGTCATAAAACGGGCACATCAGGGCTTCATGCCCGCTTCGCGGCAGGCTTCGACAACGACAGCCTGTCTCACCCAAGTTCTTGGGGACTTCAACGAGACGCTCCGGGACTGCTTCCAGCTCATGGACGACAAGTCGGTTTACGCTACGCAACAGGGTTTTCTCTACAACATCCAATGGTATATCCGGGTGAAGGACGACGTGGAGCAGCTCCGAGACAGGATCGCATTTCTCAACATCAAGGTAAGCGAGCGTCCCCTGTCTTCCAACACCGTAAACGGGGAACCTGACCAGTATGGTAGTTATCTATCGTCCTCCAGTCTCTCAACGTGTAAGATGCTCCGCCGACCTCTCGCTGCGGGTCACCTCTAAGCCCACAGCAGTGTGACAGGAGATGGCCTCCGAATCCTCATCCACGAATCCAGGGACATGATTCTCGGCCGGATCGACCAGGCAGAGTCAAGAATCAGAGGCGAGCCTCTCCCCGCTGAACCAAAGACTCCTCCGCACCGGCGGCCCAACATCCCCCCACCCGTGGGGGCCCTCCTCGATTCTATTGCTAGGAGCCGGTATGGCAGTTTGGAAGGTATTCCCGTCGTCCTAGGTGTAGACGAGTGTGTTTTCCACCTCGACCGCGCAACCGAGTGGCACCTCCGTAGGGACGTGTGCAGAAGCGGACATGCTTTTCGCCTTGCCAGCATCATGACGGCCTATTGGATTCTGCAGGCGATGAAAACGGGCGGTGAGTATCAGAGGACATTGGCGTCGCCTGTTCTCTCCATCGACGAGTTCGAGGAGCAGCTGGTTCGTTGGGGAATGACTACGAAGCGCTTTCTTTCCAAGCTAGAAGAGGTATGGGAAATAGACGGGCCCGGCTCGAGGGACTCTGGGGGTTTGCTGACGACGCCATAGCGAGTCCTCGACGCGCACGAGCAGCTCATCGGAGCAGAGGCCGAACTACCCGGGGAGAGCCAGCTCCACGCCATCATCTCCAGGGAAAAGAGCTCGTGGTTCAACCGCAGCATGGAGCTAACGCACCAAGATGACGACGACGACCCTCGGCGGGGAGAGATGTTGCTCCGATGGTAAGATTCAGGTTCTCCGCCGATACGCAGAGTCCATACGAGGATTCACTGGCTGACCAAGGTCCTAGTGGGCTGCACAACACCACCTCGGTTAGCAATAGGTCGATAGAAATTTACCGACAGGGCCTCGCAGAAACGGAACTGACCCTCATCACATGCGGAACAGGTCATCCGGACAGAGTGTCAGTTCCTCTCACGCCGCACATCCTCCGCCCTCCGCTCACGTTCGCTCACGAGATCCACTAGATATGAGCTTGACTTGAGCCGTGTCAGCATGACGCCTGATACTGAAGCCTTCCATTCCCCCAAACGGTCCTACGCCATGGCTATGAAAACTGATAAGGGCGGAAGGGGGCAGACTGGGCTGAGTGTCGGGTTTCCCAAGACACGGGGTACGCTTCCCGGTCCCTCCCGTTCGCTCTACTCCAGGTGACGATAGCTGACGAACTGACGAATATTAGATCTGTTCCGATGCCAGGAGATCATCACCGGGTACAAAGTAGTGCATGATCTGTGGGTGTCCATCTCGTTGATTTCGACGGACGTGCCGGGTCGCATCTTCTAATCCCTTAGCAGTCCCGGCGTGAAGGTACGGTTGCGGTCTACCAAGGGATTCTTCGGAGGGGGCGAGAGACAAGTTTCGGGGAGGTTGCAACTTTGGAATACAACGGCTCGCCGAGAGACGGCCGCGTCGCAGCTGGAGCGCCTCAACTCGTCCATGTCGTCGAGCTCGCTCACCATCAGGAACCTCTCCCAGGCGAGCATCGCCTCACACGCCCCGGTCCTACCGCCCCTCTCCCTCTCCCAGGAGTCCATCGCACTGCCGGGTCTCACTCGCGCCTCGACGGCGGCTTCTCGGTCGTCCGTAGCGTCGGCGTCCCGCTCCTCCGTCACCTCCCCGACCGGGTCGTCAACGACCCGAGGGGCACGCCCGTCAATCCTGTCTACTACCGCACGACCCACGTCGGTGCGGACCACCAGCTCTTCGGTCGCCTCCCCTACTGGATCGTCTATGGCCCCGGGATCACGTCTGTCGATCGTATCCACGGTGACGACCGCGCGACCAGCGTCGGTGCGAACCACCAAAACGATGGCCACCAGTAACTCGGACGACGTGGGCATCCTTGTGGATACGCCCGACCCTCCCCGGCTCGTTTTTCTGTTGGAAGACGCTTCGAGATCCCAGTCTCTGCTTGTCATCGATGGTAACAACTACTTTTCACCCGCGGCTGACCACGGCCGGCTTGCTGACTACGAAGAAACAGTGGACGGCAAAATCAAAATCAACCCTGATCTGTGCAAGTGTCCAGGCAAGAAGGACATGTGTCAATGCAGCAAAGCCTTTCTCCAGAGCACCAAAGGCGATGTTCGCGCGATGGAGACGTCTGCGACGGCCGAACCCCTGAACTTGGCGAGCGCCGGCCGGCATCAGGGCTGCGAAGGGATGACAGCCGTGAAAGGCTTGACGCTAGTCACGATTGAGTTTCTTTCCGCGGAAGGTGAGCTAGACGTTTGTCCCGGATCGTGGCTTTCATTCAAATTCCCGAGCCCCGAGGCTGTCGCTAACTTCTTGGATGATGCCGTCGTGGCAGACCGGTCCAGCTTCGCCATGTTCTTTGGACAACTGCAGAAACTGTATCAGCAACAAAATTTGAGTGCCCGGTAGGGCCGCGAAGGGCTACAATCGTTGCCAGACGGAGGGGCTTCCCGTGACGGATCAGTTGTCTATAAGCAGCACAGTACACGATGAGCCAGCCGAACGAATTTAACGTGATACCCCACCCCTTTGTTGCAAGTTCTTCCTTTGTGGCGTATAATTACTGTAATACCTCCGTAGCTCTCCAGGACGCTGCAGAAGATTCATGCGCAAAAAAGGGGCCGACCCTTGTCTGGTTTTTCGAGGCTGTCGACGACCAGCTGACCTATATCCTTGAATCCCATTCTCCAAGTCCGAGAAGGTAGTTTACACTATCCTAAGCGCCGACTAGTCTTCCCATGATCCCATGCCGTCCCTTCGTGATTCGTAACACGTCTTGTATCCGCAATTTAGGTCTAGAAGTCTAACCACGTCTTGCGGTTGATGTCTTGGGGCACCCCATCCCTACCAGCATCCATCTCATGTATCCCCGTCGAAACTCTCGACGGCCGCCGCGGCATGTCCCCGGGCCGCTCTCTGGTCGCGACCCTCGATATTCGACGTTGAATGTCGTCCGGGTGGCTCCTGGTCGAGGTTCGACTGTGTAAGTCGTCCGGGTAGCTACGTACCGACACTCGGCTCTGCACATCGCTCGGGTGGCTCCTAAGCGACGCCCTACTCTTCAGATCGTCCGGGTGGCTTCCGTCGTGGAGTCCCGTTAGACGCGTTGGCAAGTCATCTAGGTGGTCCATGACGGAGTCATGCGCGTCGACGTCCTTGGTGTTGGCCTTGATGATGCTATCACGATGGGACGGGTGCAGCCGCAGCTCCTCTGCCGAGTCGTCGTTGAGCGCCAGCCGTGGGCCGTGAAAGCTGTCAAACTTGGATGACGAGAAGACGTTTCCCAAGTGGTGGCTGAGCACCGGCCAGAAGATCGGAACGCTGGCGCAGACGCTGGCAAGCCCGACCTCAATGGCCGCAAGGAGGACCGGCCCCGGGGTATAAAAACTTCCGTCGTACACAGCCGGGCTGGCTGTTCCGCTGGAGGCGGCCGACGACGCAAAGAGGAGAAGAGCGAGACGCCATGCGGCGACAGCGTTGACGCTGGGTCCCGAGGTCAGCAAGGATGCTGCGAGCGGAGAGAGGACGGGGCTGAAACTCACACAAACCCCAAGCTCAGGAGGACGACCATGCCTATCCTCGACTTGACCAGGCTGCTCTTCTCGAAACACAGCGGAATGGGAATAGCCAATATGATGAGGTCGAAGGCCATGTTGAGCGCCGTGTGGACGGCAATGATATTGCTCTGGGGGTCGCCGTAGCCGTAGCACACGCCCTCCCTTAGACCATCCCAGTACTTTCGGGGCGGGAAGCATGGAAACCAGGCCATGATGGAGAAGGCGAAGCCCCAGAGACCGAGTAGCACAGTGATGAGCAGGCAGAAACGTCGTGATATGGTGCCCGGTTGTTGGAAGATGCGCAAGTACTGGAACGCGAGGGACAGCTTGATGAAGGCCGTTGCGGACACATACGAGGCGTTGATAATGTAGGTGAGCTACAGTAAAAGGAGCGGTGGTTAACGGCCGCAGGTCACAAATCGATTAAGTAGACGCTGTACTTACTATCAAGAGTATTCGGAACTCGTCTGGTCGGATGAGAATGAGGTGCCGCCCCATACCGAAGCTGGGTGCTTTGGGGAGGTTAGCGGATCTGTCTGGAAAACCCGAGGAGTTGTAAAGACCAACCGAGGCAGACAGCCGCCGCCGACAACCCTATGGTAATCTGTCTTCTATCAGCGTCTGCTCCGAGTTGCGGACGCAAGCCCCGAGGGCCGAGGGAAACCAACAATGAAAAGCACGACGAATAAATCGTCCCATCCTGGCTTGCGAATGACCACCAATCTGATATAGAGCCGGAAGAGAACACAGATGGCGGATATTCCCTATATATTCATCAGCCCCTTTTCCAATTTGCACCAGTTTGCGTCGGTCCGCATCAGTTCGCATCGCGATTCGTCGACCATCGGGCAGACCCCCGGGGCTTAGGTCGAGCTGGCTCATACCATTATTGCCATGGTAATACCGATAATGCTCCCTGGCCTGTTCTCCCATGGCACCGGCTGACTCAGGATGAACTCTGTGAAGTTGAAGTTGGTGAAGTTGAAGTTGTTGGGGTCTGCCGTAGCCGTCACGGTCGGGATCGCGGGGGCGTAGGAGGAAGCCATGGTCGGTGGCCGGTCGTCCTTTCGACGAGTGAGGTCATGGACGAATGGAAATGGGGTTGGTTCCGCCCTTGTCGAGCCTCCCCCGCGGACGCACACCGGCAACGATGTTCTTGGCGGGTCTGCAAGGCTGTGGCGGTGGTTCAAGATGATGCTGAACCGAGGCGAACCTTCGGACTGGCTGCCGGCGATGGTCGTCGCGTCGTTGTCGTTAGTCGTCCCAGGAACGTGGGAGCGAGTGAGGCAGTGCAGCAATCACCCGTCGAGCGGGCCCGGCAGTTGGGATCATTAAGAGACAAGGCCAGGGTCGCCCCCCTGGCGTGAGGTGGGCATGTTGGGTATCATGTTTTCGGGCGATGGGCGCGGTAACGTGCTCGGCGTGGTACCGAGGATCGACGGCGCATGGCCGCCGTCTTGCGGTGGAAACGGGCACCACAGACACGGCGTCCTGCTGTCTCAGATGCGGGCGATCGCACACACGGCTAAAAAAACGGTGAATGCCGCGAAGGGGGGCCTAACGATCCCCACGCGCCTTTCTGTCGTCAGCTGTCCTGTGGACCCCCCGAATCGTCTGAATCGTCCGTTGTTGGTGGCCCTCGCGTCATCGTTCGCGGCTCCGCATGAGGCTGCGCCGCCCGCAGGACGGCTCTTCCGACCGTAGCGCGGGCCGCCCGCCCCGCACGTAACGTACGAACTGTTCCGCCTCTCTCGTCTCCCGCCTTGGAGCTTGGGGGCCCACATCCTCCGCCATGCGGCCGGGTCGCGCCCGGTCCGTGTAGGTACTCATCCCCTGGAGCCGCCAACTCTCAAAAGTGGCGAGACTCGCAATGGCAGACGTCACTCGCCATCGTCGCAGTTGCTTGCAAATCGACGCCGGATTGGGGGACAAGATGCTGTCGGCGAGTTTCAGCAACGGAATCCTCCATCCCAGCGACTATGGCAGCAGGTCCTTCTCGTCAGGTGCTCGATGCCCGCCCGGCTCACATCCTCACAGACGGCTTGCCTGGCTGACGCGATAATCCCCCTTAGGGTTCAGGGCCGGAGGATTCCACTGGGTGCCTCAGGCTTGGTTTGCAGCACCCGGTGGTATCGCAGGGTGGCCATGCAGGCTTGAAACCATACAAAAACCCCGACGAGACCCGTGTTTTCGGCCGCGCTGTCGGGCAAGGGGTCCCCGCCAATGTGGGGCTTCCGGGCGTCCCCGGCCTTGGCCCGGCTTCGGCTTCCGGAACGGCCAGAGGAAATATGTGGGATGGCGACATGGCCGGGGCCATCGGCCGGCAACCGATATTAACCCAGATTGCCGTAGGCCACCGCGAATTCCACAAATGAGACGCTTGATGGTCACACCCACTACCTCGACGCCTTTGCGGCAGTGTCCGTTTGTAGCGTTCAAAATGCACTCCGTACCATGTCAAAGATAGCAGCAAATATATCTCCATTGATCGAGTCACGTCCTGAATTCGTGGTCGTAACCGTGGTTGTAGTCACAGACATCGCCAGGCAGAGTGCCAGCGCTTCCGTCCCGGGTCCCACCAGAAAGCCCGAGGCCTGCCTTCATCCCTAGTGCTCCCCCGCGAGCTCTTCATCCGTCTTCCCACCCCCATTGTCGAACCACTCCTTCAGGGCGACGATCTCGTCCTGGGTGAGGGCCGACTTGTCGGTTCCCCACGTTTCGATGATGTGGCCCGTCAGGCTGCCGGCCTTCCAAGCGCCGCCGTCGGCCAGGTCGAGCTCTTGCAGGAGCTGCTTCGACTGGGTCGGGTCCTGCACGAAGCGCCGCAGCCGCACGATTTCCTTGTCGTCAAAGACGGGGCAAGCGTCGTTGTGGCGACTGATGACCTCCTTGGCCAGCGTGTGCGTGTCGACCATCTCGCGCGCGGACGGGCCGGTCCATTCGTTTGAGGTGTTGCGTTGAGCCATTTCGGAGACAGTGACAAGTGCTATTCGATGCTCTGCGGTTTGGGTGGCGAACAGCGGATCGTATGGGGAGGAAGTATGTTCAAAGGTTCTCGAGCCTGAGGCCCCGGAGGAGGAGGCATGATCAGCCCCTTTTAATGGTTGTTGACGTTGGTCCGTGCGCCAGCGGACAACACCACACGCACCAGGCAACAGAATTTAGGGGTAACTTAGTGTATTGGCTCAGTCAACCGAACACACAACATCGGGCCACAGCATGTTTGTCTCATATCCAGTGTTGTTGCCTGATGATGCAAAGCGGCAGGAGTATAACCTTAGGCTGGGGCCTTGCGAAATACCACAGACCGTGACGTTATGCCACTGGAGAAGAGGTCCGCAGAGATCTGGCCCCCCGGGCAACCCCTTTCCTCGCCGTTCGCCTTCATTACCACCCACACGTGCTCCGTACTTACCATGGTACCTATCGCACTGACCTACCCGGTGGTGGGCACCTAATCGGGGAGGTAGTAAAGGCGTAGACCGCAGCGGCAAAGCGCCAACATCTTCAGATATTCCAAGCTTGCGGCACTTCCTTCCTGGGTGCCTGCCCGGCTACCCCTTTCCCTGAGGATCCTTCCTCGTAGACTGAAACACACCAACTGTGCTGTCTATTGAATTAGTCCTACTAGGATAGAGCACCAAGGTTGTAGACGTTACAATGGGCAGGTCCCTGGTCGTAGGCATGGTTTAATGTTAAGTCTCAACGACTTTTGTAGACCGCTGTAATCCGACTCTGGGCGATACCGCTTCTCCTGGAGCGCCATCTCACCAGACGCCTCAATTCACTTCCTTACTTGCCCACCTTAGGTACTGGGACAAAACAGAGGCTTCCCATGCCGAAACGACTCCGAAAGCGGTTCTAGATACGGGCGGAAAGCGGTCAAGACCGGACCAGTAGTAAGCAACGTAACACGAACTCGACAGGGGCGGCTTGAACGATGCAACGGCGCTACGGTCTTCTGCTCCTGACTTTCGCTCTCCGGGGCGGCGTCCCGAAGTCGATTTCATGAGGCATCGGCAGAAGCCAGTTGGAATGGGGAACTGAGTAGATCTGCAGAAGATACTTTGTGGCTATGACGTTTCAATGTAGTCAGTTTGGGATGCCTGCGAGAGAAAGAGAGAGAGAGAGAGAGAAAGGATGGGACGATACTCCCCTGTGTGCGTGTTGACGGTGCCGAAAGGGTGGATTACCACTCTGTGCCGCGCACAGGGGTGGCTGGATCCGCTGGAAGCGATCCTCGTTTGGCCACGGATTCTAGAGCTATTTCCACGTAAAAGGCTGCAGGATTGGGTATGGAGCTGCCGTGCCGTGGAGATCCGCAGAGATTAACCGCGTCTGGGATCAGGAGCCATTCAATACGGCGTTGTGCCATCCCACCATCTTTACCCGCCTCCCAGCCCTAGTGTGCCGTCACGGTGTAGCTCCTACGACGTCCTCCGGGCCGCGAGAACCACGGCTATATTACCACCACTGTACCGGTTTGCCCTTATCGCCACGTCCCGGCATATCCTGGTACGTGGCCCTGTGGGGAACGGTCAGCCTTCCTCCAGCATAAAACTCCGGGGGCCATCATGACCTGGGCCGACCCCGTGTTCCCCGCCCAACCTGCGCGGACGATCGCGGCATGCTGCGAATGCTGGGCGTCGTTGCCGTTGCTCTCTTTCTCACTGCCTCCCGCGGTGCATCCGAAGATGCGCCCCTGACGCCCGCCGGCTCCCCTGCGATAGCCGACAATGTTACCGAGACCATCCCGAGCCAAGTCCCCGTCGCCGTGCGTCCGACGCCTCAACGAGACCCCCAAGGACCGGTAGGGGCAGCCGTGTCCCCCGCGAGATCCGGGATAGGCATGCTCTTTGCGCGACAGGCCTGCGACTCGTCCTCCGGTACGGTTTACCCCTTGTCAAGCCCGACTGGCATCCCGCGACGCTAAGCCTCCTCCAGTAAGCTGTGGCAACGGCACATGTTGCCAAAAAGGGTCATCCTGCACCGCTATCGGCTGCTGCACCGGCGAGAAGGCGGCGCAGTGCTTCACAAACTGCTATATCCCCTCCCGGGACGTCTGCTGCGAAAATGGCAGCCTCTGCAATATCGGCCAGGACTGCGTGGGCCACAACCTTTGTTGTCCCAAAGGTCAAATAGAGTGCGGAAAGCAGCTCTGTTACGATTATCGCCTCTTCGACTGTTGCACAATGGGAAACGAATATTGGCTGTGTAAAAGACCCTAGAATAATACATCTTCTGAAGCGGTAGATTCAATAACGTTGTGGGGGTTGGTACCCGAGCTACTTTGGGTCGCCGAGGCGTTGACACACTGGGCCGAGATACATCTTATGCAACACTCGCGTCTCACTACCCATCTAAGCACTTCTCAGTACTCGAGGGTATCTAGAGGCTGGTTACCATGGGGCCACAAGGTGCGCTATACATCCTTCAACGCTATGACCCCGAGCCCGTCCAATACCGTGACATGTTCAGGGTCACGACATGCTTCATTCTCCCAGGCTTGCCCTGCCCGGGTCTTCGCCCGCGGCGCCATCCCCCTATCGTCCTTCTGTTGGGGGTTGTCAACGGCTGCGGCGGCACACGACCCATCCACTATTGTGACTTCACCTGTACGGGGGGCCGTCTTCGCCCCGCAACGCCATCCCCCAATAGTCCTTCGGTTTGGGCTTGTCAACGGCTGGGCCGACGCACGATCCATCCAACAATGTGACTTCACCTGCACGGGGGGCCGTCTTCGCCAGCAACGCCATCCCTCAGAAATCCTTTGGTTGGGGATTGTCAACGACCGGGCGCTTGTCAACGGCTGGGCCGACACACGATCCATCCACTACTGTGACTTCACCCATGGTTATGAACCTTGATTCCCTGGGACTTACCCCTGTTGCCTGTGATATTTCAATTGTTCTTCTTGCTTGCGTCTGCACGGGTCTTGGGAATCGGGGTGATGTTGGTACACGGTTGCCGAGTCGAGGCATTGAGGGCCCCGGGTGTCCGAAGAGGTGCCGTCTATACTGCTATCACGCCCTGAAGAGGCATGAAGGATATAAAGAGGGCTCGTTCGTGACTCAAAAGAGAATGACAGCCAGACTCCACAATCTACCCCTCCTGAGCAACTCATCACTCATCAACTCCTCTGAGTCTGCAGCAAGAATTATGCGCTTCTCAACTATCATCGGTCTCTCGATCTCGGCTTTCTCAGCCGTCACCCTCGTCACTGGCCTCGCCGTTCCTGCCTCTGACATTGCCGCAAGCGAGTTCACAACCCCTGGCACCCCTGACTCTGGCTTCACGATTCCCGAGGGAACCCAGCCTGGCCTCTACAAAGTCACCTATGATGACAACGGCTTCAGTCATCACATCAAGATTGGCGAGGTTTCTGCTACCGACACACTAGAAGACGCTGGCAATGGAACAAGCCCTCTCCGCACCCGTCAATCCGCTATTGACGTTCAGATCAAAGGCTGGGGCTGCCCCGGATACGAAGTCAACCATGACGCGGCCAATGCGCTTGTCTCGGCCCTGATCAGCGCCTGTCAGTGGCCGGTGTACATCGGAGCTCGTCAACACGTTTACGCCTTCGCTTGGGGCCTCGCCGCATTCGACTGCAACTTTGAGTCGTTTCCTATCCTATGCACGAAAGAGGAGTTGGACTTCCGTTTTAGAAACTCGCTACCTCAGATATGCGGTGGTTGGATGGCCGGCTGGCTCTACTTCGGGTACCCGGACGTCGTCCATTCTATTGGTATACATGCTGTCGATTCGAGCTTGAATTTCTGTGGCATAAGTCATGCTTGGTAAGGACTTGAGGAGTAGGAAGTCTGGAAGCTGCAGAGGAATATGCTCTCTTGGGAGAAGTATTTGGAATGTAGCTTGAATTGACACATCTGGGTGGGGGAACGTCGTTGCTTTGCTGCTGAAGCTGTGTAGCTGTTGTGACTGACTCGTACGCAGCGTGGCCCACTGTATCTAGGTGCCTACAGTAGGTATATACTGATGTCTTGTTGGGCTCGTCGGCGTCCCGCAGCGTCTCTCAGCACGTAGACTGTGACTTGACATGGAGGAGCAAAAACTCGGCCTGGATGAGGCCCTTGGCGTTTTTGTTTGATGTCGACAGAGACATCCCATTCTGAATGGTGAAATTCAGATCCCTTGCACCCTGAAGCCTAGCCGTCGCCGATACACTATATGCCTTAATCCAAGTGACCTTGTCGCCCTTCAGAGCGGAGGCGGAGAATGAGATCGGATCGCCCTTCGAGGGACTTAGCGTGCCGGAAGAGAGAGAGAATTGCGCGGTCGCGGACCCTGTGACGCCGTTGTCGACTTGACCGTAGCCCCTGAAGGTGATGTCGAACGTAGCCGAGGTGCAGCCGCTGGGGTAGCGGAGACCAACGGTCATCGCACGATCTCTGCCGGGGCGTTGGGGGGTTGTCTCCGACGCTGACATCAAAGGCCTCGTACGTAATAACCGTACTGCGGCGGTCGGGGTCGTTGTCGTGCGCGAGGCGGCCTTCAGGGCAGCCTGTTCCTTGGTGCGTGACACTGGTGATGACAATGGGAGAGCCGGTTTGGCGAACTTTGACACGGTGTGCGGACTGAGAAGCCACGGCCGTGATGGGCAGGAGAAAGAATATGGGCTTCATCGTGAGGCGTCTTAGTGTCCTAATGTATAAACAATAATGAGGTGCTCCGCGGGTGGTGGTAGTAGGTGCCCGTGCTCAAGAAACACCGAGTTCAACTTGTGAGCAAACGGGGACTGACCGAAGACTCAGAAGCTGGTGTGAGCTGTTTGACTTCAGGTTTGCGAACCATCCCTACCTACCTCCACTACCAGGGAACATATCTTATATAGAAGGCAGATTTTATCTGCGAAGTCAGGTCTGTCACCGGGTAAAACCTTGACGGCGTCACCAGCGAAATGCAGCGAGTTCCAGTTGGGTAAAGACCCAGGGCTGTGCCTCTTAACTCGGTCCCGACAATGCATTGGCGTAGATCCACTGCTTTATCCGTAGTCCGTATCTGCTTGAACTCGATATTAAGCAGCGATAAACGAGCGGCGCACCACTTCTTTATATTCGCCATGCGGCGCATCAAATTGCCCATCCACGAAGGCGGCAGGGTGGCAGTCATGCGATGCGGGCTGATCTAAAGCGTACGCTGCGTTCGAATTAAACAAGAGCTTTAACTATCTTTCTGCGCCTACCTCGAAGGAGTGACAATTTTCTCGGAGTGGAGTTCAAAACAACGAAAGTGGCAGCGGCGCAGCAGGGCAGCCCCAAGTTCTCCGACCACAAGTCCAGACGGCTCCTCTCTCAACAATTGACGTACACATAAATCGCATTTGACCACTGGCCCGTCGTGAAGTCGTAGACCATGACGAACGCGTTAGTTGCATGGGCCGGGAAGGCGACACGGCAGTCCTTAACGCCGGTACGAATGTCGAGCAGCTCGCCGCCGTACGTTATCCAGGACGGAGCCACGGCCATCGCTTCTTGACTGTAGTAGGACGTGTAGCTCGGATCGAGAAAGATCTTGATCCAGACATGCCCGCTGACGG
>Ga0247777_1000141_pt1 | contig 17758 bp, 10 predicted proteins | sample UWRJL154409C5_FD_179937 | JGI IMG/M metagenome (GOLD analysis project Ga0247777, IMG submission 179937) | Plant litter microbial communities from Arlington Agricultural Research Station in Wisconsin, United States - UWRJ-L154-409C-5 | ecosystem: Environmental > Terrestrial > Plant litter >...
GCAAGAAGCCCGAATCGGCAAGCGCAGCGAGCAGCTGCCCTTTGAGGTCCTCGATGTTGGCCAGGTTCTGCGCGCTCAAGAAGTTCTTCCGACAAAACTGGAATTCCTGGCCGCTGGACGCGCTGGCGGCCGACTGACACACGCGCTTCCACGCGACGTACGCGTTGTACACCGTCAAGACGTCCGAATCGCCTCGCCGGAAGCCCAGCCTTACCGTATCGGCTTGGCCGCGCTGTCCGAACGGCGCCACAAACGGCGACTTGGAAGAGAGGATGGCCGCCACCGTCAGGGCCATATCCAGACACCGGAAGATGGTGCCCAGGAGGATGAGCTTGCCAAGGAATACGTCCAGCGGAAGCCGGGCCAGTTGCTTTCCCAAGGGGGTGAGTTCTTCGGCCGGCGTCAGGGCGCGAACATCCACGAGAGCATCAACGGCCCTCCGTATGTTCTTGGACGACGGCGGGTCCAGTGCGGCGCCCAGCGTCTCTTCGATGTCCCCAATCCCGCACATCTTGACCCGAATCGCGAGATCCTGCAGGGAAAGACGGAGCATCTCGGGCGTCTGCTGGTCGTTCATCAAGTTGTCGTGGCGGTATTTGCTGAAGAGATGGAAGCAGAGACCCTTCTGTACACGACCTGCCCGACCGCGTCGCTGTTTGGCATTGGCACGGGAGATGAAGGTGTCGATCAGGCGAGACAGTTGGCGTCGCTCGTCGAAGCGCATCTCCCGGTGCTTGCCCGTGTCGATAACGCATGTCACATCGGGGATGGTGATGCCCGTTTCGGCGATATTTGTGGCCAGAACAATCTTCCGGTACCCAGGAGGCGGTATCAGGAAGGCCTGCTCCTGCTCTTCTGTAGCGATGGTCGAGTGCAGGGGATAGACCAGCCATTCCGAGGCAAAGGCCCGGCTTCCCAGAAGCAGATCATTCAGCGCCCGGATTTCGGCAATACCCGGCAAGAAGACCAGGATGGCTTTGCTGTAGTCCGTATACTGCGGGTCTGTGGCGATGCGCGAAATAAGCTGGACAATGAGATCGAAGTGAATCTGGTATTCATCCAGTTGCGCGAGGGTATTCCGAGTGCGTGCAGCGTAGCCCTTGAGGCTCTTGATGAGATCGGGCTTGCTGGACGTGTTGACTTCGCTCTCGGCCAGCTCGTCATCGAGGTCGACCAGTTTCTCCTGGGTCTGGTGATCCGTGGAAAAGCCAGTGAGCTCCACAGCATCCTCGAGGTATCTGACTTCGACGGGAAAGGTGCGGCCCGGGACGTTGAGAACAGGAGCCCCGCCCAAGTACTGAGAAAAGCGCTCAGCATCCACCGTGGCGGACATGAGGACCACCTTCAGGTCTTTGCGTTTCACCAGCAGCTTCTTCAACACGATGAGCAGGAAGTCGCTGTCGATCGAGCGCTCGTGAACTTCGTCGAGAACAAGGTGGGTAATTTCCCGCAGCTCATTGGAACTCTCTAGCATCCGCATGACGATTCCAGTGGTGGCAAAGACCAGCTTCGTCTCTTTTGTGGCCTTGGCCTCAAGGCGGATCGAGTAGCCCACGAGAGACTTCGGGGTGCCCACGTCGCCCCAGCCTTCGCCGAGCTCCTGGCTCACACGGCGGGCAAGAGATATTGCCGAGATCCGCCGTGGCTCGGTGCAGTAGATCTTGCAAGGCTTCCCCTGAGATAGTTGATGCTCCAGGAGGAACGAAGGCACCTGAGTACTCTTCCCGCTGCAGGGAGATGTCAGCTAGGCCACCAATTGTGTTACGTGACGATGCGCTTACCATCCAGTCTCTCCGCACACGATGACGACCTGCTCTCTCTCAACGGTTTCGAGCACTTGCTGTCGGAAACTCCACATGGGTAGTTGCATCCGTTGTTGCTGGCATCTGCGTCAGACCCGTTACACTCTATTTAAAGGAATATGACTTACCAGCATAGCGTGGAATCTAGGAGTACTGCTCTTCTCCAGCCATATCCTTTGATAGTATTGGGGCCCTCCTAAGGCTATCTTGTCCCTGGGCTGCCCAGATTCGTCTGAACTGTCAGGTGCATTGCGAGGGGTCCCTCTCCCCCGAAACGCCCCTTGGAGGAGAACTCCGTCCTCAAGCTCCTGGTCCTGCCGCTGCCGGACAAGATCGCGAAGCTCTTTGATGGCTAGGCGGTCTTGAGAATCCGACTGGTTCTTCTTGGCCTCTGCGAACTCGGACCATAGATCTCGCCAGACAGCTGGCAGGCGCATTGACACCTTCTCTTCTTTGGCTGAGGAACCGAAAATGAGAAATAAGGCTGTTGTGGCAATGAAAGCTTCCGATTGCTTGGCGTCTGGAGTGGACACAGTTGACATCTTGAAGACGAAGTGTTCCGTTTGGAGAGACGTTTCGATTTCCGGTATCTGGAATGTCGAAACGGTGTCTTGCGGCTTGGACCAGATAATATGAACCATGTGGCGGTTCGCAAATGAGGCCTCTGAGACGAGCTGATACGTGATCTTCACAGAAGAATCGCTAGAGTCTGGTCAGATTGACAGATATTTTCAAGTATTGGACACGTACCGGGCGCGGCAAGCCTCCTCAAGCGCCCTCATGGGGCTCACGCCGGTCCACTTCCCGAAGTCGCGGATGACGACTCTCGACCCGTCAGAGCCGTTCAGCACCGTCACCGTTTTGCCCGTGTCTGGGTCTGCTTCTTGGACCGGCAGGCTGGCAAAGAGATCAGCAAGTCCGTCATCCTCATCCTCGTCTTCGGCCAGGATCTCAGCCGCGATTCGTTCGGCTTCCTGGGTGACATCGCCGCCGTCAGCAACATCAACAGCCCCACTAGTCCGATCTTCGAGGACTGCCTTCTGCTTCCTGTTTAGTGCGGCAAAATCTTTCTCCAAAATGATCTTCTTGGACTTCCACTGGCGCTCCGCGATGTCTCTTTCGAAGAGAGGATCCCGCACAATCCGATCCAACTTGGCTCTGAGCCGGGCAACCTCATAGTCGTCTGGTGACGTTTCTCCCTTGGAGGAGGTCGGGCCAACTGCCAGCGATGTGGCCTTGGAAGGTGCCTGAAGCGGCCGCTGGATTTCGAAGAGCTTGATCTTGGAGTCGAGATAAAGGGGCAGCAGATCTTCCGGCTCGATATCCTGATCATAGGTGAGGACCAGTTTCTTGGGCGAGACTGATCGCGGCGAGGGCACCGGGGCACCATTTCTCGAACGTCCACCGGATTTCTTATTGTTGTCTAGTTCCATAAGCAACGGAGTTGTCGCTCCCGATGGGAGAGGCGTCTCTGCTAGGCCGTCGGCATTCAATTTGCTGCCTATTTTGCCCGGCTTGTCGTATGGTGGCAGGTCCTCGACATCGCATTCCCGAGCAAACCAGTCCAGGGCTTCATCGAGGCCCCATATCGACTCCTTGTTGCTTAGGCCAACCTGAGGGGCGATGTCGAGAACATGGTGGAGCACAGCCTGGACTTTCTCCGGGGCGAAGCTGGCCGATATCAGGGTTTGCTGCAGTGTCCACAGCTTGATGGTCAGGTCCTCCTCTGGAAGGAGCTTGCCGCGAGTGGAGGTCTCGGATCCCAGGACCGACGTGGCGAAACGGCCTTCAGCCTGGACCATGTCAAGCACCTGGTCTATGAGCTCCTGCGGCAGCCATTTTCTCGAGTTGACGGATTCGGCCGAACCTCTCAGGAGGCGGCGGTCCGTTTCCAACCGGGTTTTCTGTCTCTGGGCGTCGCGCTTGACCTTTTGAGCGTACTTCTCGACAAGCAACTGCAATTCCGACTCCTCTAGCTGCTTTTCGAATGCCTCCGGGCTCAGTTGGCTACTCTTCTCCAGCTTTGCCGTCGCATCCACCTGAGGGGTGCCTTGCGCTGAGGAAGCGGCGCCCCCCTTGGTGTCCTCTGCGGCGTTGGTCGGGCCCTGAGCTGCAGAGGCGCTTTCAGCGGGGTCGAGCCTGGGCTTGGAAGCAACCGACGTCGTGGCGAAGCCACGAGCCAGATTAGGGGCGGGCTTCGTCTTTTTCTTCTTGCCGCCCGCCATTCCGATGACGCCGAAGTGAAATACGAACGGCCTGAAGGAACTCAAGTGGAATGAAATAGTCGTCAACCATCCAAGACGAGCCGAAAAGATCGGTCCGGTATCGACTTGGCGGTTGGTGACAACATCTGATATTCTAAGCCCGCCCGTCGCTGGTGAAATTGAGCAAGATGGCACAAAGAACTGACGGGTGAGTTGGATTGAATTTTCGAGGACGTCCGTCGTGGGTTGGATGACTCCTTTGCCCCGTTCTCCAGGTTAACTTGAACGTTAAATTTAACTTCTAGGTTAGGTAGCATTCAGTGAGCTCCACGGCGACCGTACTGGAGAAATGGGGTCCAGTTGCTTCACCGCCTACTGAATTCGGCAATTCTTCGACCCCGCCGGCACCTGGGTCAGCGTCCCTCCACCAGGCAGAAAAACGGTGAAAATCATCCACTTGTTGCCGAGGACCGCCGTTGACATTTTGGAGAGGCACAGTCCAGAGTATTGGAGTCCCCCGCTTCCTAGACTCTAGGGGCGATGCTGCCCAGCGATCTATCCAAGGGAAAATGACGGAAATAGAGGCCAACAACGGTGGGTCGGGCGGCGACTTCAAGCTCAATGAAGTCCAGGAGGCTCTGGCGTCGTCCTCCACGTCTCTCCGGACCGCCCAGCTTCGCGTAGTCAACGAGAAGCTGTCCCAAGAAGGTTCATTGCCCTTCTGGTCAGTTTCGAGGGATATGGAGGCTAACTCGCCCACAGGACTCGAGCGGGCTGTTGTCAATGGACTTCTAGCAGCCCTCTTTCGAACCCATGCCGCCTATAACGACCGCCTGTCTCGGCGCGCCGTCCAACGATGTCTCGTCACGATATGCAGGAAAGAAGATGGTGCCTTATTGGCGCCGTTAGTATCTGCTATCCGCAAGGAATCACAAAAGTCCGGTATCGCGGCCACGAATGCCTTCGTGCTTCTCGAATGGTGCACCATCCTCATGCAGCAGCTGGCCGGCACTCCATTGTGGGACAAATTTGCCGAGGACATCATTCTGGGCGACGCCGACGCGCTCGAGAGGTGTGTGCAACCTCCAGCGAGACTGGGAGTAGCCCACTCTGCTCTTGTCGTCGCGCGCCGGGGGGTGCGGGCTCTCGTTGCCGTCAACGCCACTCGAGAAAAGGTGGTCAACAGTGCTGTGCAGACGCTTGCGGCAAAAGGGATACAACCAAACGCCAAGAACAGTCTTCTCCTCGGCGTCTTTGCCGGGGTGTGCTCAAGGAACAAGGACGCCGCCCCTATTCTTGGCAACCTAAAGGCACAGTACACGGCTTTCTACACCAGAGAGATCATCGGTGCAAAGTCGACCGTCCCGAGCCATCTGGCAAACGGGCTGCACGACTTCTTTTCCGCCTTCGTCTCCCTTGAGGAGTTTGAGAGGGACTTTGTGTCGCCTCTCGAAAAGGGGCTCTTAAGGGCGCCCGAGATCATTCTAAACGACCTAATCACGCCACTCGTTCGCGCGCTTCCGAGGGACTTCGATCTTTCCAAGGTGCTCGGCGCACGACTGCTGAAGCCGCTCCTCTCAAACATCAAGTCAAGCAACGTTGCGATTCGTAACGGCGCGCTTACCGCATTTCGAGAGCTTTCATCCCGCTGTTCGGATCTCGCCGCCATGGGACGTGTTGCAGAGGAGATTCTGACGCCTCTGGCAATAGGCAAGCTGCCTTCGGCTGACCACCGCATTCTCCATTCGGATATGCTGGCGGTTGTTCCCAAGTCGGAAGTGGTGGCCATGAAGATCGCAGCCGGAGTTTCGACCGTGGTCGCCAAAGAGGGCAACGAAGCCGCACTCGCTGCGGAGGCCAGAGTCTTGGACGAGTGCGTCAAGATCCTGGCGCGGGGGTCAAATGAGCCACCGAAGCTTGTCATCGACACATACGTCAAAGGCCTCGCAGATAAAAAGCCCAACTTCCGGCGTATTTGGACCGTGGTGGCCGGGGAGAGTCTCTCCTCGCTTCACTCCGCCAATGGCGGCAAGTGGGTGGGCCGTTCCAGGTTCGAACAAGCTGTTGTCCCACCCCTAGTGGCCATATACGACGAAGTCATCGCAAATCCGCTCTCGGCGTCACAGAGCGGCCTCATTACGGGGGCTCTCGTTGTCTGCAGTCTGGCGGGAGCCTTGACCGGAGAAGCGGAAGAAGATCCAGCGTTTCGCGTGCTCTTCAAGAGGGTTTCCGTTTCGACGCAGTGTCTTGCCGTGGACCCCAAGCCGTCGTTCCTCCTCAACCCGCGCGTCTACAGCAAGCTCAATTCCGAAGAGGATTTACGCTGGCTGTACCGGGCGCTTTTCGCCGTCTTCAAGCACCTCCCAGTCGGGGAGGAGTCGGATACGTGTCTGGCCTGGGCGCAGTGCCTTCTCTTTCTAATCTCCTCCACGGGTGTCGCCCCTGCAGTTCGCCAGGAGGTCTGCGAGGCTTTGTCTCGCCTCTACGTACGAAACCCGGCGCGCGTGGCGCGCGTGGTCGTCAACGGCGTCTGGCACTGGCTTGAGGCCATCGAGTCGGGACACAAGGAAAGCGCAGCCGTCCTGGCCAAATCGGAAAACAAGAGATTACACAGGGCCTTGCATTCCATCTGTCTTTCCTCGAAAGAAAGCTCGGGGCTCCTTGGATCTGATCTGGACAAGGCATTACTGGAGCCGCAGTTGTGCTCACTGCTCGTTCTCGCTCGGCCGGGCCTCGTTCCACGATGCAGCTGGATTGATCTCTGTCTACGAGTCGATGTGGACCCGGCCAGCCTAGCCCAAAAGTGTGAGAGGCGCCTTCTAGAGGAGATCGCGACGAGGACCAACACGGCGCAGAGGGTGAGTGAAGTACATGTACGGTCATGGTGTGTAAGGTGGCTAATGACAGCCCAATCCAGGTCGAAGCAGTCAAGAACGCAGCGTACGACGCCGCGGCAGAGTTGGTATTCGTTGCACCCGACCTGATGGCACCTCGAATTATCCAGCTCATCCAGCATGACCTGGCGACGTCGGGTTTGCGAGAGCTCGGTCCTGTTGAGGCGGCCATCTTCCGTACACCGGAGGGGACGGCGTTCATCGACGTGCTCGCCAAAAAGGCAAGCACCCTTCCGAACAAGAACAGCAAAGACTACGACACGCTGAAGTGGGAGGAAGAGGTGCGGGCACAACTCGCCCAGAAGAAGGGGCAGCCAAAAAAACTCACAGCAGACGAAACGGCCAAAGTCAATGCACAGCTGAAGAAGGAGGCCGTAATACGGGATGACGTGGGCCAGATTGAGGCGCGGTTGCTACGCGGTGTGGGCGTTATTCGGAGTCTCGCCACGGGCCCGCCAACGGATGCGACGCTGTGGCTCGGCTCTGCGGTCGAGATGCTCCTCGAGGCCATCGACGCCGGGGCGTGTCTCGTTACGGGCGACGCCGCACCCCTGGCGTTCCTGGCCTGCTCTGACCGTGTGTCGACGAGGCTAGGAACGATGCGCCCGTTTCTCGGCGTAGCAACACTCCGAGCGCACGACGTCACAACCCTGCCCGCGAACCTCATGGACGAATCTTTCGAAGATCTAGTCACGAGGGTTCTCTATCGTCTGCGTTTTGCCGGGGAACAGCGACCCTTTGACACCGTCTCGCTTATCTACACTCTGCCCTTGATACTCCTGGTTCTCCGGCGGGGCGGCTTTGGCTCCACGGCAGACGACCGCGACGCACAGCTGGTTCTGGCCGTAGAGATACTCTCCTTCCATACGGACGTGTGCGCGGAAGAAGTAATCCCGCGATCAGAACTCCTCTCCACGCTCATCTACGCCATGCAGCAGTACAGCCAACACTACAAAATTGTCAAGGACTGTTTCTCGGACATGGTTCGCTGCGTGGCCCCAAACATCGGCCGCGACGAGATTGGAATTCTCGTACAAGGCGCGATCGTCCCTCAGCAAGGGGTCCGGGCAACCGTCCTCCAGGCCATCAGCGCCGAGGTCGACATGAGCGAGTTGGAGTTCTCCGAAGAAATCTGGCTCGCTCGCCACGATGATAGCGAAGAGAACACAGAGACGGCGCAAGAAATCTGGGAGGAGAGCGAGTTTGTTGTTTCGGCACAGGTGCCAGCCAAGATGCTGCCCTTCCTTGAAAGCACGGATAGTCAGCTCCGGCGGGCAGCGGCCAGATCACTCGCAGACGCCAGCAGCCGCCACCTGTCCACGATACCCGTGATTCTGGAACGACTAAGGGCTTCCTATGTCGAGCTAGCAAAGCCTCGGGTTCCGCAACTGGACGAGTTTGGAATGCCCAAGAAGATGGATCTGTCCGACCCCTGGGAAGCGCGACATGGAATTGCCTATGCGTTCAGGGAACTGGCTCCAAGTCTGACAAAACAGCAACTGGAACCGTTTTTCAACTTCCTGATCGAAAAAGGACCACTGGGCGATCCGAACGCCGTGGTTCGGCAGGAGATGCTCGATGCAGCCAACCGAACTATTGAGCTGCACGGCAAAGGAATCGTCAACGAGTTGATGGGGAAATTCGAACACACTCTTGCGGCGCCCGATCGCAACTCTAAGGTGGCAGATCGAGTCAAGGAAGCTGTCATTATCATGTACGGCGCTCTCGCCAGGCATCTGAAACCGGGCGACGCCAAGATCCCCGTCGTCATCGAGAGGCTACTCTCCACGCTGAGCACCCCTTCCGAAACGGTGCAGTACGCCATCGCCGAGTGCCTGCCGCCACTGGTTCTGACGAGTGACGACGAGTCGTCCAAGTACGTCAACCAGATCCTCGAGGCACTGCTAAAGTCGAAAAAGTACGCGGAGCAGCGTGGTGCCGCGTACGGCCTCGCCGGACTGGTTTCGGGCCGGGGAATCACCGCCTTGAAGGATTTGCGCGTTATGGCGAGTTTGAAGGGCGCCTTGGAAAACAAGAAGGAAGCCTCGCAGAGAGAGTCTGCGCTGCTTGCGTACGAGCTTCTCTCGACGATCCTGGGGAGGCTGTTCGAGCCATACGTCATTCAGATTGTCCCGAACCTGCTCGCCGGCTTTGGCGATAGCAGCGCAGATGTCCGAGAGGCCGCTCTGGCGGCGGCGAAAGCGTGCTTTGGAAAGCTCAGCTCCTTTGGCGTGAAGAAGATCCTCCCCACCCTGCTCGATGGGCTCGACGACCAACAATGGCGAAGCAAGAAGGGCGCGTGCGATTTGCTGGGCGCCATGGCGTATCTCGACCCTCAGCAGCTCTCTCAAAGTCTACCGGATATCATTCCTCCGCTGACCGGTGTCCTGACCGACAGCCACAAGGAAGTGCGGACCGCCGCCAACAAGAGCTTGAAGAGATTCGGCGAAGTCATCAACAACCCCGAGGTCAAGAGTCTAGTCGACATTCTTCTCAAGGCTCTCAGCGACCCGACCAAGTACACCGATGAGGCCCTTGATTCACTCATCGGAGTGCAGTTCGTGCATTACCTCGATGCCCCGTCCCTCGCTCTGGTCAGCCGCATTCTGCAGCGTGGCCTTGGCGACAGGTCCAACACCAAGCGCAAGGCGGCTCAAGTCATCGGAAGTTTGGCTCACCTAACGGAAAAGAAGGACTTGGTCTCTCATCTTCCCGTTCTTGTCGCGGGACTAAAGCTTGCCGTTGTGGATCCCGTCCCTACCACTCGCGCGACCGCCTCCCGAGCCTTGGGCTCGCTTGTCGAGAAGTTGGGCGAGGATGCGCTGCCGGATCTGATCCCACAGCTCATGCAAACTCTGAAGTCGGATACAGGCGCCGGAGACCGTCTCGGTTCCGCTCAAGCTCTCAGCGAGGTCCTTGCGGGACTGGGCACCACTCGCCTGGAGGAGACACTCCCGACTATCCTACAGAACGTCGAGTCCGCCAAGCCAGCCATCCGCGAAGGATTCATGTCACTCTTCATCTTCCTGCCTGTTTGCTTTGGCAACAGTTTTGCGAACTATCTCGGCAAAATCATCCCACCCATCCTGGCCGGCCTGGCGGATGACATAGAATCCATCCGCGAAACCGCCCTCCGAGCCGGCCGGCTGCTGGTGAAGAACTTTGCGACTCGCGCAGTCGACCTTCTCCTGCCCGAACTCGAGCGGGGTCTGGCCGATGACAGCTGGCGTATTCGCTTGAGCTCCGTCGAGTTGGTGGGCGATCTTCTCTTCAACCTATCCGGAATCAGTATCAAGGACGATGACGACGACGACGATGACGAGCCCGAGGAGCCCACCAAGGAAGCGGGAACCTCGTTGCGCGAAGTTCTGGGAGACGAAAAGCGCAACAAGATCCTCTCAGCGTTGTACATCTGCCGCTGCGATACTGCTGGTGCCGTTCGATCAGAGGCCATCACAGTCTGGAAAGCCCTGGTCTCAACCCCGAGAACCCTAAAGGAATTGGTTCCGACACTCAGTCAGCTCATTATCCGGCGCCTAGGCAGCTCCAACATGGAACACAAGGTCATCGCGAGCAACGCTCTTGGCGAGCTTATCAGGAAGGCGGGCGACAACATTCTGTCCAGCCTGCTCCCAACGCTCGAAGAAGGCCTCCGCACGTCCTCCGATACCGACGGCAAGCAGGGCATCTGTCTTGCCCTCAAGGAGCTAATCTCATCCGCATCTTCCGAGGCCCTGGAAGACCACGAGAGGATCCTGATATCGGTCGTGCGCAAGGCCCTGACCGACTCGGACGATAGCGTGAGAGAGGCCGCTGCCGAGGCATTTGATTCCCTTCAACAAATACTTGGCAAGCGCGCAGTAGACCAGGTCTTGCCATTCCTGCTGAATCTCCTGGGGTCCGAGGAAGAGGCCGACAACGCGCTCTCGGCGCTGTTGACATTGCTCACGGAGACGACTCGATCCAACATCATCCTCCCGAACCTCATCCCTACTCTCACCGCTCCCCCCATTTCGGCGTTCAACGCGAAGGCACTCGCCTCCCTGGCCAAAGTCGCGGGTCCGGCCATGAATCGCCGCCTGCCCAATATCGTCAACTCCCTGATGGACAATATGATTGCTGCCGCCGACGATGAGCTCCGGGAAGACCTCAGAAATTCCTTGGACACGGTCATCCAGTCGATCGACGAGTTCGACGGACTGAACGCGGTGATGAACGTCTTGCTCCAACTCACCCGGCACGAGGACCACCGCAAGCGCGCCGCTACGTGTGACCACATGGCAAAATTCTTCGCCGCCGCAGATGTGGACTACTCGAGGTACAACCAGGATGTCATCCGCGTCCTGTTGACCTCGTTTGGCGATAGCGACATGGACGTCGTCAAGGCGGCCTGGAGCGCGCTGAGCGAGTTTACCAAGAGGCTGAAGAAGGAGGACATGGAGGCGCTCGTACTGTCAACAAGACAGACGCTCCTCCACGTGGGTACCGCCGGTGTCAACCTGCCCGGTTTCGAGCTGCCCAAGGGTATCAGCGTCATTCTGCCCATTTTCCTCCAAGGCCTGATGAACGGCACGGCGGAGCAGCGGACGTCCGCTGCGCTGGCCATTTCGGACCTTGTGGACCGAACCAGCGAGAGCTCGCTAAAGCCCTTCGTTGTTCAGATCACAGGGCCGCTCATCCGAGTCGTCTCGGAGCGGTCCACGGAGGTCAAGTCGGCTATCCTGCTCACGCTGAACAACCTCTTGGAGAAAATGCCGGCGGCTCTCAAGCCGTTCCTACCTCAGCTGCAGAGGACATTTGCCAAGTCCCTTGCCGACCCGTCCAGCGACCTTCTGCGGTCCAGAGCAGCCAAGGCGCTAGGGTCGTTGATCAAGTTCACGCCTCGGGTTGATCCTCTCATCTCCGAGCTAGTCACCGGATCCAAGACGACGGACCCCGGGGTGAAAACGGCCATGCTCAAGGCTCTGTTCGAGGTCATTAGCCAGGCGGGAGCGAACATGGGAGAGGCTTCGCGGACCGCTGTCCTTGGTCTGATCGATATGGATGCCCACGAACGCGACGACGACATGACCATCACGAATGCAAAGCTGCTGGGCGCCCTCATCCGCAACGTGCCCCATCACGTGGCCAATAACCTTTTGAAGGCGCGGGTTGTCACCACTAATTTTAGCAATGCTTCGATCCTGGCTCTCAATGCGGTGTTGGTGGAGTCCCCGGATGTGCTCCTCGATAGCCCAGTAGCTGGTGACCTGCCCGGGCTGCTCTCTCAGGGCATGTCTCACAAGAATGTGCGTCGAAACGTCGCCTTCTGGGAAGTTTACGTGGCAGTTTGATTGCTGACGCGTTGGTGCTCCAGGTCTTCATTGCAGAGAACGCCGTTCTGGCGACAGGAAAGTTTCTCCTCACAGACCGTCACAAATCCTTCGAGGAAACCAAGCCAATCTTCGAGACACTGGCTCAAGTCATCCCGCCGGGGCAGCCCACGGACTTGCGGCGCCTGGCGTTAGTGTTGGTGAGGACGCTTTCGCGCGTCCACACGGAGATGGTGCGGCCTCACCTCCCAATCCTCGCCCCGCCCGTTTTCGCATCGGTTCGCGACGTTGTCATCCCGGTCAAGCTCGCCGCCGAAGCGGCGTTTGTGGCCCTTTTCTCGATTGCAGACGAAGAGAGCAAAGTGTTCGACAAATACACGGCAGGACCCGGGGCCGATCTACCTGCCAACACGAAGAGGGCCATGGGTGACTACTTCAAGAGGGTGGCGCTGAAGCTGGGGGTGCAGGTCAGGGAGAGAAGAGACGCAGAGGGGGGAGCAGGCGGTCTAGGGCTGTCGAACGACGAAGCCGACGACGAAAAGGAGATCTGGAGCGTTGGTAAGCTCGACGTCGGCGCGGACGTCTTCGACAAGGACCTCTAGAGATCTCAGTGATCATAGCTGGGCTAGGCTCGAGTGAATGTACCCCATCGCGGAAAGATGCATGTGGGAATCATTGAGCCTGAGATGACGAAATATGTCGCGTCTTCAAAAAGGCTATACGGCAATCTGCGTACCTACCAGATACAGTACCTACTACGGACCTAACCCGGTCGGTCCCAATCGCGGGAGTACATAAGGGGGTTGTCTCTGGGGTAGCATGTGACTAATCACGTGAGTGTCTTGGCAGCCCTTCTCAGCCCTATTTGGGCTTAGCGGACTTGGTTCCCACAGAACCGAAGCTGCCAAATTCTCGGGCGAATCCAAGTAGCCGTGTCAGGCCCCTCCCGCTCTGGAAATTCGAGAGCCCACAATCTCACAAATCCATCGCCAACGACCATCGAGAACCAGCAGCATTCAAGATGTAAGTCCAAGCAACCTGCTCCATTGACTTGTATAGCCGTGTTCCATTCCAAATATTGTGTCGAGACGGAACCTCTGGCGGGGCAAAGTGGGAGGTGAAGGGCATACAGAGAAGCCGCTTCAAGACCTGCGGTTCTTGGGGATACCTCGACAACCCGACGTGCCAGATTCAGGGATGCTAACCCGTTTACCCTTCCAGGGTCAACCTGCGAACGCAGAAGCGCCTGGCGGCGTCAGTGCTGGATTGCGGTCAGAACAAGATCTGGCTTGATCCCAACGAAGTCAGCGAGATCTCGAACGCCAATTCGCGCCAGACGATCCGCAAGCTCGTTTCCGATGGCCTTATTATCAAGAAGCCCGTCACGATGCACTCGAGAGCGCGCGCCCGCGAGCTGAATCTCGCCCGCCGCATCGGCCGGCACCGCGGCTTCGGCAAGCGGAAGGGTACCTCGGACGCCCGTATGCCTGAGTATGTGGCACCCACACCGTGATGGCTGGCGGTTGGAACGCGTTGTTTGCGGGCACGGTCGATTGCAATTCGGAGCACATGCAGACTGGATCAGACTCGGAGCTGTGTCATCAGGGCTGACGTGCGTGAACACAGACAAGTCCTCTGGATGCGCCGCCTCCGCGTTCTGCGCCGGTTGCTCGTCAAGTACCGCGCCTCGGGCAAGATCGACAAGCACCTCTACCACGAGCTCTACCATCTCGCCAAGGGTAACACGTTCAAGCACAAGCGCGCATTGGTCGAGCACGTACGTTGCTCGCAAAGGAATACCCCAACCGCCAGCTGATGCTAACTTGGCTTCCCAGATCCACCGTGCCAAGGCCGAGAAGCAACGCGAGCGGCTGCTCAAGGAGGAGATGGACGCGAAGCGGGCCAAGACCAAGGCCGCTCGCGAGCGGAAGGTGGAGCGGCAGACGGCGAAGCGGCAGGCGCTGCTCGGCGAGGGCGACGACGAGGCGTGAAGAGGGGCACATAGACGTCAATCCTCGCCGACGTGGACGACGACCGGAATCCGAAGGGTGGCGGGCAATCGGAGTAATTGGTTGGGTCTCCCCCTTTCTTCCTCTATGCATCTCCGTGGCCTCTGGTTCACGAGAGCCCCGCATGTACTGCTGGCATTCAAGACGGGTCCGGACTCTACAGGCAACCGAGCCAAGAGCTGCGCTGTGCGTGCTGTGATTTAGATCCCGAGTGACGCAGCCCGCCACTGTCTGTCTGTCATTCCTACATTTTTAGGGTGCCTCGAATGCCTTGTAGACCGGCAAAGCTCGTCGCCTTGGAACCGTATCAACGCCTAGCTACGAACGATCCTAGGCCTGAATACAGTTCTCGTCAGGCGTACTGTTGGCCGAATCTCAACGCTGCCTACTTGCCTCACATGTTTGGAAATAAGAACGGGGCAGCGACATTGTAGAAAACCCGTATCGTCCGCTTCAGGACAAAAACACACTCACGGCCTCTCACAGCACTTGCGGAAGATGGAAATGGAGTATAGGGATGAAAAGAGAGGGGAAGAATGACAACCTCAGTTGGGTCAGATTGCTTCAAATTGTCCCTGCAAAAGTGGTGATTTGTGCCAGGGCATTTCATCAAGCTCCCACAAGAGTGGAAGGCATTGTGAGTTCAGAAGCGGTCTCATCCCTCCCAATTTAGTTGTGAAGAAGGAAGAAAAACGAGGGAAGACGGCCGAAGTTCTTGGACCGGGAAGATATAACCACGGGAAGCCATGTCGCTTGGTCCGTGCACCACCAGCCACAGCAGCCGACCAATTCTTGGGGCGCGGGGGGCGCTGAGCCTGCCGAACGTCGCATTTACCGGGTGGGTTCGGCAGGTTGCGGGGCTGCCGATGAGCTGCCGTTATGTGACTTCATCGTCATCTGGTCGACGGCGAGCCGACCCCGCCGCTCCCAATCACGACGACAGGACGGAATTGACCGTTTCGAAGCAGCCAAATACGCAGTATTCAGAGCTATGGGCTTTCAGAGCGGCCGGCTTTCCAGTTTCAAGGCTTCCTAGCTGCCGAGTTGCGCCGGCCTGCCGCCGCCGCCGGCCGTGCTCTGCCATGGCCCAGTCTGTTGTCCGTGGCACGTCGTGTGCCCTCAGAGCCGTTCCTCGGCTTGCCCGCCATGGCCCGGCGCTCCGGAGCTCTGGGAAGAGAGGTGTGAGCTCCATTGCCCAAGAGGGCCAGCAGCGGGTCGGTTTTGCCTCTCCCCGCTTGTTCCACGTTGTCTACTCCGTCGCTGACCAAGGGGTTGGGCGTCACAGCTACTAGCTGCCCACCTGCAACAAGCCGACCCGGCCATGTTTGAGATCATCGAAGAGGTATGGATGGCCTGGTTGCCACCGCCCTACTTCTGTCCAGCGCTCACCTCGCTCCTCTCCCCATAGGAGAAAACAAGACAAAAGCACTTTATCAATCTCATCCCATCCGAAAACTTTACCTCGCAAGCCGTTCTCGACGCCCTGGGCAGTCCTATGCAGAGTAAGATCGGATTCTTCCCGGCCCCGGCAGCAGGCCGACGCAGCTGACAGCCTTGTCCCCCAGACAAGTACTCTGAAGGCTACCCCGGAGCGCGGTACTACGGCGGAAACGAGTTCATAGACCAGTCGGAGCGGTTATGTCAACAGCGCGCCCTCGAGACATTCGGTCTTGAAGAGTCGCAATGGGGAGCTAACGTCCAGTGTAAGAACACACCAGAATCAAGACCCGGGGAGGAGATCTGACCGCGTCTCAGCTTTGTCCGGCGCCCCGGCCAATCTCTATGTGTACTCTGCCCTCATGGACACGCACGATCGCCTGATGGGGCTGGACCTCCCCCACGGCGGCCACCTGTCCCATGGCTACCAGACACCGACCAAGAAGATATCTTTCATCTCCAAGTACTTCGAAACGCTACCCTACCGCCTGGACGAGCGGACAGGCTATATCGACTACAACAAGTTGGAAGAAATGGCCTTGCTCTACCGCCCCAAAATCATCGTCGCCGGCGCCAGCGCGTACAGTCGCTTTATCGACTATAAGCGGATGCGCGAGATCTGCGACAAGGCCAATGCCTACCTCCTCGCCGATATGGCCCATATCTCGGGCATGGTGGCGGCCAAGGTCATCCCGAGCCCCTTTGGGTTTGCGGACATCGTCACGACCACATCGCACAAGTCGCTCCGCGGCCCGCGTGGCGCCATCATCTTCTACCGTCGCGGCGTCCGGCGCACGAACCCCAAGACCAAGCAGGACGAGCTGTACAATCTCGAGAACCCCATCAACGCCTCCGTCTTCCCTGGCCACCAGGGCGGCCCTCACAACCACACCATTGCGGCCTTGGCCGTCGCGTTGAAGCAAGCCCAGACCCCCGAATTCCGGGCGTACCAGGAGCAGGTGCTCGCCAACGCCAAGGCGTTCGCAAAAAGACTGGGCGACAGCAAGGAGAAGGGTGGCCTGGGCTACACGCTGGTCTCGGGCGGCACCGACAACCACCTCCTCCTGGCCGATCTCAAGCCGCAGGGCATCGACGGCGGCCGGGTCGAGCGGGTTCTCGAGCTCGTCGGCGTGGCGGCCAACAAGAACACGGTGCCGGGGGACCGCTCCGCGCTCGCACCGGGGGGCCTCCGGATGGGCACGCCGGCCATGACGACGCGGGGCTTCACCGAGCACGACTTCGCCCGAGTCGCCGACATTGTCGACCGGGCCGTGGTCATCGCCATCAAGGCGGACAAGACGGCGCGCAAGGCCGCCGAGGACAAGGGCGAGAAGAGCCCCGGCCGGCTCAAGCTCTTCCTCGACCACCTGGGCAACGGCGAGACGGTCCCCGAGATCGTCCAGCTGAGGAGCGAGGTGGCCGACTGGGTGGGGACTTATCCTCTGCCGTGGACCACGAAGCACTGATGCTTTGAGCACAGCCACCCATTCGCCGCCCGCCAACTCGGAAGAAGGGTCCGTTCTCTGAGATCCGGACACGAATGGGCGTCTAGTATGGGAGGTGATATCGACTGAATTCCGTTCCGCGCAAATAGCTTAGGTAACCGGGTCATGATTTGCATATTCTGGCATGGGAGGCACTAATACTGCTGTTGTTCGACAAAATTGTGCCAAATTAAAACACTCTGGTTGCATGCTGTTGGTGGCAACGTCGGTCTTCAAGCGAGGAACGGGCGCGAGATCTAAATAGGTAGTGTTGACATCGACCGGGTGTACAAAATGGGGGCCAGAGGGGAGAGGCAGCCGACGTCTCTTGGATATGGGAAAGGTGACCATACATCCCACATCCCATACTTGTCCCACAAGAGCGAGTCGAGGTCACTTGGAGGCAACGTGTCACCAATTCGAGACGAGGGATATTGTGCACAATTCTTCGTGGGGCTTGCGTGGGGTGTGTTTGTTAGGCCACGCGCAAACCCGGCGAGAACGACCAACCCCTGGGAGTTGGTGTTTCCCTGCGGCGGGCCATCTCTCCCTTGGGCGCAAACGTCGAATTAACGAGACAAGCATGCCTGGTACGCCCGCCATCCATGGGAACCTT
>Ga0247777_1000142_pt1 | contig 17705 bp, 23 predicted proteins | sample UWRJL154409C5_FD_179937 | JGI IMG/M metagenome (GOLD analysis project Ga0247777, IMG submission 179937) | Plant litter microbial communities from Arlington Agricultural Research Station in Wisconsin, United States - UWRJ-L154-409C-5 | ecosystem: Environmental > Terrestrial > Plant litter >...
GGGGGGGAGGGGGGGGGGGAGGGGGGGGGCAACAATAGGGGTAACCAACATCGGCTACGGTACCGGCGCCCAGCGCAATGGCAGAGGAGCAGCCAAAAGCCTGCACCATGCGGAGAAACAACAAGGCGCCAAAGTTGGCGGGCAGCGAGGCCATGAGCACGTTGGCGACGAGGTAGATGGCCAGCGAGATCAGGTAGAGCGGGCGGCGGCCCTGCCAGTCGGCAAAAGCGGAGAAGAACAGCGGGGAGAGGGCACACAGGACCATAAACACAGAGACGGTAGCGTTTATGGCCGTGCTTCCCACGCCAAACTCGCGCTCCAGCACCGGCAGCGCCGGTAGGTAGATGCCGCCGGCCAGGGGACCCAGGAAGGCCACGGTGCTGACCAGGCCAACAACGTAGGCGCGCTGGGCCCGCGTGAAGGCGCTGTAGGCCGCTGCCGGCGCCACAGCCTCGCCAGGGGCCCTCGGCGGCGGGGCTGGCGATGGCATGAGGGGGGAGAGACGACCGTGCCGCGTCGACGAGGCGTGGTGCGCGGTGCGTAAATAGTGCTCCAGAGGCCGTCAGGCGCGCTCCGTGGCGGGGCCGTTCTCGCCCAACTCTGAACCCCCCTGCCACTCTTTATGTCGAGCCTGCTCCCCTTGGCCCGCTCGGCCCGGAAGGATTCGACATGGCGGGGCTGGGAAGAGTTATCTCGGGCCTGGGTCGGCCTGCCATGCGTTACGGCGAGTCAGGCCGGGATGGCTGGTTCCGTGCCAGTGTCAAGCCGGTGTCACACTCGTGTGCCCGCGGCTTCCATGTGGATCTTGTGGACTCCCCAAGCTCCTTGGCTCCCTCGGCTCCCTTGGCTCGTCCCACAAATCCACGCCTCATTCCTTTATGTTTTTGACCGGACCGTAGGAGCGCGGGGCGCGCTGTTTATCTCTTGCTCTGAGGTCAGAGGCGGGAAATCCCCTCAAACTTGCTCTGCCTCGCATGGCGATCGTGCCCATGCTCGCCATAGCGTCCGACGTCTTTGGCCGTCCGAGTAAGACGACGGCCGCGATGGCCGTTGGGGCAGGCTCACCGCGGAAAAAAGGACCTAGCGGACCTAGACACGCCGCGGCGCTGCGGCGACATGACGCCGTCGCCGTGGTCCGCTCCCCGAATCGAGCCCGTAGCCCCCGCATCGCACGCAGCCTTGCCGCCGCGGGAGGATTTAAACATGTGCGGAGGAAGCGAGATCACGGCTCGGCCCGGGGTCGGCACTCGCGGAACAGGCCAATAAGACTCGACGACGCAGGGCCAAGAATGGTCTAAACGCCCGAAAACGGAAGGGACGACAAGAAGGACAGGGTTCGAACTTGCTCATTCTCGCTTGCCCGCCGATCCGATGCCCCACGCCGCCCACCTCGAGTCCCACGCGTCCGATCCATGGATGGATAGCAAGTCCCACGCCGCCAATTTCATGTTCCGCGCCGCCCAGAGTCCCGGCCAGTGTTGCGGGGGTGTTTCCCTGAAAAGCGATAACACTCCGAATACTGTCCTCCCAAGACCGCACCTCGACTCTCTACCATACACCGCATCCTGCCGGAGCCGCGCCGCGCCGTTGCCGTCTGCCTCCTCCGCCCGACTTGCCTACCGCCATGTCGTCCCCGCCGGAGCCATCCCAAGGATGGCAGCCCGTCGCCCGCGAGAAAACGGACGACTCCGACTCCGGGCAGGCCGGCCCGGATCTCGAACCGACGCAGCTGGCCCGGGACCGGGCTCTCTTCTCCGCTTCTAAGCCGCTATGGGGCTGGCTTGTCTTAAATCTGGCAGTACGGCCCTCCCTGGCTATCCCGTGTTGCTTGTGGCCTGTCCGCGCCGGGGGACAGACCACTGACTTGCTCCCAGACCGGCCCCACGAGCGCCATGCTCTTCCAGTTCATGCCCGCCGCCATCCAGACGGTCGCCAACTTTGTCGGCCACGTGCCCGGGACCGATGAGCCTTGTCTCGCCATGGGGCCCATCGTCTGCGTCGTCCGCTTCGGTTCCCGCGATGTGGACTATCTGACTTACCTGTACGTATCCGCGAGCAACAAGGGGCGACCGAGAAGGGGGGCAGCACGCGGCCTGGCTAAGGGTACGACTAGACTCTACCTCAACTCCATCACGAAAGGCCTGTCCGCCGTCGCCTGCATCCTGGCGTCGGGGCTCGCCGACTACTCGCACTTCCGCAAACACATGATGATGGGGAGCATCTACCTCTTTGGCATCCTCTCCCTGCCCCTCGCCGGCCTCACCTCGGCCACGTATGGCACGCTAACCACGCTGTCCGCGCTATACGTCGTGTCGACCGTGGTCATGGCCGTTTTCATGATCATACAAGCTTCTTACATCCCCATCTTCATGGCCACGGCTCTAGGGCCGAGCACCAACGCCGTGGCCGCGGCCGAGCCGGGCGAGAAGCTGAGCCGGTCCTCTTGGGCGAGGGGCGCGAGGGTCAGTACCTGGGGCATCGTCGTCAACTACATCGGCCAGATCGCCGCGGTCCTGGCCGGCTTGATCATCGCCTACACCCAGATTCCCTCCCCCGACGCCTCTCTCAAGAGGTTCGCTGCCCCTCCACCGCCCCCTTCTTTCTCTCTCCAGACAAGAAGGGTTCACTAGTTACTGACAGGGGATCCCCGTAGCTACCTGCTGGCCATGACGGTGAGCGGCGCTGCGACCAGTGAGTTGATAACTACGTTCCACCCGCTGGCCTATCCCTGGAGTCGAGATTGTTTGACCCTTATTCAGTTGCCATCGCCCTCGTCGGACAGTTCCTCCTCCCCAGCGTAGAGGGCAACCCCAAGCCGAGCAAGTGGAGCATCGCGCTGCCATTCCAGACCAGTAGGTCCAAGGGGCGGGGGGTTCCAGATGCGTGACGCCACCGCTGACCCAGGGCCCAGGCTGGCGCCTCCTGCGCTCCGTGCGATCCCACCCCGAAGTCTTCAAGTTCTGCGTGGGCTGGATGCTCTTCGACGCCAGCTGGTTCAACTTCGGGCCTCTGGTCGGCGCCCTCTTCCTCGAGACCACGGGCATCGACTTTGCCGGGCCCATCTTCACCGTCTTCATCCTCGTCGGCACCGTCGCCGGCTGCCTGGGCTCCCTGGTCTGGATGTGGGTGTTCCCGCGCGTCCGCGCCCCAGTCAAGACCTGGCTGTACCTCCTACTCGCCCTCAACGTCTTCTGCATCTTCTGGGGGGGTCTCGGCGCCGGCTCCGCCAGCGCCGTCGGCCTCAAGCACGCACCCGAGTTCTGGGTCATCAACATCCTCTTCATGGCGGCCAACAGCGCCATGCTGGCCTACAACCGCGTCGTATTCGCCTCCTTTATCCCCGAGGGCAGCGAGGCGCTCCTCTCGGGCCTCATCTTCCTCTTGGATCTGTGTACCGGGTGGATCGTGCCCCTGGCCCAGGGCGGCATCCAGGACAAAACGGGCGATCTGCACTACTCGATGTTGCTGTCACTAGGGCTGATGCTTGCCTCGGTGCCGTTCTTCGCTTGGGTGAGCGTGGACAAGGGCATCGATCAGGCGAAGAAGCAACTCGTTGGTTTCCTTTGAAACGGAATCTGGGCCGTGTGCAACGAAATCGTCGGAGAACCACAAGGAAAGTATACAAATATATATCTCGTACCACTCACAGCCTCTTGCTACGATGACTTAATTTCGCTTTGAAGATGCTTGTCTCCCCTCGCGCTTGGTGCCCTGGCAGACAACCCGTCCCGAAACGTCCGGCCCCTTACTAAGTAGCCGCTGCCTATCTCTGCCTTTCAGCACCCCTCGCTCGGCGTTAGATCCTCTGACTTCTCAATCGGGTTGAAAAGCAGTCTCAAAGCCCTCGGGAACAGTGGACCGGCCTGTGCCTCGCCCGTCAGTCAGCTTGCAAGTCCAGCGGTGCACAACCATGGGCGCCACATACCGGCGTCATCCTCTCCGACCACGTCGGGTCCAGCCGCCAGGCAAAGCGTGCAACCAGCACGCACAGCGTCACCTTGATCTCCAGCAGCGCAAAGCCCTCGCCCAGACACGCGCGGCCGCCGCCGTGGAATGCCACGAACTCGGCACACGCCCGCTTCCGCCGGTACAGGCGCTGCACCGCCTCGAGCGTAGCGCCCCAGCGCTCCGGCCGGAAGTCGCCGGCGTCGCCGCCCCAGGCGTCCGCGTCGCGGTGCGTCGAGTAGCAGTGGTAGCCCAGGTAGGTGCCGCGCGGCACCACGGCCTCGCCGCCGCCGTCGTCGCCGCCCAGCCGCGCGTCCGACGCCGCCCGCCGGTTGATCAGCTGCGACAGCGGCGGCAGCACCCGCAGGCTCTCGTACACCACGGCTGCTAGGTACGGCATGCGCTGCAGCGTCGCGTGCGTGGGTGTGGCGGTGGCGGCGGCGGCCCTGACGATGCGGTGCACTTCGTCGCGAAGCCGGCGCTGCGCCTCGGGGTGTCGGGCGAGTAGGTACAGTGTCGACGTCAAGGCGATCTGTGGGTTCTCCTGGCCGGCTACGTATAGCACCGTCAGGTTGTCGCGGAACTGCCGCTCCGTCAGCTCGCCGGAGCGGCGTGCCGCTAGCAGTCGTAGCCCCAGCTTGTCCGAAGGGATCGCGACGTCCGCTGTCTGGTGCGCCTCCTCCACGCTGGAGATTAAGGTGTCCTTAAAGACCGATACCAAGCGACGGGCGGCGGCGCGGCTGGGGATGGGCAGCCGGTCGAGGAAGGGGAAGTTCATGAAGACGGGCTTGAATATCTGTTGTTTCAGAGCCATCTGGAGGGCGTGCATCGGAGCATCGCCTCTTGCAAGGGTCTGTTCACGGCATCAGTACGAGAGACCGTCAGGGCACACAAGGGACCTCTCACCCCAAAGTCGGTTTGCAGTACCGCCTGCCCCAGGTTGGCAATGGTATATCGCTGCAGCAGCTCCTGCACCGCAACCCCTCGCACCTCCCCGCGAGACAGCAGGCGAGCATCGTTGATCAGATCGCAGAGCTTGCGCGCGTTGCGGGCCAGCACCTCGGCGTCGAACCTTCTCTGCAAGCCAGGCTGGATGACGCGCCGGTACTGCTTCCACGTCACTCCGCGGCTGGATATGATGTTGTCACCCAGAAAAGCCGCCAGGACGCTGTGGGGTATCTTTTTCTGGTTTCCGCTCTTCTGGTAGACCTTCTCGTTCCTGAAGAGCTCGGCCAGGTAGCTCGGTCGGTGAAGCAGGAGGTTCCAGCGCGCCCCAAAGAAGATCTTGACAGCGCCGTGCCTGCGCAGCGGCTCCTCAAGATAGTGCTGAAAGGTCTCGGACTGGTCAACGTCCTTGAATAGGGGGATCAAGGTGACCCAGAAGGGTACCGCCGGGATTCCCAGGGGATGCTTGGGCGGCGTGAGGAGCGAGTAGACAAAGACGAGCAATGCCGCTGCTGACAAAAGGACCCAGAGAAGTGACGTGCCCTCCGCCATCGTCGAGCTTCCGGTGAGTCCTGACAACCCCGAGGTCAGCCTTGCGATCAGTATCCTTGAGCGAGAGGAACGAGCGGTCGTCGACCTCCTCTCCCGCTGCGGAGCGGGCTGCCTAGCCGCGAGGCAGACAGGCCACGGTTTTTTGTTACGTATAGGCGAGCATCGCGCCCGAGAGGTGAGTGCATATTACTGTCACTCGGGTGGGCGCTTCTGTCAGAAGTTTGCCACGTCGGCCGGAAGCGAGGCGAGGTGGAACTCTGACATAGGACGGAGGGGAGGTACTGGTACCACAACCAGGGAAAACGGAGGCGTGCCGTTTCGCCGCGCCTCCAACCAATCAGAGTGCTGCACTAACACGCCGAAACCAACGAACATCCAAGCATCGATGATTGCAGCAGTACGTAGGCGGAACAAGTCAGGCACGCTGCGCGAGACCCTCGGCGGCCCACCCGCTACTATTAACGGGGCGGACTTGCTGCAGCGGGACGCCCTTCGTGTTCGAGAGCCAAGAAACGGAGCGACGAGCCGCGCTGCCCAGTCGCAGTACAACCCCCTCGTGGCGTACGGCGCGACTGATCAGTACCTCATCAACAGAGCTCATGCTTTGTCAAGTGGGCAAAACTTACACCGTATTAGCTTAGGTGGCCGAGCCGAGGGCGGGAAATGATGGTTCGACGTCATTACAAAGTAGATCCGACGTGCCATGTCCGGTTCTGAGGCACCCTCCCACCGCCGCGGCCGTCGGCGCCGAGGCAGACACAGCAGAGGTATCTACCTCTGATACCTCCACTCAGCGCGGTTGTGGATTTTAAAGAGCTCAAACTCGCTCAGAACGGAACCGCCATCACGCCGTCGGCAGTATGGGTCATCCAGGGATATGCCACAGGTTCTGTTGCGCCTTCGTGCGTACCTCGGACGGGGATCTCGTGTCGTGTACGGGGCCTCTCTCGAGCACGGTTCAGAAGGAATGGATCCACCTTTCTCCCATGTTGACCTCCTCCTCTTTTCAGCATCCTTTGGTCTTTCCTGGCAGCAGCAAGGCTGAGGAAGCACTGCATCTGGGAGGACCGTCCACCACGAAGTCGATCATACATGTGGCGTCAGCGAACGATGGCGAGTGGGCCGTGTATGAGAGCGGGGACTGGAGCAGCGGCGACTCGGTCTTGGGGGTTCTTCTACGTCCATCTCGCGACGACGAGACCCTTTTTGACGACGTTTTTGCCTGTTTTCTCCTCAAAAACATACGGCCTCTCCCAGCAGCGGCACCGCCGGCGGACGCGGAAGGCCCGCAGTCGCGAGAGACGACAGACCAGATCGTCGACGCCTTTGACATGCGGTTGCGATACGCCGGCGACAAGGACAAGTGGCGCAGCCATGGGCGGGGATTCTTCTCCGACCGCGTGTACGAGTTCGTGAGACGCGGCGTCCCGGTCGAGTTCTGCCTCCCGGCCTTCCCCTGCAAGTCGTCCAATTCCGACAAGACGGCTGGCACGATGCCGGACCGCGGGGAGCAGCTCGCTCTTGAGCACTTGTACTCGTTCCTCGAAGCCATCGACAGGATCTACGACCCGGGCGCCATGTTGTGGATCGTCAGTGACGGCCACGTCTTCAGCGACTGCAGTAGGTCTCTCCGCCGCCCGCGGTCGGGGCAGGGCCAGGGCTTGCGGGGACTTTTGACTGATGTTCGATCCTCCCTCGATGTAGTCGGCGTCGACGACGAGACCGTCGACCGATACAGTGCCGAACTAATAGCCATGAGCGCCTCCGTCGGCCGGCGCCGGGGCAGCCAGGCCCACCTCGCCTTCCGGTCGCTGGTCGACCTGTTCGACCTCGCACAGTCTGCCGCCGACGTCCAACACCTCTTAACGCTCCCACCTCTGGAGCCTCTCCTTGCGACGCAGCGCACACCCGCAGCGGAACTGAGCCGACAACTCCTGATGCACAGCTGCGGTGCGCCAGCGTCGTCGCTGCGGAGCCGCATCGCCGCGGGCGACGACGACGACGACGGCGGCGGCGGCGGCGGCGGCGGCACGCTGCAGCTGTACCGTGGCTTCTCGCGCTTCATGTGCGAGGACCTGGCGCGCAACCGACACGCCGCGCACCTGAGCCGGGGCGGGCGCAAGCGGCTGGCGACGCAGGTGGCCTTCGAGATGATGCGGCGCAACGACGCCTACTCGAACCTGGTGGGGCTGTTCTTCCCGCACCACGTGCGCCTGTCCATCCACGCGCACGACAACGCCGGGCCCAAGTTCGGCATCCGCCTCTTCGGCCCCGGCGTGCGCGCCCTCGGCGGGCTCTCGTTCGGCGCCGCCGCCGCCACGGCTGAGACGCGCCCGGTCGATCTGCTGCATGTGCCCACGCCGTGGCACAACTGCGTCGTCAGCGTCGCCGGGCACGCCGGTCTCGTCCTCACCAAGGCCCGGGTCGTGAGGGACGCTTTGGCGGGCGGCGAGTTTCGTGGCGGCTGGGTGGACGGCGGCGGCGAGGCTGGGAGCGAGGCCGGTCACTTTCGCCTGCGCAAGCGTGCCGACCACGAGCGAAAGGTCGAGGACGACGACGTTCTGGACTGCTAACACTCGGCCAATGCCCCCCTGTGGCATCTGGAGTCGGCCCTCGACAACGACATGCGCTACCTGCAGGCATCACTTGCAGGTGCCATCCTTCTCTAGCAGCAAATATCCCAAGTCCCACGTCATCTCTAGACTCTATGGATGTCTGAGAATCGTGGGAAGCTCGAGAGTCACCCTCCAAGGGCTGCCCACAGATGTTAATATCTTAGGTCTCCCAGACGTACCACAGGCCCACAGATTCTTCCATTTAGCTTCCTACAACCAAGAACCTGAACCCCTACAACGGTTGCATGCCCCTGACACCCTGGACATCCGTCATTCCCGGTCGTGCGAAAGAGTTCCGCTCGGGGGGCAGTCACTAACCGCTGCGTACGGATCAGGCAGTTACCTACGTACCTACGTAGGTACGGTAGGTACCCGACCTACCCACCCGAGCCACCTTCCATTTGGAAGGGGTTTATTGACCCGGTCTTTCTCGTACATCGGCGCTGCCTCTGCAAAAACCTCCAACCATCCAACCTCCAACCCTCCATCAACTTCACCAACCTCATCCCAACCAGCGCACGTACGCAAGATAGCTGACAACGAGCCTGACGACATGCCCTAGCGGCCGCAACGACTACCTACAACGCACCGTCGACGTTCCTGACACTCATTAGGACTACTAGTACATGGAAGTCGGCGCTACAGGGGAAGATCACAAGTTGCTTTCGTATATATATATATTTGCGGAGACGGACGAGGACTACACCGAGTCATTTTTCAGCCGTGCATCTTCGAGCAGCCGCCTCACATCGTCGCGACGACAGAGCCCTTTTTCTCGCCCTTGCCATCTTTTTCCTCTACTTTTTGGGTTCCCCCCTTCGTTCTCAGTCCCCCCAATTTTACCAATTTTACCAACAAGCATGCCTCGTCAGAATCGACCGCAGGGGCGCATGCGTAACATGGCAATTCGAGACGTTTACATGTCGGTCACCGCGCTCCTTGCCATCCGCCAGCGTTTGGTCCGCATCACCCGCAGCGGCGGGCGCCGATATATATATCCACCACCAAGAACCGCTCTTTTTGCCAGCGGCCCCAAGCCTCACGTCGAATCTACGGCAAAAGAGTTCGCGCGATGTCCACCAAGGATCCTGTTCTCGGGCCAGCTGGGCGAAAAGTATGTATTTCATCTCCCCTCCCCGAAACCTGATTCTGCTTTTGCTCCAGAGGCATATTGCAGCAGCGCGAACGAACCACTCACACGCCCACAAGACACAGAAAAAGGCAGCAACGACGAAGACGACAGCGAAGACTACAATGAAGACGACAACGAAGACGACATGTTCGGCCGGCGGTTGGCGAGGCCATTATATTCGTCGAGGCCGTCTACACCACGAGACGATGGGCGCGGAAGGTCACGAGAGTGGAGCCCAGTTGGATCCAGGAATTCGAGGATCAGTACGAGGACAGCGTAGCGAGCTTTGAAGCGAGCCTCAAGGAGAGATAACGAAGACGACGATGACAACAACCACGATGGCCCCGCCACCCAACATAGAGGCGGCCGAGATGATTGCTGGCGCCATCAGAGCGCATTAGGAGGTGGTTGCTGGCGCCATCGAGGCGCGAGGGGTGGCGGTGGCGGCCGCCATCACGGACGCCGCACAGCCAAACTTGGTTGAGATCTGGGGTTTGGTGTTTGTCGTCATCGCGACGATGGCGGTGGCGGCCAAGGCCGTCAACCCGGAGTGGGGCCAGTTCCGTCCCGAATACGACGACACCATGACCATGGAGCGACGCCCGACACGCCAGCGCTAGGCGCGACGCGTTGCCGACGGTCCGTTGTCATCAACCAACCCCCTCAGCGCGAGCCGACCACGTCCCCTCGACGCATGAGCCGACCAACCCCTCTGCCGCTTTACACAAATAGTAAAGTAGAGCAACAGGTCCCCCAGACAGCAAAGGCGGGGCAATACTGGCCTGATCGGGGGCACTGGTGCCGAGGTCGAGAATGGCGAGTTCAAGGTGTTCCCCTATTCAGAGGCCAACATCAGGGCTTTACTCGCCCGGAATCCGGAAGTGGCGTTCTGAGTGTGGCATCTTGAGGTCTTTGGCAGTCTGTTACTAGCCTGCAACGGGAGACAGCGTCATAAGTCGGCTTTCCACGTCGCTTCGTAACGATGGTTGGGCACGAGATGACCTACCAAGCTGTGAGCCGTGTTGCAAGCCGTGACAAAGCTCACTGGCCCTCTCCGGCATCTTCTGAGCGCTCATCTTGGAGATCATCTGCCTCCACAGTGGTCTTGATCAGAATCATAGGGAAGTAGATGGTTTTCTTCCCTGTGCCCTAGTAATTGTTTTATGAGGCTATCTAGACGCCCGCACCCCGGCATCGCCCACGTGATGACTCGCCGCTTTTACTTAGGGTTGCTCAGGGGCTACTCTGAGCCTTTTCGACGAGCCAGGGCTGCTTGACAGTCTGCTCCGGGCCGCACCTCTATCATCTCCCTGGGTAGGTATTCGCATCCAGCTCTACCGCCTGTTGCCTTGACTCCAGCTCGCCGCCGTCCAGTTCTCGACTGCCGTCCCCCGGCCCGGCCTCGGCCATTACAGGCTCGACGCTCTCATTTCCCAGTTCTGCTCTGGCCAGGTGGGCATCTTTCAGACTGCTACCGCTGCCTATATTCTCGTCTGCGGTTACCTCTGTCTTGTTCCTTGCGCTGCGGCCGCGGCGGTACATGAACATGCCGAAGACGCCGAGCAAAAGGATGCCGAGCAGTCCCACCCCAACCCCGATGCCGGCTTGGGTGCCCGGGCTTAGCCCTCCGCTGGCCGGTCCCGGCGAGTCTGTTGGACCTTTGTTCGGATCTAAAGGTGGCGATGTCCCAGCTGCTGTTGTAGCTGACGGTGGGCCAGTGGTAGTAGTACTATTACCGGTTGTGGACGGGAGGGTGTTGTTCTGAAGGCTTCTGCATCAGTCAAGCCCTAGGCTTAAGCAAAGTCAGTTAGGGGTGTTGGGGGTGTGCTGCCTACTACGTAGTAGAAATTTGGGCCATCTACGGTGTGGGCGGAGTCGGTAGGCCAGTCGTAGTGGTATCTACCGGGTTCGATCTGGTCGTTCACATGGAGGCTTAAATAATATTGACCCTCTGGATACGCACGGGGTGTCCATTGAAAGAGCCGCCCAGTAACGTAAAATGATTGAGCTAGGCCTAGGTAGACAGGACTATTACTACTAGCAACGAGCTAGAGACTAGTGACTTACTATCCGTAGTTGAGTTGTCTTGTGTAATTATTTCCAGATTGTATGTCCGAATGAGACCCCATGTGGCATCGCGGAGTTTATATTGGAGAATGATAAAGGCATAGATGTCCTTCGGGTTCGATTCCCATGTCAACGTGATGGGCTCTCCCTCCCGGATAGCTGCCAGGGTGTTGGTGCCGGGCAAGCCGGGGTACCAGGTAAAACCCAATGCGGCGAGGCCGGGGAGAAGCGTCATCAACACCGCGAACAGAGCAAAGGGTCGCTGTGGCCGAACAGGGGCCATTTTTCCGAACATTTCTGCGTCCCCCCCAATGATCGCCTCTCGTCCAGGCAAGGCGTCAAGGTACGCTGATTCATAAAGGGGCATGCTGATTCATAAAGGGGTATGCTGATTCATAAAGGGGTATGCTGATTCATCATCGCTGTAGAAGTCGCGTCGTGGAGTCGCGTCGGCAACGGGCTGCCCACTTGGAGTAGGCCGACGTTTGGTTAAAATAGCGCCGCTCTGATTCGCTGGAAGTACAGTATCAGAAGAAACGGGGCCTAGGCTGAACGCCACAACTAACCAACCAACGTTGAGCATTCACCGGATCCACCAGGGACGTTGAGAACACCAATATGACTGCACATGCGGAAGTTTGTGATGGCATCTTTTCAATACTAAGGACGAGGGAGGAGTAAAGGAGAAGAGATGGAGGAGGAAGCAGAGAGAGACGACAAGAAATAACGTGAAAGGCCCGGGATAAGAGAGCAGGAGGCAGGAGGAAGAGGAGTAAAATCAGCCTTAGCTACTAGGTCTTGCCTCGACGAGGCTGACTCGAGGAGCTGCAGATCGGAGGAGTCAGCTGGCAGTCACTCTGCTCCAGCGATGGGAACTCGACGTCGGGAAGTGCCTTGGTCAGTTCGGCCCGCTGGAGGCACATGACGGCGAAGTGGTGGCGTGTGCTGGTGGTATACTCTGGCCGCCCGATGCCGCATCAAGCCCGGCAGCGCGAAGACAACAGGCCTATGGCTCAGCCGCTCTTAAGGCTGATGAACGCGTTGACGGAACTTCTTGACTCGCACGGGCACACGACGGCCGGCATCTTCCCGCTCGTCAGGAGGTAGCCGGCCAGTTCACCCTAATGTCCCGGAGAGCGCCTTGGGAGTCTGCATGAACACGACATCCTCAGGCGCTCAGGTCTCGTATCATCTAGCTCCGGCCCCTCGCCGAGCCCTCAGGCCGATCTCGAACAGCTGCGCCAGCGGTTCAGGGGTATGTCAGACCGGCCATAAGGCAGTGTCCATCCAAGATCTGCTCGACATCTCGATCTAACAGTGGCAAGGGGATGCATGGACTCAGCTCGGTTGCATGTTGGGCGGGCTCCCATCAATCACCGCCAGGTCTTGTGTTCAGGGGCACCCTGTCTTGGGAAACCTGTCCGACAGATCAGATTGAGACCCGTCATATTGCATCGTGTGTTCGCACATTTACCAGTCAGGGCAATGTGCTGCCTTAGAGGCGAGGTGCCGCTAGATTTCTGCATCGGCGAGGCAGATCCAGGGAAACAGAGGAGGCGGGGAATGACATCGGCGACAAAGTTGGCTTATCAGACGTCATTCATCGCCGCTGGTTACCTAGATTTTGCCCTTCGACAGGAGGCATCAGGACAGGTAGACATGTCGACGGCGACGATTTAGTTCGTGTACGTGTGCTCAATGTGTTCAATTTCGAGTGCCTGGTGAGAGATTCATAACCGTCTCCTAATAACTCAGGGATGACCGGGGCCAGCATCTTCCCCAACAGCGACACAACGCCTTTCCACCTTTACATCCACCGTGACTACCCGGACCACCACCACCGCCGCCCCCGGCACTACGCCGACGACGAATCTCCAGATGACAACGGCCACGGCTTCGCCCACAGCGCAGTTCACCTCCGCCGTCCCAGCCCCAACCACGTCCCTTCGTCTCCACACCTCGGCGTCCACAGCCCAAGTTGGCCACGCTCCCAACCACCACTACTGAGTACCACCCACCGTCACTACCCTGACATGGAAGCATTAAGCAAGTGCTGAAGCGAATTGCCTCGAACCAAGCACCAAGTAGCGGCGCAGCCCGATCAGGGGGAAGATGCGCTCTCCGGACCCTCCAGAGATCGAGACCGTGACGATCGGCCACCCGACCGTGCCTGCCAACGTGGACGGTACCCAGGGGTAAGTACATAGGTACAGTACCCAATTCTCCGCGTTCACGTGCAAGGCGACGGGAGAGTACCTGCAGCCCCCCCCCCTGCTCCTGCCTCGGCGTCATGGCTGATACGTTCCTCTCCCTCCCTCCCACCTCCCGCAGCCCGCCGTAAACTTGCTAACCAGTCGGCCTCGGACGATCCATCTGGCAACCTAGACTCACCCCGGTGCTGCAATACCCGGGACGATCGCGGCGCCTCGCACGACAAGTGCTCGCCAACGTCACCGCCCATCGTCCATGACCTCGGCCGCGGGGCGTGGACGTCAGTCCGGCAAGCGTGAAGGCCCTGTGGGGTACAACCTAGGGTGGGAGAGCACGTTGTTCGCTGAGGCACACTACGACGGAAGGCACTGCCTTTATCTTGGCAGTCCACGCAGCAGATCAGATGGACCGAGTCGTCGGTCGTGACGAGGGGCATCACCGTCGCCTACTAGACAAGGCTGAGCACACCTCGCCGGTCGTCTATCGTGCTGCCTAGACAATGACCCATCTTCGTGATGCTCACGTTTCGCGCCGAGCACCACGGTCACCGCCCGCGTCGCCACCCTGACCACGAGGGCGCGGCCCGTCACCACGTCTCGACCGACGACCGGCCGACAAGTGTTCACACGGAGACGACAGCGAATACACCCGAGTCGAAGGTTAGGACCGTGCGGGGTGCTTGTAAGTAGGTAGGTCCCTCGGTACCTGTCGAGTGACGTCCACTCCTGGAACTGGAGGTAGACATGATTTTCCATAACCCTCCGACGCAAAGAGAACGCGAGGCTACAAAGTGCAGACCCGCAAGATGGGTTCTTGCCTTTGCTGCCTTTTGGTGTGCCCAGTTGAGGGACATAGGTAGATATCACGCGACGTGCGGAGCCCAGCGCTGGGGATGTGAGCTTGGGAGGAAGCAGACGCCGACCTCGTACCAGGTTGCGTGCAGTAGATAGCTCATCCTGCACAATGGTCGCAAGTGTCCGGGTCCTTGGGGTGAGTCGTCCGCCCGTACGGGGCTTGCGACGCTCGACCGTCTGCTCTCCCTTCCGTGGGGAGGTCGGCGAGGAAGGTCAGGCAGGCCTGTCCAGGAGAGACGTGCCCATCTCGAGCGGGTGGCCGATGTATTGCCATAAGGTCTTCACGTGGGAGGCAAGCCGGCACGCTGGGGCATGATGCTTGGTGGGGGGAAAGAAGCTGGGTATGCCCATTCTGGAAGCCCCTGGTAGAAGGAACGGCATGAAGATGAGTACGAGAACGTGGCAGAAGAGTTGAGACATCTCCTTGATTCGGAGAACCCAGGAAGACCGGACCGTACCAAGCAAAGTGAAGTGTAACTTGAGAAGGTCGGGCCGCTGTCGTGGGACTGTGCATGGACATCTCCGTTCGCCCTTGTATCTACGGGAACAAGAGCAGCTTGCCATGCCGTCTGCCAACCCAGGGCCCAGTCCACCAAGGATCTGTTCCATCGCTCCTATGGTGGAGATACGTGGAAAAGACACTGCTTGCCTCTGCGGGAGGGGGGGGAAGGGGGGCATACCGGAGCTCGTGCAGCCAGAGTTCATCGGCGGAGGCCCTTCAGTGCCACTAAGCGGCGCCCCTCAAGCGACTTCGCTCGTCGGCGTCTCACCTCAAGTGCCGTCCAGGGAATTGGACTGTACGTCCCTGGGCATCCCTCCCTCCCAGGCCGTAAGGACTGCTTCGGTCAATCACGAGGGACAGTACGCGAGCGCACCTGGTCCGGCAAAATGACGAGAGAGTCGTCGAGATCCAGATCGACGGCGAGCAGGTCGTCGTCTACGGAAGCCGCTAGGCCGTCTCGAGGCTGCCTAGCGGCTTCCAAGGCCATGGGACGCCAACAAGCTTCGTTTCGTCCAGGGAACGTTCCAGGGCGTCGGGTCCGGGGGGCTGCTCCTTCGTGTGACACCCCCCTCGGTCTGGGACGTGGGGAGGCGGGGGGGGTTGTCCACCAGCGGACGAGGCGGGCGAGGCGATACCACATGGACCCGTCCGCGCTGGCCGCTGCGTTCTCGAAAGAGACCGTACCTCCAGACCGGCTCTCTGGCGTGGGATGCCTTCGGGGAGGCGGATTGATGGCGTCACTGAACACCAGGCTCCCAGGCGGCACGGGACATTCTCGTGTTTGCTTTTTGGGCGAGCTTCCTGTCGAAGCCAGTGAAGACGGATTGCGAGCGTGGAGTTCGAGGCGACCGCGGAGATGACGAGGATGGCTTGGTCGAACCTGAACCGCATCCGACGGCCCCCTTTCTGGACGAACAAGAGAGAGTTGTCCTTCGTCGCCCACCCCGTGACCATTGGCCCGGTGGGCAGTGTGAGTGGGGTTTCTTCCGACGACCAGGGCGTTAGGGGGAAAAAAAGCAAACAAATCCCAAATGTCTGGGAATCTGAGATGTGACGGAGCGGGTCGAACGGGACGCGACACGCGACAACGTGGGACCAAGTGAGAAATGAGATCCAGATGGCGATTGCGGGGTCGTACTGTACTGTGTATCTTGATATCTGGTGTCTTCATCGCCTCCATATCATATCGCCGAGGGGCCGCCCGTTGAAAGGTGGTGGTAGGTCCTAAATTGCGGCGTGAGCACGCAAGGCAAGTTACCATCATTCGCCGGCCTAGGGTCAAGTCAGACGGCCTCGACCGCAGAGCCTCCTTGCCGACCCGCACTTGGTGCTGGGAACGCCTTGATCGACTCACGGGCCACGCTCGGGTGTGTGTCGATGGTAGAAAGAGGGATCAGGTGTGTACGGGTAGTGTGGAGAGCGTATCAGTCCCATGAGCACTCTGATCATAGCTGGATCTTGATGGATACTCTGCTTTTGTCGCGACGCACGACCCGCATTGCCAGCCGCCGCCAGTCGGGAGACGCGGCGGTGTGACGACTTGAGAAGAGACGCATTGCGGATTATGGGCGGCTCTTCGGCTGCACCCCCACTTCTTCCGACCGTTGCCCGTGTAGGTTGGTACGAGCAAATCTCTCGGAGAGAAATCCGGGAGTCGAGGAGACCCCCAATTGCCACCTACGAACATTTGTCTGCCGCCGTCGGGGTCTGGACTCTTGGTCTTGACCATGGACAGCCGGGAGACTGGGCCTTGGTTTGTCCGCGGGCTTGAAGCGTTCCAGCTGCTCGGTCCCGCTTCGGGAGCCCAGGTTGATCCCTGAAGATGGCTTGGATCCGAGACGGCACCTCTCCTTCGTTGTGGTGACTGCCTGTGACGGCTTGAAGCCGCCTCGAGGCCGCCCCGCATCGTGGCAGTAGTACGGAGTACTCACGAGGTTCAACACAGAAAAGGCAGCGCGAGCCCGCGAGGGAGAACTCTCCTGTGGCGCGTGGGTCAATTTGGGAACGCCACCGAGGGCTGCCCAGCGGGGTCCCAGGTCGTCGCCGCGGTTTGAGGTGGGTGATTAGCCCTTGGACGGCGACGCCACGGGAGAACGCCCGCAACCCTCGGAATCAATTTCCCAACCCCGGGCGATAACCAATGCGGAATATTAAAGGGACCAAGCCGCGAAACCGTCGCGTCTGTGATACACAGTAATCACAGCCGCGCCGCGGCGGAAGAGCGTCGCGATGCCGCAGTCCCGACTTGTGGGATCCAGGTCAGGGGAAGAGGGCGAGGGGAGGCCCTGACACCGTCGACAAAGGCTTTGTCAAGTCACTGCAGCTGCAGCGCAGTTGGATCTGATAAGCACAACATGATGTAAATTTAGTCGGTTCCTGCAATGCGGTCACGAGAGTGGGGGCGGGAGCTGCACCTCCCAACCTAGACCGTCGCTGCACTCTCAGGGCCGATCCACGACGTCCCTGGTCGCCCGTCGTCGTATGAGTACGGAGTACATACAGTACTTCGTATGACGCCCTGAGGTTCCAGACCACCTATCCACGACGAATGCGCAGTTCCCTCCCGAATGACAGTGGGCTTGTAGAGAGTATTCATACGAAGCAGACTCGTCAGGGCCGCCATTGTCGTGGCACGAGCCCCAACCCCAACCCCAGCTCGGTCCGCCTCCCTCGTGGCTGCGCTGTGGGTGGGAGGCGCGAGGCGATCGCCAAAAATATCCCTGTCGCCTCGTTGTCGGCTGCCCTCCTTCGGGGAGAGCGAGGAGGCGCCAGCGGCGACGACACCGGACGACGGGAGGAGGCGCATCAACGGCTTCGTCGCCGACCGATCATTGCCTGCGACGGACGACACTAGAAGGAAAAGGGTGTCGTTGGTGTTCGTG
>Ga0247777_1000143_pt1 | contig 17629 bp, 21 predicted proteins | sample UWRJL154409C5_FD_179937 | JGI IMG/M metagenome (GOLD analysis project Ga0247777, IMG submission 179937) | Plant litter microbial communities from Arlington Agricultural Research Station in Wisconsin, United States - UWRJ-L154-409C-5 | ecosystem: Environmental > Terrestrial > Plant litter >...
GAGTGATCTCACTTTTGTGCTTGTGTAATGCAACCACCTGGTACGTCCCCCTGGCTTTTCATGCTTAAATCAGGGCAGGCACCCAGCCCGTCAGCATCCGACTCCAGACAAATACGGGTGTCATACCTCTCAGCGAGCTGTTGTCAGGCTTGTCGGGCTCGTCGGGCTCACCGGCCGCAGGCTCGGCGGTGGTTGTGGGCTGTGCATCTGGACAGGTGCTGTTCTTTCTGTTCTCTGGTCAAGAGGGCTCGCGGAAGACTGGGTCCCCAACGACAACGTGGAGGCGTTCGTGCGGGCCACTGCACAGCGTGGGCTCGGGAAGGATCCCACCTACCTCGCGATGGCTGTGGACAACGGCGATGCGTGTGACAAGGAGAGGAACCTGGGCAAAGACAGAGGCTAGGAGGAGTGTCGTGGCACTCTAATTCTTTTCTTTCAGATTCCTCCGTACTTCTAGTGGCACGATAGCGCTAGAGAGGCGGCACCCTGTCGACATCTAACTTTGCATCGCGGAGTGAGGAATGAACAAGTTGTTGAAGAGACGCGTCATCCAAGCGTAAGAGTGGGTAGAGAGGGTGATCTCGGGAGGAAGGGAAGGTTACACAAAGTTCGGAATTCTCCGTCACCCGAGAGCTCTCTTCTTAGCCGGTTGGTCGGGCTCGTTCCCCGGGTAGATGAACCCTCTCCAACGAATATCTAGGATGGCCCCCACTAAGCTCGGGCGTCCACTCCAAGCGGCACGATATGAATCAACTGCATTGCGAACTGGTAACCTTTTAGCCGTATTGTGTTGCGGTGTCCATGGGCTTCAGCTTTGGTTGACGGGAGCCTAGCAGAAGTCTGCCTCAAATAGGCCCTATAAACAGCCCCTAGACACGCTAAGTGGCGTGGCGCTTCGTTGCCATCACCACGTTGTACATGTGAGACGGACTAAAGGTCCGCACCGGGCCGGGTCTGGGCGAAGTTGGCGTTGCCTTAAGCGTGCCCAATTCAGTTCACGCCATATATCGACATGGGTTGGCACGTGCAGCTCGAGGGATGCCATCTTGATCCGATCGACCCTGCAGAATATTTTACCGAGACACACCTCCGGCGCAGAACTCGAAGGCATCGCAGCCTCTCACGTTAAGGCGCTCGAGTCGCCGAGGGAGGCACTGGCCTTGGTGGCCCACACTCACTGGAACGACGGCCTGGTACGGCGCCGAGATGCCGTCCTCGAGCGACTCCCTCCGGAAGAACGCAGGTGCCTAGGCTAACGTAAAGAACGAGTCAAGGTGCAACGTCTGGATCATGAGGCGTTTCTCGACCTTGTGAAGAGTCACATTCTAGGCGAATGGGACTAAGGGGGACCATCAACGGATGCCTTCAGAGGGGGGCCCCTGGTCTGTAAAATGCTCTTACGAGCTTGTGCTGCTCATGTAGTTCTAGCATTGGAATGTATCTCTGCCCCGGTGCCAGGTTAGGGCACCGGAAACTCACGGTATTCCCGAAGTCATAGCAGCTACAAACTACTCACGTAAGCTACGCCTTACTATCTAAGACTGCACAGTACTCTCCAAAAAAAAAACCACTTGCGCTTACAAAACACGGTGCTCTTGAACAGACTCTTGCTCTGCTAACAACAGCTGTAAGCGTGAGTTGCTCTTCACGCCCTGAACTCCGGATTGCTGCGGTAACCCTTCACAAAGAACTGCCGCTCAATACACGCGCCAGCTCCCGTCACTCCTCTGCAGGCGTGGGGTATATCCACAACTGAACGGCTGGGCGTTTTGACGCAACCGCGTCTCGATGTGACACCCTAACGTCGGGTTGCGGGGGGATGTGCTGCCTAGTGCCTCTGGCGTTGACGTCTGGCGAGATTGAAAGCAGCCTGGGAGACAATCCAAGCGGTGCTAACCGCCGAACCTTACCGTCGCGGGAGGAACCCCGGGCCGTCAGAGTTGAGTTGTTTTGCGGCGCTTGCCTGAAAATTTGCCTTCCATCTCGTCGCAGGCAACCACAGGAGCATACGGTACCCAGGCTGAGGGACGACGGCGCTGCAACCAGTCTGCCTTGTAATTATTGCAGCTTTGCGGGCGCTACTAGCACTGCCGGTAGTATCAATTTCTTGGACTGAATCTGATTGACGTGCTGTTTTGGGCTGGCTGGTGGATGTGAGCGACGAGGGAAGCAGTGACGCCACGTTGCCGCACGGGTGTTGGAACGACTCGGACAGGGGCTGAGAGAGCCTCCAGGCGATCGAGGCCATTTCGGCTCTATTGTCTGGATCAAGCATATGGCCTTCGTGACAATGTGCCTTGGAGATGTCCTCTGCAGGGCGCCGCAGTGATCGTTACACGAGTCCTCTAATACGTCGACGGGCTCCGACATGTAGCAAGAAGGAGCGGAAAGTTGCCAGGACGGATGTGCCCACGCTCTCATCTCTTGCTCGAGAAGACCAACTTCACCGTCAATAAGCAAAATTGATCATCCACACCCCGAGCAGCGCCGGCGATACCGGCCTCAGCGGGTACGACATCCGGCCCCCCCCCCCAAAAACCCCTACGTTGGCAGTGGCCGGCCTTGAGATCGTCTCCTCTGAGTTTCACGTGTCGGGGAAAGGCGATGCTCGGCCGTAATTATATTGCCGCAAAGAAAGCGGCGACCTTGCCCCGCCATGAACACCGCGTTTGCGGCTTTTAGGCGGTTGCAGTTGTCATATATCATAGCTACAATCTTCATTCTACGGATCCCATTAAGCCGCTCTTGTTCAACACCTTTTTCAGCATTCGGGTGCTTAGGATGGCTGTATGCAAACACCGTTGAATATATCACCAGAAACGGAGAAATCACATCCCTTGGCGCCGCCACCGAGATCCGGGCAGCAGGCGATAAAGTCGTTAATAGTGCATTTTCCGGGCGGCGAAGTGCATCCCGGAGGAACTGTCGGCGCCTACAGAGCAACCGTCAGCCCTGTTCTGAACAGCAACTGCAAGTTGAGATGCGAGTCTTATTGTTATCTTTTCCTACTTACCGGGACGACACAAGAGCAGGCAGAGCTTGCCTGGGTCGGACCCTTAGCGCACTGCGTGAACGGACCAACGCCGGTGCTGATGGCCGTGGTGTACGTGTTACAGAAGGCAGTCGCCTGGGCGGGACGCGCGATCAGGGCGCGCAAGCAGTTGTTGTGGGTGCAGTCGCGCTTGTTAACGGTCCGCTTGCCCGGCGTGAAGGTGACGCTCAGCAGTTCCCCATTTGGCCCCCGGTGTTCCTCTACCGTTGCCAGGGCGCCACCGCCAAGGAGGGTAAGGCAAAGAGCCTGGATGAGCGCCGAGGACCTCATTACTAGCAGGTTGATGCTCGAAGCGAGCGACGGAATGAAGAGGTTAGAGAGGGTTTATATAGAGCGCAGACGCAAGCCTTGTGTGTGTGTGTGTGCAGAACTGTGCGAGCCCTCACCCACTCGCTACAAGAGACGCTCGTTGCTATTTATTAGCACTGGTACGGAGTCTTGGCCGACCGAGACTGACATGGCTGGCGCGCGGGGCTGGGCAGATGGCGGCCGAGTGTTGCAGATTGTGGCGTCAGACTATTGCTGAGCCTAAATCCGTTGTTGTCGAGAGGTGCTTCGTGCCAACCTTTCGTTGGGCGCCTCTTTTTGCCCAACAAGGCCACCTCAACTGGTTGAACTGCCGAACATCGAAGGCGCTGCGTCCGCGTCCTATCCGAGCAAGAAGAAGGGGAGGGCTTCACGCGATCCGTGAAACCACGTACGGGCCGCTTCGTCGCAGGGCAAAATACCGAAAGCCTGGCCGTGCTACGGCAATGCTAAGCTCCCAACCAAACCTTCCAAGTACTACACAGTACAGTTACTAATTCCGAAGCCACGGACCCACTTGCGAGCGCTAAGGGACGATGAGGCGTCAGCTAAGGTGCGTACGGGCTTTCGGGGACTACTACGCCGGTGCCGACAGCGCCATCTTTACGAGCATACCCGTCTACACAGTAAAGCGTGCGCGCCAACGCTGACGACCTCGGCCGTCGGCTCAGCCGACCTCGTGTCCAGCGCCCTGAGGCTCCTTCTAGTCCGGGCAGCGTCTCACGCGCCATGCAGCCGGGCAGGGTCCCGGTAACGGTGATACCGGCAGTAGCGGCGGGCTGCCGCTCTCCACAACGACCGCAGTTACGGTCGCAGTACCAGTCGTGGTCATATGGTCTGCTCTGGCGACCTTCTTCTGCCTCCGTATTTCCAGGCGCAGGAAACGGGCCAGGCTACAGGGCGCGCACGGCAACTTGGCAGCCCCCGGCGTGTACATCCCCCCCGGTCACAAAGCCGGAGCTTGATACTGTCAATGCAAAGACGGCTCCTCCAACCGCCCGTCATGTTGCGTCAACACTTGCACATGCCACGATAAAGGAGCATGAGCGGCGGAGCGGGGTTAATACGGCCGCGCCAGAGGTGGGTTCGGGGGCGCATGCTGAGGGAATGACACCCGAGTTAAGAGTTTGACAATCTCTGCGTAGTCGTTTGGTTTCTTCTGCGTAGACTAACTATATTAGGCAAGGGGTAGATATTCAACTAGGTTCTCAACGCGCGAGGCGTCCCCTAGGCTCTATACAGAAGGCGGTGAAAGGGGCTTGATAGTTGCCCGGGAGAGGCCCAACCCTCAGACCTGTCCACTCCGACCTGTCTGACGCGTCGCGTTTGAGGTTATCACCAACGTTGCCGTCGCTGTCGCTCGCTGTCGCCGTCGCCGTCGCTCGCTGTCGCCGTCGCCGTCGCTGTCGCTGTCGCCGTTATGCAGAGATTCGCGATACTATCGTCGTTGCCCTTAGCAACGGGGAGGGTTGGCCTGGTAACGAGGGGGAGGAGGCTGGTAACGAGGGCAGGGAGGAGTCGTATTAGATGCGGCGCGGGCGCGTTGGTTACGTTGGTTAAAAACCTCAACACCAAGATTGGGCCCGTGATGTGCCACGGTGCTGGTACCGCCGGCCTCACTTCACTCTCTGCGGTGGCGGAGGCCGTGCGGTGGCCGTGCAGGATGTGTGACTGTGTACGGTTGACAATTCTGCCAGCTAAAATAGGCGAGGGCGAGGTCCCCCGGCCGTCACTTTGCCATATCAGACCTGGCGGCTGATGGACCCTGGCGGAGACGTCAGCCCTTGCCGTATATAGTTAGTCTACGCAGAAGAAACCAAACGACTACGCAGAGATTGTCAAACTCCGAGTTTAAGGGCAATGGGTATATCACGTCAGAGGTGGGACGCCCCCTTTTGCTGCCTCCTGAGGTGGATCCTACGACAAGAGCTGTTCTGAGCTATCAGCACAAAGAGCGCCTGAAGAATTGGGTACTGTTAGGACTGCTTAGGAGCACATTTTCAGGGCGATATTCGACCGGTTACTGGTGATCTGCAAGCGATGATGATAGAGAATATACATGGGCTGTCCGGAGTGGGAGAACCCCCAGGAATATCCATTGTCGCTCAGGTAAATCTAGCGACCATAGATACTAGTAAGTCACGAGAGTCGGATGATTCGGACGATGGGCGGCCCGGGGATCACGTCAACTCAGATGCCCTAGTAGTACAGTCCAACTGGCTACATTTACTGGCTGTGCAGAGACGACGCCCTCGCATAGGTAGGTAGATAATTATTATCTAGGTAGTTGGGCGATAACACCTTTCCTAAGCTGCAATGTTTTCCCCGTCCAACTTGCGCCGCTGCCGGCGTTGAACTTAGACACACATCCGCCTTGGCACGACTCCCAATTTTGGGGGATGAGAGAAGACTACATAATGGCCTTGGCGTCCCCGGCGGGCAGCGTCAGCAGCTCCTTTACGCTCACGGCGCTTATGGACAACGGGCGCGGTTTCTCCGAGAGCCCGCCAGTGGCACCCAGGAGCAGCAGGTGGTCCGGGTAAGCCTTGGGAACGAGCAAGGCACGGCTGTAGGCGTGAGGCTGGGGCGTCTTGTGCGCCTCCCAGCGGTCGGGCATGCCGCCGAAGCTGTTGGTGAAGACGTCCGAGTGGTCGTCGTCGCTGACGATGATGGTGCCGTTCGCTCCACCTGTAGGGCTCCACACGACGTAGGGGCTGGACCCGGGCTGGACACCGCGAACCACGATAGGGTAGCCGCGGTCGTTGTCGAACTTGAAAGGCGAAGCGGCGAAGCGGTAGTACACCGGGAAGCCATCACCGCTCCACTGCTCCCCACCGGTGGTGCCTGGCGGCGTGCCGGGGTACTCGTAGACGAGGATCCACAGCTTCATCGGCGGGACGTACGCGATGACCGTCATGCCCGGCCGGTCAGTGTACGTCTTGTAGGCGACGTCATTGATAACCGGGCCCCAGTTGAGGAGGTCAGTCGATTCCTGGTGGGCGAGCTTCTGAGCGTGCAGGGGATCGCGCTGGTCTGAGTAGAACACCCCCACGGTGCCGTTGAACGCGCTTGTGGACATGACGTTAGCCAAGTTTTCTTTCACCATATCATGTGCCCCCTAATTATCTCGAGCAGTCACTCGATCTCATGCGGTTGACTCACAGGATATAGGGTTCCCAGATGCAGGGCACGCCGTTCTGAGTGGAAGGGGCACTCCCCCTGGCCACATTGCTTACGAATTTCCACGTGTGGCCCTTGTCGGTACTGGCGTAGACGTCGATAATGCTACTGTTCCTGTTGGGGCCGGTCTGAAGCGTACTGTCGTTGCGAGGGATGCCGCTCCAGCTGTTCCCGCTAGCCAGGACGGTCCCGGCAGGGAATTTGCCCACCGTGAAGGGCAGTTCGTACAGGGCGGGCTGTGCGCTCATGCCCAGTCCATTGACCTGGTCCGTCACGTTGGAGATCCACTTCCACGTTGCGCCACCGTCGCTGGAGCTGAAGATGGGGAAGACAGGCGGGCTGCTGTTGAGGCCGGCAGTGGCGAGAATCGTGCCGTCGGCGAGCTCGGTGATGCGTGGGTAGAATATGCTGTGGTTCGCGCCGGGGAGGTAGATGGCATTGTCCCCGAAGAGGCCAAATGCCTGGGGCTTGGACGCATTCTGCGCCGTGGCTGCGCCAGCCGCGCTGAGCGCCAGGGCGAGGAAACGCATGGTGCCGACTTCCTGGTTATGACTCGTGAGAAGACGGGTGAGGCCCGGGGTTGTGTCCAGGACACGCGGTAGCGTATGTGGCCATTTTATGTACGAACCACGCACTCGGACTCCAAGATGACGCTCCCTGATACGATTCGACCGGCTGGACACTCGGTCACGTCCAGTACTCGCGGCGCCGAGGCCTGTCGATGGTATGGCATCTCGGGCCTGGTTTACCCGGCGAGGCACATATCTCGCCCAGGCCCCATGGCACAAGCTTCATCTCGTTAGCGGAGTTTGGCTAGCGAGCAGATGAAATACGGCCACCGGCGTAGCGGGAGAAGTGCTGCCCAAAGGTACGGGTCGGGGGGCGGGTAAAATCGATATATCCTGCCATATAGCCACCTGAATGGAGATACTGTAGTCGCCATTTGGTTACCCAAGATAATGGGACATGTTCGCCTGCACCGACGCCCCACCATGTAGCTGTAAGGTCCTTTTTACAACAGATATTGGCGGCAGAACCGTTTAGGCTCACGTTAGGGTTGCCCCTAAAACAAAACAGGTCCGTACACAATTTGGAAGGGCGTCGCCAAACATCTCCAAGCGAGTTACCCCAAATTTTTACATTACGTGCTCGCAGATGGCTATGATGATGATGATACTTAACGCCCAGGGAGCCCTGCGTAGCAGTGTCTCCAGCCCCTGGTGGGCATAAGGCATTGCAGTTACTCCTCAGATGCCCGTGGGGCCGTTCGGAGACACACGTAACACGCTGCAGAAAGATACGGTGCAGTGACCCATTATCCTTACACCTAGGGACATGTAAAAGCTAGTAAAAAAGCCCCTCGCGGGTGTGAAGCCAAGCCCCTAGATACGGGTACCTGCGGTAGCTAAGCCAGTTTTTAGTGATCACTGGAGGAGGCTGTAGCCTCGAATTGATGCCACTTGGATACGTACGGTTGATCCCCTCAGCCCCTCGAGATATCTTACTCTTTTCGTGGCTCGGCACTTGGCGCCCGCTTCTCCAACACTCATGTTTTCTTGGGTTACACCGGTTGGCCCCGGTTGCAGATGGGGCGTACGTAATGGGACAGCAGAGAAAAGGGGGCAGCTCGAGCGCGAGCTGCACATGTCACGTGAATGGCGGCTCGTTCCAGTGGAACTCGAAATGAAGGGGTGGCGGTCGTAGGCCCCTGATATTCTCGACGCGCACCCCCTGCTGCATCATCTAGGCAGCAGGTCAACGGTCAACATCGGCCATCTCGGGCTTCTCTCAAAATTCACGACATCTTGAGTTTGCTGCCGGCAAGTCGAAGCCTCAGCCCCTAAACCTTGATTATAAGACCTCAGTTGTATCCGCTTTCGAGCCAGAATGGGATCCTCATGCTCCCGCCTTCCCATCGCTGGTCTTAAGCGATTGGGCAAGACTTCGAGCGACGACACCACACTCACAACACCGACGCAGGGCGACGAAACCTTACTACCACAGAGCGAGCCTTCACTCGATATCGGCTACCCTCCGGTTGTTCAAAGTGACCCGGCGGGGATAGGCATCTTGGGCCTTGTCGGGACCACGCGACCGTGTGAAGAGTCGCCAGGATCTTCGGCGACCTTCCACCTCTTCCCCGACCTACCAGCCGAGCTGCGCCGCCACATATGGCTCTGCTCCTTGGATGACGAGTCGCCGCGGGCCTACGAGTTCTGGTACAACGCATCGTGGGACAACCCCGAAAGCGAGCCCATCCTCATCCCCGGACATCGCTATCAGAAGTACGATACCACCGACCTCGTGTGGGCGACTGCGACGATCCGAGCGGTCGGGATGAGCTGCCGCGAAGCACGCGAAGCTGTTGTCCATCTGTTTCCGGATCTGATGCCGTTCCGGCTGACCTGCGTCGATGGCATCACCGCCTGCCCCCTTACCGCCCTCCGACACCTGCGCTTCAACGCCCGGCGAGACATCATCGTCCTCTCCATGGTGCCCCGAACCGAGCTGTATAGAACGCTCAGGTGGTCGGCGCGGACCGGCCGCCTCCCCTCGTGGCATCACATTCAACATGTCGCCTTTGACTGTTTTCACCTGCCCAACTACATGTGGCGATGTCACTGTGGTCGGCCGGGCTGTGATCTCTGCCGCACCGACGACCCATTGCCAGAGTTCCTCGCGGCGTGTTTTCCCGCACTTGCCAGTTTCCACATCGCGGAAATCGATAGTTCGTGGGAGGACCCTGCGACGGAGGATCAGCCAGACGCACGACGGATGGAAGCGGTGCCCCGGTGCGCGTGCCCGCCCACTGCTGGAAAGCGACACGAGTGGCCACTCATACGATCGGGGAGCCAGGAATGGGACGGGCACTATGTGTCGTATCGAGAGGATGGCAGCTGCCCATTCTCTCCCTTGGAGCCGCTCGCGCGGGAGAGGGCCCGGCCGACGGGTCTTGGTTGGCCGAAACAGGACGGGATGGACCACTTGGATATCAGGATTCTCAGGATGTTGAGAAGGGAGACAGACAGCGAGGGAAAACCGGATACGAGAGTCTGCTCTGGACACTGGTAGAGTTCTCGCTTGTTCAACTAGGATCAAACAGATAGCTTTCTTCAACCCTCTCGCTTCTCCCGTGGCGTCTCCGGCGCTTTCTGCTGACCTGCGCTGGCGCTCCGGATTCTAGCTTCGAGGGGGAAAACTGATCTTTCTGGGGTGACGCCCGCATATACTCGATCCCACCGATCGCGAAGAGCGTCCGGGGTTGGCCATGCAAGTTCGGGGTCTCTCAACCACAGCCGAATGAGATGCCGTCTTGAGCAAGTTAACAGGGAGAGGCGCGCGTGGGGGGTATCCCAAGCAGACGTACTGAGCTTCCCCCGAATCACGGAATCCGGCCCTCGCATGAAATATGCTCAAGTTGTTGACATATTGGATGTCCCCTTTCTTGAAATTGAGCGACGCTGCGTACTTCTCCGCAGTGAAGTGCAAGGCATCGAGCGCTTCTGCCTGAGCTTCCGTAATGGGAGGAATATCCGAGGACCTCGGTAGTCCCCAGTAGCCCGTGAAGCTCCGTCGAGCGTATTGGATGATCATCTTCTCTGGTTGCTCGCCTGCGGCCGGCAGATAGTGGAGCAACGGACGCTCCGTGTATCGACCATGCTTGCCGAACCTATCATCCGAGTCAGTCAGTCAGTGCAGCCGTGTTTCGAGAGAAACCGGCGGGGCTACGTAACTCGTCAAACGCCCAAGGCTCGACCAACGTCCGTATCAGATCGGGACGTGTGGCGGCGAGCTCGTTGTAGACCTGCCAACTGCTTGAAAGGTAGCTTTCACCACCTTCAGCGGCTTCGCCAAGCGCGAAAAGGGCAATCACGTCGCCAATATCGGTGTGGAAGACTTGTTTTTCGCTGGTATAGGCCGGTGCCCCGATTCTCTCCGGCTTCTCGATGCCGCTTAGATCCTTGATATGGGCTAGCACCACGTCGGCCGGTTCCCCTTCGTACTGGTGGTCCTGTCGTCCGCGGATGGGAGCAATGTGGGATGAAACACCGGCGTAGACGATAATGTTCTCCTCGCGGCTATATCTGTCCACAGGGATGCCTCGAACCACCTTAAGGAGGTAAAGTGTTTGCCACAACTGTACAGACTGAGTCGCACCTTGAAACCACGACCGCCGTGTATCTCTTGCGATATCCTTCGGAGTTTCTGGTGCAGTGTCGGGAGTGGAAAGGTTTCCTGGTCGATGAAACCAAGCGGTTTCCCGATGGCTGCGCCATTCAAGATATTAGGTCCCGCTGCCGGTTCGAGAAGCAAAGAAGTCAACGCACCCCGAAAATGGGCGAGGGCTTTGTCGATCTCGTCGAGATCCGCGGCAGTCAGAACATAGTTCCAGTCGAACGATTCCGCCAGCGTGTTGCCATCCCACACGAACTTGGACGTGAGCTTCGAAGGGAAACCGTCAGGAAGTGAATGATTGAGTTTCTCTACATCTTGGCGCCATTTCGACCGAGCGGCGTACAGCTCATAATCCGGAGTATATCCGATTTCAGGTTGCCCGACCGGGTCAGCCCGCCTCACCGTTTCAACGAGAAGGCTTCCCCCCATCTTTTCAAGACGAACAGATGAGCTGCGGGGTTATAGGAGACTACTACAAGGGGCTTGGCAACATGGGTGTGTTCACAAGACTCCAGGTATGGCAATTAAGAAGTTGACAAGAAGCCATCGTGATCTGGATTCGACCGTGACGTTTATTATACCAAGAGCCAACGGCGTTGACCAGGTCGTCTGTATCAGCCAGAAAATACGACACTCTCCCCCCCTCCAACCCCGCTTTGCGATGACGTGAGTTAGTTACGCAATATCGTCACATATCTCCTCATCCTGAGCATCATCCTATCAATTACAGAAGATTTGTTCCCCGGCTTACTAACTCGATCGTGGATTGTAGTGTTGGATGAACCACGATCGTGAAGTCACCATATTCAAGACTAGTCCACCCACCCATCCAGAGCGGTCGAACTAGTTCTCTTGGTGATCTCCGTTAAGTTGACGACAGTGGCCGTGAAGGGGGTCAGGAGGCGGGCGCCCCTAGTAGGGTAGCTGTCAGTTCCTGCGACACGACGAAGGGCAGCATTCAACTTGAGGTTCGAGTTCTCAGTGCTAACCCGACAGACCGGATGGAGACACTCGTCTCCGCGGCCAGACTGGTGCTTCAAAAGGCAGGGGAGCTTGTCGCCTTACATGTCGTCAAACGTCTCGCCGCCGAAGATCATGAGATGCTCGGGGTACTTGTTCAGGATGTGAATCGCCCGGCTGTACGTGGCTCCGGCAGGCGTCATGTGCGCCTTCCACTTGTCTACCGCGCCGCCGAACGTGTTCGTGTAGACGTGTGGCCTGTCGGCGTCCGATACAACAATGGTCCCGTTCGGCCCTCCGCTGGGACTCCAGGTGACGTATGGCGAAGCATTAGGGACGAAATTCTCGTTGATAACGATGGGAAGGCCTTCGGACAGCCGGAAATCCAGCGGTGAATCCGCGAGTCGGTAGTAGACGGGGTAATGAGACCCGTGGGAGCTCGAGTTGCCGATGGGATACTCGTGAACGAGGATCCACTTCTTGACGGGAGGGACGTAGACAACCACGGTCATGCCCGGTCGTGCCATGTACTGCTCGTACGCCACGTCGTCCACGGGCGGATCCCAGTTCTTCAGGTCCTTGGAGACCTGGTGTGAGAGCTTTTGCCCGTGCTTGCGATCTCGCTGATCGCTGTAGTAGCACACCACCGAGTGGTTGTACACCCTGCTACCCAGTTAGTGTTCCTTTCAAGGTAGAGAGGGACCGCTGCGGCTCTTGGTGGACGCACAGCAGGTAAGGCTCCCCTGGAGTTAACAGTTAGCGCCTTTCTTCGGCCTACAATGTGGGAGGGAAACGTACAGATCGGGTCGGCACCGTTGGTGACGTTGGGTCGTCCACCCTTGGCGACGTTGCTGACAAACGACCACGTTTTCCCCTTGTCCAGTGACGCGTACAGGTCAATGTGAGTTCCGTTTCGCGAAGCCGAATTTCCAGAGGCCAAGATCGTGCCGTTGGGGTAGCCGCCCAGGGGCTCGGTCAACTCGGCCAGGGCAGGCTGAGATCCCAATCCCCACCCGTTTACCTGGTCGGTAATGTTAGAAATCCACTTCCAGCTGGCGCCACCGTCCTTGGATTCGAAAATGGGGAACGCCGCCGGCCCGGAACCTGGACGTCTGCCGCCCAGGGGCGAAGTGGCCAGGATGGTGCCGTCAAGGAGCTCAGCGAAGCGGGGGTACGTCAAGCTCTCGTTCCCGACAGGCTGGTAAATGGTGTTATTGACAAAGAAACCCCATGGCTTGGCAGGTGCCTTGGGGGCCTTGGTCTGGCGGTGTAGGAGGCCGGCGAAGCTATGGAAGCCAGGGAATGCTGCCACGCCCTGGGCAAGGAGCACGGCTGTCGCGAAAGAGCCACGCATGATGTCGTGGTTCCTTGGAACTTGGCAAGAGTCGAGAGAGGGTGCGTGTTTACTACTGAGACGCGGGGGTATCTACCGGCGGAGCGCTTATATACTGTCAACGCCGTGCGGCGGTGTCGTGAGGCAAGCTGCACGTGAAGAAGCTCCATTCTCACTACGCATATCCGGAGCGACGGGATCGAGGTGCGTAATTTACACAATATCGGCCAAAATCAACCACGGCGAACTCCTCCAGGGGTTCGTCCTTTTTCATTGGACCGGATGGCAAATAGCGGGATCTGGCCCAACCGGCGATTTGGGCGCCGTCCACCCGGACGGGACAATATGGAGCGGGCGGTTTTGACACCCATTCATGCCTACCCAAGCCCCCAAGTACCGGCTGTTCCAGCTCTCGGGCCAGGGCAGCTTGCCGTGGCCGCGCGTTCATATGGGGTCGAGCACGCCAACGCTCACGTCCCCATGCCGCAGCCGCCCGGCCGGTATATCGTATCCCCGGCAGCATTGCTGGAAGGATCTGCGGCTGTCAAGTAAGTTCCATCCCGTCGCCGGTAGTGAAAAGGCCGGAGAGAAAAAGGAGACAAGCCCTGCGGGTCGAGGGCCTTGGTAGAATGTGCTTGTTATCGGAACACCGAAAGGTTGACGCAAACGCATGGTGGTGGTTTGTTTGTGCAAGGCCTCGTGTATGAGCGTTTGACTGCCAGCGCCATGTCTCATCGAACGGGTGAACCTGGGCGCATGGTATGGGTTACCACTCCGCGAAGTGACGCAACGGGACGACCTCGTGATCCCGGGCCGTCGTCGTGCCACTCTACCAGCTCATCAAAGTATGGTACCTGCCTGAGGTAGGTTAGGTAGGTGGGGAGGTAGGCAGCTCGTAGCTTCCTGTGAAATAAGAATTTACGGTGCCAACTTCGTGTCACGACTGGCAAAAGGTGAGGACCAGGATGGTATCTGGCAGGGTCCATGGACGAGGAACCTTGTCGGACTCAGACGGTAGGCGCTCTGCACTTGACCTCGGTCCTGTTCCCCCGACGCTTGTTCTGTTCGTATCCCCGTTCTATATATCCTCCCCCGTAAACGAGAAGCTCGGCTTCGCGACGGGGGTTCAGCTACGGCGGGGCCATGACAACCACTTTTACCTGCCAGCGAGCCAAGGTCATTCGCGCGGCAGCCATCTTGAGCGGTGGCAGTCCCAGCACCATTGTTCTGCGGAACCGACCCCATTGCGTTCCTCGGAGTCCATGGCATTAGCGACGGCATCGACCCAGGCCGGCAGACACGAGATCTCTTCGTCAAGAACAACGACTTCACCATCCGGACCGTCATCCTAGGGATGTCCTGGCGCCATGACATAACAAGGCCGCCAGGCTGATACTCACCCAATGACGCACAGCCCGCACCAGCCGCCTGGCGGATGGTTGGTGGCCATGAGGCTCAGCACCCAAGGTAGTAGGAGCCGGAACCGGGGCGACCAGGACCGTGCTGGAGGTGGCGCCGGCCCGACGCAGCAGAAATGGAGGAAGCAAATAGCCTAGTAGGTCTCAAAGAGCATCGAACACCTTTCCGATACGGGCGAAACAGAGCAAAGGGTCGTACTGTGGTCGGCGGGGAGTGCCGAGACAGTCGGGCGATTAAGGGGGTGGCTCCTGCGTCGGCTTGGTTGTGGCTTGGGAGAAGTGTGGATCGCTGTTGTGTACTTGAGGTAACTAAGGTAGTCTTTCAGGTGAATTGAGAGCGTCCAACGTGATGGAACTACAAACCGCCGACTGTACTTCGTACGACGAACGAATGGGAAATGCGATTTCCCATGCACAGGCGTAGAAAAGCACCACCTAGGCATTATGTGTGTCTGCAGCGGCCGCTTCAAATCCGAGCGACTCAATGCGCCAAACGTCGAGGGCTATCCGAAGTGCGGCCGGCCGCTGGCGCACAGACCTTTGGGGGGTCCGACACTGCTATGCGCCGATGACGTGCGCCGAAAAAAACAGAACCTCCACTATCCCCGAAAACGACAAGGAGGACGCCTGGTTCATTGCGCATTGAGGACCGAGGCGCGCAGGGGACATGGCGGAAACAAGAGAGAAGGAAGCGCCTGTCAAAACCGGGCCGAGCCCTTTGCGAAGCATCATCGCGGGGTCCACGGCGGGGGCGGTGGAGATAGGTACGTCGACGGCCGCGGCGACACCGGAGACCAAGTCCTGGAACAATCTACTGACCTTGTCGCAGCGATAACCTATCCCGCCGAATGTATAGCCTCCTTCACCCCAGCGACGTCTTGAGGCCGTTTTTGACACTGGGGATAGTCGCGAAGACCCGAACGCAACTCAATCGCCGGCTCGTAGCTGGGCAGAAGCTCCCATGGCCGCCCTTCGGAAAGGCATGGTATGCTGGCTGCACAACACTGGTGATTGGCAATTCTGCGAAGGCAGGCATTCGTATGTCGATGTCCCATCTCGGGAAGCGTCGGGCGACTGAACCATGGTCCAGGCTTCGTCGCGTTTGACCAGTACAAGAAGCTCCTGGCGGACGCGGACGGCAAACTCTCCGGGCCCAGGACCGTCCTCGCCGGGTTTGGCGCCGGCGTTACCGAGTCTCTGCTGGCGGTGACGCCTACCGAGAGCATAAAAACAACACTGTGCGTTTGCCGAGGTGCTTCCATGGAGCAGGTGGGCGCTGACACGGTGCTGGCAGAATCGACGACAGGAAGTCTGCTAACCCGCGCATGCGGGGCTTTCTTCACGCCGTGCCCACCATCGCCCGCGAACGCGGCATCCGCGGCTTCTTCCAGGGCTTCGTCCCAACAACGGCCCGGCAAGCAGCGAACTCGGCCGTCCGGTTCTCGTCGTACACGTTCCTCAAGCAGCTCGCCGAGAGCTATACCGCCCCGGGCGAGAAGCTCGGCACCGTCGGAACCTTCGCCATGGGCGGGCTGGCCGGGTTCATAACCGTCTACGCGACGCAGCCCTTGGACACCATCAAGACGAGGATGCAGAGCATTGAGGCCAAGACGTTATACGGCAACACGTTCCGCTGCGCCAGCATAATCTTCAAGCAAGAGGGTATCCTGACGTTCTGGAGCGGGGCTTTGCCGCGCCTCGCCAGGCTAGTCCTCAGCGGCGGCATCGTATTCACCATGTACGAGAAGAGCATGGACTTGATGGCCAGGCTGGACCCGAAACGGCAATATATTTAGGTCGACGTACACTCGGCACCCCCAGCGGCCCGCCGCTCGCCACTGCTAAGATGGTGCCCTCAACGTCCACCCTTGGGCGCATCCGTCAGCGGCACATAACGCACCCCAAAGAGCTTCTTCCTCGTCACCTCGCCCTGCTCGTCCTTGTCGATGGTCCACACATGCTGGGAGTCACCGTCCGGGTCGGCGTCCACGGGGATGAACATGCGACCGGGCGCTCGTAGCTGGCTGATCAGTTCTGGGTGGACCTCCTTCGCGCTGGCCCCAACGTGGATAGCACTCCATCCTTTGCCACGGGCTTGCGCCGCCTCCTCCCCGGTTGATCGCAAATCCTCGTCCGGCTCGATCCACCCCTTACGGCCATCTCCCTTCCGGAACTTGGCGCGGCCCGACTGGAGGAACGTCTTGCCATCCTCGCTCTTGCCCATATTGGCCTCGCCCAGGTCGCGCAGGGCTTGGATGTGCTCGACGCCCACGACGGTGCCCTTCTCGCCTACAAGCTCGGCCATGACGTGGGTCAGGTATCCTGACCCCGAGCCAATGTCCAGGACCGTCGGAGCAGGGTTGTTCTCGGACGGCGTGATGTAAGGGAGCAGGCTCTCGACGGCGGTAGCGTGCATGTGGGGGGCGGATATCGTGGCGGCGTGCCCGATGGCCTGGGGGGAGTCATCGTAAGGTCTTGACGGTGCATAGTGTTTCCGGTCGACCTGCCGGTGAAAAGTGGTCAGCCATCAATGCAACCTGCCGTCATGTGTCGTCCGGTTGCGTTTCTCACCCCCAAGAAGGCCTCCTTGACCCGGGGGCTCTTGATCATCCCATTCCTCCATAGGTTCTCGATCAGGTCCCGGTTCGTAGCACCTGAGCTCCGCCACGCCATATTGATTCGTCGACACTTACCAAGGGCAGGCGTGTTGGCAACGGGGAGCCGTGCGATCCTTGGTCGGCATGTAGCAGCCAGCGTAGAGGGCTCTTGTGTTCCGAAAGATCCAGCGGGCCTCTGATGTTCTGCTATCTGACGACTCGAGAGGGGTGCTTTGGGCAGTTTGGACCGTTCGCGGTCGCGATGCGTGCGGGGTGACGTGTGGGGTAAATTCTCAGCAGATGATGCCAACTTTGGTTGGTACTGTGCTGTATGTATGTGCCTTTCCCCCCAGGTACCGCCATGTCAAGCTAGGACTCTCAGGCTCGTCAGGGTACTTCGAGGTACTAGTTCACTGACACAGGCGTACTCCGTGTACGTTGAAGTATGGATAGGGGCTGAAGTTGGACACATCCTCACACGGAAACTCAACACTCGCCCTTCCAAGCCACTTGCAACACTACGCAAGCCACTAGGTAAGGGGCTCAAGCATCACGGGCACATGCGTCGCCGTCCAATGCTATTCTGGCGATACGGCTGGCGCGCCTG
>Ga0247777_1000144_pt1 | contig 17617 bp, 10 predicted proteins | sample UWRJL154409C5_FD_179937 | JGI IMG/M metagenome (GOLD analysis project Ga0247777, IMG submission 179937) | Plant litter microbial communities from Arlington Agricultural Research Station in Wisconsin, United States - UWRJ-L154-409C-5 | ecosystem: Environmental > Terrestrial > Plant litter >...
GTTCAGTTCTGGCGGCCCAGCGAGGACAACCCGGTCTGATCCGAGCTGAGTGCGAGCGAGGTCTTGCACGAACTCCGAGTGGACCCGGGTAGTTCTCGAGGATCAGGTCTTGGTTGCTCCGGGTTGCCGGGAATTTGCATATTCCTCATTGCATACGGGAGGCATCGTTGGCGATATTATGCGCTTTATGCCGCGCCCAAAAACTGCGTTTATTGCGTATCAGCTTAGATATAACGGCGATCAGTTTCGCTTCGAGTTGAGTTGGTTGCCGCGTCCTCCAACCTCAAATAGAGGCTATTGACTGGCTTCCTGTCCGTAGGCATATCCTTCATCATTGCCCCCTCACATTCTACGCGGCCGTCGTCTCAGTGCCACTGCGGCCGGCCAGGCAATTAGGACCCTACTAGTATTCCTTGCCCAGAATGAAAGAACTCACATCGACAAAGGCTGTGTCGAGTATAGGTACCAGATATGGAATGCGACAGAAGGCCTACGTCTCAGTTCTTCAAACTGCTGTCCAAAGTCGGTCCAACCGTTCCTTCCGGGATGGGACTCGGACTTGGATGTCGTTCCGTATCCAACGTCGGTACGGTACCTACCTACCTAATAACTCGGATAACTGTTCCGCCATGTGGAAGGAGGCGGGCGGAACGAACATTGTCGGCGCCCACTTTCCACACCAAGTTGTCGCTTTCAACAGCAGCTCGCCGCTGGTAACTGAGTCACCCAACACTTCTCATCCTTCAACTACACCGTGACAGCATCACGGCGGTTTGTGGACCCGCCTACCTCCGCCCCTTCCGCTATCGCGGAGTGATCGCTTGCAAATGCCTATGGCATCGTACTGTACTTGATTCAACGCTCCTAGGGGCATCTGCCTCCCTCGAAACAGGTTGCCTCTTCCTGGCAACAAATCGCTCGACTTCAGCGCCAAATGTATAACCCGATAGGGCAGCATTACTAATTTCCTTGTTTTGTAATCCAAAATACAAGAGTAACGTCGGTTAGCAGTCTTCAAAAGCCCTTGATCCCCCGCACCAGAGCACGCCTTAATCCCGTCATCGGAACGAACTGCGACAGCCCTCGAGTCTAATACAAAAACGATAACCTCAACTGCAGAGCCAGAGCAGTTGAGTGTCGAAGATACAGGTATACCACCGGCACAATGACGACAAGCACCTTCAAATACATTGACCCGACAACAATCCCCCCCTCCACCACACCCTGGGCCAAGGTCGACACCGACGTCACAGCATTCTCTCTCACCACGCGCCGTCGCTCCGTGAGCAACATTCGCGACCTGGCCCCAGGCGCCTTCGGGACCGACATCTCGGGCTTTGACGTCTTCCACGCGCCGGCGAAGGAGAAGGCCTTCACCGACGACTCGGCCGTCCGCGGCGGCTACTACGCCGAGGTCGAGGCCCTCCTGCGCGACAAGCTGCCGGGCGTCCAGCGCGTCGTCCTCTTCGACCACACCATCCGCAAGCACGACCCGGCCGCGCCGCGCCAGCCCGTCCAGCAGGTCCACGTCGACCAGACGCCCGAGGCGGCGGCCGCGCGCGTGCGCCGCCACCTGCCCGCCGCCGAGGCCGAGGACCTGCTCCGCGGCCGCTACCAGATCATCAATATCTGGCGGCCCATCGGCCACCCGGCCGCGGACTTCCCGCTGGCCGTCGTGGATTGGCGGACGACGGAGCCTGAGGATCTTGTGCGCGTGAGCTTGCTGTACCCGAAGCGGGCGGGCGGCGGGGAGGACGACGACGGCGACGATCGCGGGAAGGAGGTTCTGCCCGATCCGGCGACGGCGGCGAGCACAGAGGGCTACGAGATCAAGGGCGAGTCGGCCGGTGCGGGCCGTGAATGGCCGTTGTGTCGGAGGCGAGAACTGACGTGCAGGCAGGCGAAACATATGGCATCGCGCCCAACAACAAGCACAAGTTCTTTTATGTCAAGGACATGACGCCCGACGAGGCCATGTTTATCAAGTGCTTCGACTCGCGGAGTCAGGGGCAACCCGAGGGCCGCGAGGGAGTCGCCGCGCTCACGCCGCATACCGCCTTTATTGACCCGGATACGCCGCCCGACGCCAAAGGGAGGGAGAGCATTGAGGTGAGGGCTTTGGTGTTTTATGAAGAGTAGGAGGCATGTTGGGCACACAAGCGGAAGACACGGGTCTTATGGGACCCGATCCGCGGGAGCTGAGGGCAGCTTTGAGCCACTTAATAGCCTCTATGCCTACCGCGCCTGTCTTGGTAGCTAAGGTACCTTAGAGTCAAGTTCAGGTGCGTTTACCATGTGGAGTTTGTGTTGGCGCTGCGGAATCGAAAAAAGTCGTCAGGAGGCCGAGGCGCGGCCACGCTCAGGCTTGGCATCGAGGGGCGGCACGGATGATGACAATGGGCATCGCTGCTACGCAATGGGGGAAATCTTGCTCAGGGAGAAACGGAACAGCGAATAGAAGCATTTGCACGTGTTGACTGGTGTCAATACTCTTACAGACAGGGGAGACAGGCAAGGAAGAGTAGCGGCAGCAGGACCCTCGATAAGCAACAACATATGGCCTGCTATCGGCGCCGGACTTATCAAGGCGGGGTTGAGGCAAGAGATGCGTCCACGATGTGGGGGTTAGATCGGGATGCAGCATAACGTGATCGATCACGCAGGACCCGAGCCTGAGAGATGGATCGGGACCAAGATGATATGAGGGAGGGACTGCTTCACTCCTACCATCTACCCTCCCCAACCGATTCTTCGTCTCAGGGGAGGCATAGGTCGTCGTCGTCGAGTCGTGCCCGCCAGAACCCCCCGCTGGACACCGCTCCGACCTCACCACCATGCCGCGCCTCGGCCTCCGGGGCCTCCCCGAGAAGGTGCGGGGCGTCCCGACACGGTCCCTGCAGCTGATCGCGCTCCTGGTCCTGGTCAACCTCGTGGTCTGGGCCGCCATGGGCGTGGTGCTGCACTTCCACCCGGGCCTCATCGGCTCGGCCGTGCTGGCCTACACGCTCGGGCTGCGGCACGCCCTCGACGCTGACCACATCAGCGCCATCGACCTGATGACGCGGCGCCTGATCGCGGCCGGCCAGAAGCCCGTCGCCGTCGGCACCTTCTTCAGCCTGGGCCACTCGACCGTGGTGCTGGTGACGTGCATCGTCGTGGCCGCCACCAGCGGCGCCCTGCGCGACCGCTTCGACGACTTCGCCCGCGTCGGCAACATCGTCGGCACCAGCGTCTCCGCCGCCTTCCTGCTCGTCCTGTGTGTCGGGAACGCCTGGGTGCTGTACAAGCTCGTGCAGCGCCTGCGCGACGAGCTGCGGCGCCTCCGCGAGCGTCGCGCCGCCGTCGCCCACGACGAAAACGGGCCCGACGACGCCGCGGCTGGCATGCTGCGCGTCGAGGGCGTCGGGTTCCTGGCGCGCGTGTTCCGCTGGGCCTTCCGCATCGTCGACCGGCCGTGGAAGATGTTTCCGCTGGGCATTCTGTTCGGACTGGGCTTCGACACCAGCTCCGAGATTGCCATCCTGGGCATCGCAAGCGTACAGGCCGCCAACGGGACGAGCATCTGGCTCATTCTAATCTTCCCCATTCTCTTCACTGGTAAGTATTCTCGACCGCATCGACGGGGAAGCAGCCAGATCACTAAAAAGGGGGCAGCGGGCATGTGTCTTCTCGACACCACCGACGGCGCCGTGATGATGGCGCTGTACACCTCGAAGGCTTTCGCGCGGGATGTCGTTGCCATCCTCTACTACTCCATCGTGCTGACGGGAATCACCATTTTTGTGTCGGCCTTCATCGGGCTCATCCAGGTCCTCTCCCTCGTGGAGCATGTGGCCGAACCCGAAGGACCGTTCTGGGACGGGGTCGGGGCCATTGGGGACCACTACGACATTATCGGCGGCAGCATTTGTGGCCTGTTTCTCCTGGTTGGCATCGCATCGTTCTTAGTGTACCGTCCCTGGAGGAGACGGATCGAGCGGCGTCACGCACGTCTAGCCGAGGACGTCCCAGCCGACTCGGGGATGAATTCGGGGTCGGCGCCCGACTCACCAGCACCCGACAGGAGGGCATTGGCCAGCCATGAAGCGTGCTGACAAGTATCACTGCACACGGGAAAGTGTTTGATGATTTGTTTCATGCCAGTCAACCTGCAATGGTCACCGTCTTGTACATAATGACTAGCGTGGCGCCCGGCGCATGCTCAAGTTCTACACCCGTCACAGTGCTATGAGCGTTGTGACCCGAGCACGGGCACTAACCGAAGAGCTCGTAAGCACCGGCCTGCGCAGTAGAGCCATGTAACTCGTAGCCTGGGTAGGTACCTAGACATGCAACCCTCTCGACAATGGTGTCATGGCGTCCCGGGGAATGACAAGGGTTGTCGAGTTTCCCAAAGCCTACGAGCGGGCCGGTCGGCGACACTCGTGTGACGGTAGAGGTGACAGCTTGGGAGAGAGTCTGACCCGTTGCATCACTGAGCTCTTGCAGAATGGGAGTGGCCGAGCCGCAGGAGCGTGCTGGAGCCTGCACATGCGAGACGAGGTGGAGGGTGCTCGAGGAACGCCGTTGCCGGGGCCGGAAGGGCGGACGGCGCAGTGCGAACCGTCCAGGAACTTCTCCTGCTCAGCGCTGCACCAGCAAGACGCTTACCCACGCAAGGAACCGACGAGGGTTTGTCGACTGTGGGGATGGTGTCTGTCGGGTACCACCAATCCACCATGCCTGGGGGAGGCCGCTGGATAAGAACGTGACCACGAAGCGGCCAGGATTGTCACCATTGCCGCGTCGATCGACTTCGAATGGCCCCAATTATTGTTTTTCAACAATACCGAGTACGTATCGGTCCACGACGGACACTAGCTCGTCGGAGGCGTTGGACCGCACGCCAACCGATGCGCCGTGCCGAGCCAGACGTTGTCCGCCTGTAGTTGAGTGATGCGGTGCGCAGTAGCTCGGGGCGGACGCGGAGCCTGTGTCGGCGCCGGCCTAGAATCCGGAATGCGGCCCCGGCGTCGAGGTTGACACGAGTAAGTGAAATGGGGACCAAGAACAGGGAAACCCAACCAAACGGGTCACGAGGGGATGCCGGGGGGTTTGCCATGTTGTCAAATTAAACGCAAGCCACGTCTGGGGTTCTGCCGCCTGCAGGCGAACTCTGGGAAAAGACTGGCCGTTCGCGCGCAGGCGGCACGTCGCCTCGTCCTGGCCACGGCGGACACTTGTCCGCCGCGGAGTCGAACGCCGGACACAAGTGCTGGGAGGGAGGGGACGGTTCATGATGGCGGACTGGGCCCGTCCGCGAGGCGGCCCGCTGCAGGCACTTGTAGGCACGACCAGCAGACGCTGCTGAACCGCGGACAAGCGTCCACCGAAGCGGTGCCTGGTTGCCTTTCGTCGCCTGGCCGAAGGAGCCTCTGGCAGACGCTCGGCCGAATGGGAGCGGAGGTTGGTCGCCCTAAAGCGAGGCGGTCAGCATTTGTGCGGCTGAGAGGCTCAGAGACACCCGACACCGCGCGGGCGTGCTGCCTGCGGTGGCCTGGCAGACGCAAGAGCATGCAGTAGTCCGTGTGTAAGCGGCTCGAGGGGGGGTCCTGCCGGCCGTCTTGGTTGGGGGGACTTTGGGGACACCCTCCCACGGTGGGAGGGAGGGACCCTGTTCCCCGAGTTGGAGGGTCGAGAACCGCACCCGTTGGAGGCTGTCGCCATCTAGCGGCGGTCATTTCGGGGGCCGGGACCTGTCCATCCCTGCTTGGGCGCGGGAGAGCTCATACGGAACAACGGCGGGTTTTCCGGTTGGAAATGGAGAGGGCGCTGGCCGTTGGGGTGTCGTGGGGTTTTGGAAGGGCCAGTCTCCTCCGGGGAGAGTGAGGCAGCGTGGGAGCGTGGCGAGCGTGGGCAGCCATCAGGTCAGCGTGGCGAAGGGACAGATGACCTCCTGGGCAGCTGCGTCGTAGTTCGGTAACGAAGGAGATAAGTCACTTCTCGGACGAGATCGACTCGGAAGAGATGGAAAGCGAGAGGTTCCGGGCTGCCTCCGGCATGTCCCGGGGGTCCGAGAGGGCACCAGCCACGGCCAAGGAGGCTGAGAACCCTGTTGAACTACGCGATGCCGCGCAACACGCGAGATGTCCTGGGCAGAGGCTCCGCAGCTGGCCGTCGGCGTGACGGTTTCGACTTTCACGGGCAGAGGTATGGAGTATGGAGGTAGTGATTCCCTGTACTCCGTACTGTACCGAGTACGGAGTGTTGTACTGTACCGATCGAAGGGGACCCCGCTCACAATGCAATGCATCCGGCCGTTGGACAGAGAGGCTCGACAGGGATGAAAGGGGAATGGTGGGTCGGTCTGGTCCCCAGCGATTGCGGGGTGGTGCGATAAATAGCCGCCCTATCGTGGCTGCCACGGGCGGTGATGACCAACCTGACGCCTTTCCACGAAAAAAACTCGCAACTCGCAAGACTCGCAGACAGACACTCAGCAGCAAATCGAGAAGGCGTCCGTCCGGTCTTCCCACTCCCCGGTCAGCCAGGTCGCCCCGGATGCGGCCTATCGCAGGCTATTACTAGGCCTCCGTCCGTCCCCAGTCGAACCCTCGGCCGGGCGAGAGCGAAGCCGCATTAGCATACCAGTTAATGCTGGGCCGCACACCGCACGCCTGGGGGCACTGCACGGTCGAGACGGTGCACCAAATATAGTGGGCGGTGGCAGATTCGCAGGGCACAGTATGTACATACTGTACCTTACACACGCTCAACACGACACCGCTGTGGCCGCAACGGCCGACAGCCACGCAGGCTACTTGCGCACCGTCGCCTGTCGTGACTCGCCCCCCCGCCTCTCGAGGTCGTCGCCAGTACCGTGATGGCGTCCCAGCCCACTCCGATCCGGACGATATAGCGAGGGACCGGGAGCGGTGGGGACGGGGAGGGAAGGGAGGGGAGGGCGGCGGGCGGCGGGCAACGGTCAACGGGCCCATCCGGATCTGCTGACGGGCGCCTCGACCGGCCGACTGAGCCATTGACACGCTGCTCCCAAGCCCGACGATGCCTCATTTGCTCGCGAGTGGCCCTCCTGATTCCCTGGTCCCCCGCCCCCACCCGCCGCAGGCCTCGAGATGAACCTTGTTGCCTTCTTGCCTGGATGCCCCCTCAGCCGTGCTGCCTCCGACGAGGTGGACGCAAGGCTGCCTCATCGGACCCGACGGGGCAGTGAGGACATATCTTCGCCGGGCCCCGCCCGCTCGTCGACTTCCCGTCTGACTGTCTTGGTAACTCCAGACTCTCGGTTACGTATATCAGGAGGCCCAGGTCCCCCTTTTCGACGCCGCTATCTCGACTCGTCTGGCCCGCAGCCGGTGCATGTAGTCGATCGCGTCTAGACTCGCCTGACCTTGCCGCTATCGCTCCCGCAGCCGCATCTCCCATTCGACCCCGGCCCAGGTTCCCTGAGCTGAACCCCCCCCGGGTGTCGAGAAATCCCCAACACTCGACCTGCCTCGCCGGCCTATCTCTATTCCACGACGTTTCGGCCTGTGCTGGGCTTTCTTAATAAGATTTCCTCATAACTTTGACTTCTTTTTCATCTCGTGGCCGCGGGGGTTTTCTCTTTCTCTCGTGTCCCCTCGTCCTGAGGGCCTGTCTTGTCCGCCATGTCCCGCCTACACCGGCCCAGTTGCGGGTACCCGTCCTCCGACTCCGAGTCCGACGCCGACGCCTGTGGGTCGAACCACCACCGGCTCCGGGTCGCGCCGAGAAGCAGTCTGCCGCCACCGGCGCCCGCCGCCGCGAAAAAGAAGAAGAAAAGTCTCCCACCGCAGCAGACCATAGATAAAATATGGAAGTCTTTCTCCCGGACGCGCTTCTCCAAGGCCTTGGCCGTGCTGCCGTTCGCGCCCGTCGCTGCCCCCAGCTCGCCCGAACTGGCCAATGAGCTGCTCAGCATCGGCTACGAGAAGGCCGCCGCCGAGTGCCGCCGGAAAGTCCAGAAGATCATCCAGGAGTGCAGGAGAGTGAACACTCGATACCGCGATCCTGGCTTTGACTTGGTAAGTGTAGCGTCTGGTCTTCATCAGCTCGGCTTCATGCCGCGTTGGCCCCTACATGGCGCCGGGCCCTAACCACATCCCCTGCTCAGGACTGGGACTTCAAGATGCGCCAAGGAAATTGCCTCAACGGTCTTAACGACGCCCAGTTTGACCTGAGCTCGTCCAATCTCAAATCGCCCAGCTCCACAGTTCCCAAAGCCGTCAAGCGTGTCCATGAGATCTTCGAGAAGCCCACCTTCATGAAGACAATCGCCGGGTCGGACGTTAAGCAGGGCCACCTTGGTGACTGTTGGTTCATGGCCAGCTTGACGGCCCTTGCCGGGGTCCAGGATGCCATCAAGCGGAACTGTGTCGAGTACGATACGAGTGAGTCGTCCAACACCCCGTGCATAATGGAGTTTGCGACTAACCGCCTCCAAGCAATTGGTATCTATGGCTTCGTGTTCTTCCGCGGTAAGGGCGCTTCTCCAACCCTGGGCCTTGTCTAGACCCTAACATAGGACCAGACGGCGAGTGGATCTATTCTATCGTCGACGACAAGCTATATCTCAGGTCTCCATGCTGGGATTCTCCGAGCATGCAGCGAGATCTTCTCCAGCAGATCGATCGAGGGGACGTTGAGCGAGTCTACCGCGGGACCTACCAAACGGGCTCCAAGGCTCTGTTCTTCGCGCAGAACATAGACCAGGACGAAACGTGGCTCCCACTCATCCAGAAGGCATATGCCAAGGCGCATGGTGACTTCACCTCCCTCATCGGGGGCTGGGTAGGGGAGGGCCTGGAGGATCTGTCTGGTGGAGTGACCACCGAGCTTCTTGCCTCGGATATCCTCGACACCGAGAGCTTCTGGAACGACGAACTCAGCCGTGTGAATCAAGAGTTCTTATTCGGCTGCTCTACCGGCCTGCTGGACGGTGGCTACGGTGATCGCAATGGGATTCACGAGGGCCACGCGTACAACATCCTGGAGGCCCGCACGCTGAAGAACGGCACGCGCCTGGTCAAGTTGAGGTGAGGAGTACTCATCCGTGCCCCTACGCGGGTTGCTTGCTCACCGTCCTTAGAAATCCATGGGGTAAGATCCGAACAGGCAACTGGGAAGGCGCTTGGTCGGACGGCTCCAAGGAGTGGACGGCAGAGGTTCAGGCGGAACTCGGTCACAGCTTCGGCGGTGACTCGGTGTTCTGGATCTCGTACGTTGACTTGCTCCGAAAATACCTGCATTTCGACCGCACGCGACTGTTCCGCGACCCCGAGTGGCGATTCTGTCAAAGGTGGATCGGCGTCGACGTCCCCTGGACGGCCGTCTATAACGAGAAGTTCCACATCAAACTGACCAAGGACTCGCCCCTTGTCCTGGTTTTGTCGCAACTGGACAAACGGTACTTCAGAGGGCTACAAGGCCAGTACCAGTTTCGGATGCACTTCCGCCTTCACGAGCAGGACCGTCCCGGCGCCGAGGACTACATCGTTCGCACCCTCGGCAACTACCTGATGGAGAGGTCCGTCAGCATCGAAATACCGAACATGGCCGCCGGGAACTACTCCGTCTTCGTGTCGGTCAGTGCTGAGCGTGACTCCAAGGCGCACTCCATCGAGGACGTTGTCAAACGCGAGTGCAAAAAGAGGACCGAGAACGAGAAGCTTGCCCAAGTCGGCCACGCCTACGATCTTGCCCACAGCAAGGCCGCGACGCACCTGGAAGAGCTGAACAAGATTCGCAAGAAGACCGACCAGAAGGAGGCATCCGATGCCCGGAAGGAATCGCGCCGCCGGAGCTGGGAAAAGCGGCACCTCACCAACAACATTCGGAAGAGGCAGGCCGAAAAGAACGCGGAGAAGCAGCGGAAGAAGCGCCAGGAGGCGGAGGAAGCCGAACGCAAAAAGAAAGAAGCCGCTGCTGCCGAGGAGCGCGAGAAGAATGAAGCAGCCGCGGCTGCTGAGGCCAAACAGAAACAAGACGAGGCCAAGAAGCACGAGGAGGAGGAGGCCAAGAAGGAGGAGGTCAAGAAGGAGGAGACCAAGAAGGAGGAGGTCAAGAAGGAGGAGGCCAAGAAGGAGGAGGCCAAGAAGGAGGAAAAGACCAAGGAGGAGAAAGACGCCAAGGAGAAGGAGGAAGAAGGCAAGATGAAGTCTGCCATCGATTCCAACGGGGGAACGCAAACCGAGGAAGCGAAGGTTCAGGACAAGGCCGTCCAAACCGACGTCGACCCCCCCAAGGCGCAAGGTGATGACAGGGAGATCCATGCCGAGATCGTTCCCGAGCACGACGAAGAGCAAGATCGGGACGGAGTCATGTCGGTTTCCTCGTCCGGCTGCAGCACTCCGCTGGACACGCCGCAGAGTGAGACACCACCGGTGCTGTCCGTCGAGGCTGGGGCAGAGGACAGGGTCGTCGTGCCGCCCGCTGACGCTGGGGTCAAGGAGGCGGTTGAGAAGGCTGACGCGACGACGGCGTCGGCGAACAACGACCAGCCGACAGGGGAGATCAAGGTCACGACGACGGCGGAGACTAATGAAGAGCCAACCGAGAAGACGGGCGATAAACAAGCCGAAAAGACGGAGGAGAACGTAGCGGGAAAGACTGACAAGTCAGAAGAGAAGTCTGGCGGGAATGCCATCTCCTCACCTGCTGGCGCGATTGCCGAGCCGCAGGATCCGGAAGCCGCGTCGTCGGATCCGCCCTCGGGGACGACACCAGCACCGGCCCCGCAGCCGAAGGACAAACCGCAACAGCCGCCGGAACAACAGCAACCAGAGTATTCAACGGATGACTCTTCGGACAGCCCAATTGACGACTGGGAGGAGCTATATTCGAGCGACGACTTGAGTCATCAGCCACGACTGATGGTCCCGGGTGCGCCTATCATTCCGCCTGTCAAGGAAGACGACGACGAATCCGACGACGAGAACGCCCCCCTCGCCTGGAATGCAATCTGCGTCGTCGGCTTCCGAGTGTACTCCAAAGACGAAGGCCTGGAGCTCCGCGTTGTCATGGAAGGCGGCAGCTTGGCCCAGGACGGCCAGGGCGAGAAGGGCGCTGAAGACCTCGACAACGCCCAGTCCAACGCCGGAGGCGCACGTCTTCAGAAGCCCGTCGACAAACCGGCCGACAAGATCGATGATGCCGAGGACAGCAAGAGAGAGGACAGCAAGAAAGAGGACAGCAAGAAAGAGGACGGCAAGAAAGAGGACGGCAAGAAAGAGGAGAGCAAGGAAGAGGAGAGTAAGAAAGAGGAGAGCAAGAAAGAGGAGAGACAGAAAGAGGAGACCGAGCAAGGAGACACGAAACCCGAGGAGAAGGGCGCCGAGGACGATCTCGCGGAATACCAGACCATTGTCCAGAAGGACGGAGAAGAGTTCGAGAAGGCGTCCGCTCCCATCAAATCGAAAGACTCGGAGAACGCCAGTGGCAAAGATGACACAGAAGCAGCGGAGACGACGCCTGCGACCGACGAGAAGACTGACGTTGAGATCACGGTGGACGACAATTCCCTGTACTGGGGATAGAGGGTAGACGGTCAAGATGGAGTACGTTTGAGAAAGACCATTTGGTACGGCCGGTGCGAATTCGATGGTACCTGACGTTCCGGTGCGACGGGTTAGGTTTAGGCTTCAAGGCTGTGTGCTACGAGTTCTCCGCGACGAGTCTGGCAAGAAGAATCGCACATCACTCCAGCGGCGTCGTCATCAGACGCCGCCTTTGTTCTCTACTCTCCCTTTCGTAGTCTCGAGGTTCCGCAGCGGGTTTAGGTGCATCTAGCGATCCAAATTCCCACACTACTTTAGTCGCATGATACGTGCTTGCAGTGCTTCTCGCATGAGATCGATAGAGTTTGTCGGACCATGTCTGAAAGAACAAGGGCTACAAGCAGGACCGCCGGGCGTCGTTGAGATGCTCAGCCATCTGTATGGGATTCTTCCCTAGCCAGAACCCCTTTACGGCTCCTTCACAGGATGCAGCGCCATGCCCGGTGCGTACACTCGTCCGCCCTTGGTCGCTAAAACGAACGGCAAGCCGGTGGAGCTGTTTCCATCGTCGGCGCACCATGCCTCCATCACCTCGCCCGCCCAAGTGCTGGTCCACCACCAGCTCATGCCCTCGGTGAACTTGTCCTGTGGATCCAACCCGCCGAACCCCTTCCTTTCGCCGCCGCCGCCCTCCGGCCCCGGCCCGCCGGCGGACCACTCCTCCCAGAGCGTCTCGTTGAACCCCTGGCTCCGCACAAATGTCGGCAGCGGCGGGAAGCTGATCTTTAGCCCGTGCCACAGCGCGAGGCTCACCAGCGTCGCCTCGCTGGGCACGGCGAGCCCGCGGCGGACCTGGACACGGTGCGCCTCGTGCAGCAGCGTCCGGCCCGCGCGCTGCACGGCCGGCGGGCAGAACCAGCACGGCGGCGCGGCGGCGCCGCCACCCGCGAAGCCGAGGACCCAGTCTCGGAAGGTCCAGCGGGCGCTGGCGCGGCCGTCAGCGCACAGCGACGTCACTACCACGGCCGCCTCCTCGCCCACGCCCCAGGCGAAGTCGTCGTCGTGCGGGCGGGCCGTGGGCGGCGCGGGACCGACGGGCGCGACGTCCGGGATGGCCAGCGGGCCCCAGGCGTGGCTGCCGCCGCCGGCGCTGCGGTTGACGGCGGCGAGGAAGGCGGCGTACGACGAGCCCATGCGCGACGGCAGGAAGAGCCAACTGGCGCGCTCGAGGGCCTGTTTGCGTGGCTCGTGTGTCGAGAAGCGCGCCAGGGCGTCGAGCAGGGCGCCGGCGTCCGACGTGAAGCGGACGTCGAGCTCGAGCTGCCAGTAGTGATCGAAGGCGGGGAGGAAGTGCGCGAGGAGCTGGAGGGGCTGGTACACCTGCCACATGGTGCGGTGCTCCGCGACGAGGGGGTACCAGGTTTCGAGGAGGGCATCGTCCCAGAGGACGGAGATGGTGTGGAGCTCGGCGGGGAGGCCTGCAGCACGGAGGGCAGCGTCGTAGGCGGATGTGGAGGCAAAGATGGGCTCGGGACAGTTCCTAATGTGCACCAGAAGAATGACAGAGTACTCTCCCCCGGTCAAGAGCGCCGTCTCAACGATCAACGAGCGTATATGGGCCATGACCCGCGAGGTGTAGAGGAACCCGTCATATGCCCGGAGGACGATTGCGGTTCGGCGCGACGAGGAGAAGGAGCGCCAAGAGTGAACGTCTGGCCGCGCAGAATCGTCAGGGTAAGCGAGTAGCTGGGAGGTTTCGATCTTGGTGGCTGTGGCGCTGCTAGGGAAGCGGTGCGCATTACGGTCGAAGCAGCTGTTCTGGAGTGCCGCCCAGTCAACGATGGCCCAGTCGACATTGGGGTGGGGGTACCCAGGAGAGTCTTCACCGTAGCCGTAGGGCCCATATCGTTGCGCGGCGGTCAGCCATGTCTGCTCGAGGCCGAGATCGTGGTAGGAACCGCTAAACGTGGGAGGGTAGGCTGTCCAGGCGTCAGTTTCCGAGGGGTTCCTGCATCAGCCGGAGCGGCCAATGCGGGATGGATGCGTACGGGTAAGCAGTCGCTCAGCTCTAGGTGTGTCTCCATGGCTCCTGTTGAGGAGTTTTCCCCTCGGACCGTAGCAGTGCACCCTCGGGGCGAGCGGTTGCAAGGGCTCGGCCGTGGACATGCGTGGCGGGCGGGCGACGTCGTCGGGCTCGGCGGCGCGGAACACGCCAGGAAGTGTCGTCCCTCGCAGCCGGCCCACGAAGTAAGCACACCAGAGGAGACTGCACAGGGATAGCCCGAGGATAATTGCAGCTGCCAGGCGAGGCGGCCCAAGTCGTCGAATTCGCCGCATGACTTCCTGTCTGCGAGACGTCGAGGGAGTGGCGTTGCGAACGGTCGCCTGGTCTTTACGGTCCATCAGTTGACGCCTGGGGACGGACCTGCTGTGGTTGAAGGCCCAGAGAACGAACTGCTGTTTGCTTCTGAAAAGTCGTCCTTAGGTATCCAGGCATCCAGGAATCCAGGGAGCTAACTAAGGTAAATGGAAGGTTACAGCATCCGTGGACGGGGTGTGGGGATGTGCTGCTCCTTCCCTCCTGCCTTTCTCTCCGAGCTGCCACTACCCGTTCAATCCGACATCACCGCCTCGACTGTGCTGGACTGCTCCAAATGAAAATCATCTCTCTTGCTACCAGCAACTGTCGTAGACATTTAAATAATCCATCACTCCGTCAGCAACTTAACGGTCTCGCCCCATCCTCATCCATGGCCGCAGATGTTCCGCCATCGCCGCGACATTCAAAGTCGCTCAGATGAGTGATGAGCAGGGCCGAGAACTTTCTGTGTCTACAACTGTGGTTACCCGCGGGATACGGGGTAACTCAGGACGGGAAATCCACCGCGCAAGCCGAGCTCTGCTGAGAATGTCGGCCGACACAAGACGGATTTGTGCTCTAGGATCCCACGGTCCAAACGGCGGCATGCCGTTGCTCGCTGCGGTACAGTACGAAACAAACCAGGACATCAACGGCGGTCACAATCACTCGTGGCACTATGTCCGAAGATGAGTCTCATAAGGCGCTCTTTGGTGCATCTAGGCCCGATTCACCAAAGCAGATGACCTGGCTCGCGGCCTTGGAGGGTTCGATCAACGGCTGCCTCGTTTGAGACAGTACAGAGTATTACCTTGAAGTTTGTTCCACCGGAGACCTCCCCGAGCTACAGCAGTTCCTGCAGCTGCCTATCCTGCAGCAATTCCGAAAATGACTTGAGGACCGGAGGCGCCTTCAGCTGCGACGGTTGCATCACTTGCTTGCCACCCAAGTACCCGAAGTCGCCGATGAACGCCGGTCCATCCACCACCTCCAGCGGAAACCCCGTCAGCGCCACCATTTCCTCCACTGTCACCTGCCGAAAGCTCGCCTTCTTTCCCGTGCGGCGCGACCATTGCTCCAGGACCTCGGCGACCGTCAGCGACTCGTTGTATGCCAGAAGACTCGCCCCTGCTTCCTCCTCTTCGACCAGGGCGCGCACAAACGGCCCCGTTGCCGACATGGGCTCAATGACGGGAAATAGCGTGCTCGGGCTGCACGGCAGCATCATACCGTACTCTCCTGACCCGGTATGCACCCACGGACGGAGCATTGGGTTGGTGTCGTACGCACCGGCGTACAGCCACGACGTCTTGCTTGCAAGCGCCGGCTGCTCTCGCTGGATGTACGCGGCCACGGCTGCCTTGGACTCCCAATGGCCCGAATGCGTGTACTTTCCGCCCGAGCCCGCTTTCATGGACACGAAGGTCGAGTACACATAGCGCTCGAGCGTCGGGACGGCGGCGGCGGCGATGGCGGCGTTGGTGCCATGTGCCACCTCGGTCGCGTAGGAGCGCGCGCTGACGGCCGCCATGTCCGGACCGAAGACGGGTGGGTTGCCGAACAGTTGCCAGAAATCCGTGTTCACAAAGATGGCGGCCGCACCGACGAAGGCGTCGGCGAGGGACGATACGTCGGCGAGGTCGGCTTTCACGACTTCGGCGCCCTCGTCGCTGAGCCTGGTGGCGGCGGCGGACGAAGGATTTCGCGTCAGGCAGCGAACCTGCCAGTTTGGGAGGGAGAGAAAGGTGCGGGCTACGGAGGAGCCCTGATTCCCCGTAGCTCCGACCACCGCGATGATCTTCTTCTTGTCGTGGGAGGTCATTTTCGAGTTGTGGGGATGAACGTCGGTCGACCTGGGTCTGAATTCAGGGGCTCAGGGGTTCAGGCGATCACGAGACGGGCACAACTGCGAGCACGGAGCTTGTGGACAACCTCAGTGCAGACAACGACGGTGAGCCGCCCATTTATACATATCTCTCTCTCTCGCTTCAGGTAGCAGATCTCAGCCATGTTCGTCATCTTCGCATCGGGCCCTCTTAGATGTCGCAGCGCCAAAGTACTCCGTAGTTAAGGCCTGCGTCGTACATTTGCAACTAGTGGACGGAGTAAGCCATTATCTTCAAGCCCTCAGTGGCCTCCCCTCCTTGACACTCCTCCCTCCTGATTGGCTTTGGGATCGTAAGCCAGTTTTCGGCGGTCTGATGTGGGTGGCGAGGTTGGCTCGCTGGGGAGGGGGTCATGCCGGATTTTAGGGCCTTGTCTCCGCGTGCCTCCGCGACTGCACCTCGAACAACGGTCTGGAGGGACTATCGCGGTATCTACCCAGGTAGGGTACCTTTTTCGACGTAGACTCGCTCGGTACCTACCTATATGTGGACGTCACATCGTGAGAGAGTGCTCACTCCGGTTAATGGATTGCTCAGCAGAGACTGTGGGCCCTGGTGGTCGTCCTGGCCATGAGGGTCGCAAGAAACGGACGCTCACAGCCGCTCGGAGGAATCAGAATCGCGATGCCCAGCGAACCTATCGTGGGTCAAGTCCAGTCTTTCATGTGGCTGTCGAAACGAACGAGTACCGAGGTACCTTTCCTGCTTGAGCGCACTGACATGATGCTTACAACAGGGAGACGACAGAAAGAACGCCATCCGGTCGACAGTTCTTCCACGCCCGCGCAGTTCAGACCACTCCGGCCGAGGTTGAGGCGCGCAGATGCACTGGGGGTGGATAGCCAGGTGATTCCGGCACCAGGTGCCCAGGCACTAGCGGTTCTCCCTGCTGCGCCGTTACTACCGCAACATATTCAGGGTTTGGCCCAGGTGCCCGTCCTTTCCGCTCTTCCGGAGTCAGGAATGACAACGGCGAGCCTTTCAGTATCCTTGGCATCACCGTCTGCTTTGACGTTCCTCCCCCACACACTCCGACTCGAACATCCGCAAGTAACAAGCCTCATGGCGTATCTCCGGAACGGCCTCGTCCTCAACTTTGACTTTTCGTCGATACGAAGGAACAATTGGCTCTCCCCGTTCTACAACCCGTTTCTCACCCCCCAGGACGACCCCTCAGAGATCCTCGCCCTAGCGGCACCCGCGTCGGTGCCCGTGGATCTCCGCCCAACGCTTCCACAGATTCTGATCCCCCACCATGCGTACATCGACCTGCTGCCTTCGCCCGTCTTCCGCGCGCAGGCAGTCTTGCTGGCGGCCGCTATGCCCCACCTCTTCGACATGCTCGAGCTCAAGGCCGACACCTACCTGCGCGGCGCTTGGGAGTATCGGCCATGTGCGGCGGCCGGGGGCCAGCCTTGGGATGTGCGAAGCTGGGAAACAAAGCCGTGGTTCCGGCGCAAATGGGCCCTGCTATTCGGGTGCGAAGGAGAACGTCCGTGGAACCAGACCGACTTCATGGCGAGGATTGCTCTCGGGACGTGTGGAACGGAGTCAGAGGAGTTCGAGCTGGCAGGGGGGCAGTGTGAGACGGCAACCTTCGAATGTCCGCTTAACTTCTAGGGCGCTATGTCAAGCCTGCTTGGCGACTTTTAGGGGTACCCGTGGGTCCCTTCTCGCCGGAATGCTGCTGCTGGGTTTAAACTAAGACTTTAAGCTCTTTAGGTGGCCTAGTCGGGCGGTTAGGGTTAGTGATGCCCACTCGCAGCCTTGGATGTCTCAAGGCTGCGTCCGACTTGCTGGACAGGAATGCAAGTCACATGAAACGGGACCTAGCATACCCTCGCAAACTCCGTGGG
>Ga0247777_1000145_pt1 | contig 17538 bp, 12 predicted proteins | sample UWRJL154409C5_FD_179937 | JGI IMG/M metagenome (GOLD analysis project Ga0247777, IMG submission 179937) | Plant litter microbial communities from Arlington Agricultural Research Station in Wisconsin, United States - UWRJ-L154-409C-5 | ecosystem: Environmental > Terrestrial > Plant litter >...
AGGGGGTGCCGCCGTCGTAGCAGCAGCACGCGCAACCGCCGCCGGTCCCGCCCGCGGCCGCCGCCCGGAAACACGGCGGCTGCGGCTTGGCGGCGCCGTCGAAGAAGACCGGGCAGGTGCTGAAGCCCAGTCCCGGGGCGCAGCGCCGCTCGACGCGGAGCCACCGGCACTTGCACCGCGCCGACGTGTAGTAGGCCGTTTGGCACATGGGCCGAGTCGCTTCTCGGAGGTGGGATGGGGATGTGGCTGCTGGGGATGCGGCTGTTGTTTGTGTAGGGGGTTATGGACTCGATGGGAGGTTGCGAGGACCCGGGCCTTGTTGCTCCTGGACAACGAGGATATGGTTCAGCGGGCTGCTTGAGGGCGGCAGGATTCGATTACTGTGCAGTGTGCAACGCAGATTGGTAGAGTCCGCCGTGAAGTGTCTAAAGAAACCGGGAGGAAGGTGCTGGCAGGACAGACCGAGTTACTTGCCTACCGTAGGTACTCGCCTAGGTTCAGTAGCTATCTAGGTACAGTAGGTACGGCAGGTAAGTGCTGTACCTCTTTCTACCTACTAGACGTCGTCAAGCCTGTCACGCCCATCACACCCGCCCAATGTTCCGTCACGCCCAGAAGCCACAGCGATGCCGTCTGAACTACTCACCTCCTATCTATCGGGTATATTCGCTGACAACACGCACGTATGTATCTCCGAAACCTTCAGAACGACACCCGGCCGGCCCGCCGTATACAAAGCGGTAGTCTACCCCTTCCGATCTTATGAACGCCGCCTCTTGATGTTGCCAATGACCGCTCCAGCTTTCTCCGTATACCACAGTATGTCAGTGTATGTCTACCACCTCCCCTCAAGGCTCATGCGCCGCGCGGTCCGGATCCTTCGATCTCCCCGTCCGCCCCCACCAGGTCCTGCTCGACCTCGCTCTCCGCCCCCCGCACCGCCGGCGAGGCCTCATCGTCGTCTTCGTCGTCTTCGTCGTCGTCGTCGTCGGCCGCGTCCCCTAGGACGCGGCGCAGCATGCGCTCCATGCGCTGCATGCCCGCCTCGAGCGCCTCGAGCCGGCCCGCCATCCCGCCGACCTCTCCACTCTCGCCCAGCACCCCGCGCAGCTCCTCCGCCAGCGCCGGCAGCGCCATGCTGTCGCGCCGGCTCGGTGCTTTGTGGCCCTTGGGCGTCCGCACGCCGTCCGACCCCCCCGCACCGACCCCCGACGAGCCCTTGAGCGTCTGCGAGTCGCTCGCGCTCGCGCTCGACTCGGCCGGGCGGTCCACAGGCTCGCCGCTGCCACCGCCGCCGCCCGTGTGGCGATGGTGGTGGTGGTGGCGCGCGCCGGCCGGCTCGCCCAGCAACGTGTCCCGCCGCGTGTACTGCCGCCGGATCAAGTGGCGCGTCAGCTCGTCGTCGACGGCGATCTGCTCCTCGACCGAGTCGGGCGGCGGCAGGTCGAAGACCCCGTATATGTCGCTGTGGCTCGTGATGCGCCACCAGCCCCGGTACCACTGCTTCCCCCGCTGGGGGGGTGCGCCGCTGCCCGACCCGGCGGCCGCCCCGGCGCCCGGGTGGGGCCCACCGCCCCGCGCCGCCCCCGGCCACAGCATCCGGCGCTCCATGGCCGCGATGAGCAGCAACAGCGGGAGGTTTAGCGTGCGCACGCTCGCGACGTGGATCTTGTGGAACCAGCGCGGCGAGACGAGGAACTTGAGCGGCACCAGCACCACCAGCGCCAGGATGTTGAAGGGCGGCTGGTAGGCGAAGATGGCGTCGCTCTTGACGCCCTCGAGCGTCAGCACCGCGTGGCGGTACTGAATCTCGGCCGTGGCGTTGGAGACGATGGTGCCGAACGTGTTGGACAGCATCGACACCAGGATGGTTAGGAAGAGCGTGTTGCCGAGGAAGGCGAAGGTGACCATCAGGCCCGGGCCCAGGAGCCAGTGGAACTCGGCGCTGCGCTGGATGCCCGTGCCGTCGAGTCCGAACCAGATGTAGATCATCCACTTGCTGATGGTGACGGTCGGGTGGGCGCCCTCGCCGAGCCAGAGCAGCGACAGTAGGAACCCGAGGAAGCACCACGCCGCCAGCGCCGTCAGGAGCGCAAAGTCGGCCATCATGGCGCGCAGACACACGAAGAGCAGGTTGTCCGACAGGACGACGAAGGCGATGCGCGGCACTAGAACTGGCGCGCCCATGGCTAGAACGTCGAGCGCCTGCTGGCCTAACTGCTGCGACTCGGTGCGCCAGGCGTGGACCCGAAGAAGGAGGTACGCCGTGTACAGCAGGGAGAAGGTGACGTCGAGGAAGGACCAGAGGTTCTGCGTGTACACCTGCCAGCCGTGCTCGAGCATGGTGGCGATCTGGTCGAGCACCCAGCCGAAGGCGTAGACGGCGAAAACGAGCTCCGAGATGCTGATGCGCGACGCGTCGCGCTCCGTCATGAAGAACAGGTAGGTGCCCAGCAGCGTGGCAAACTGCACGAGCTCGAGGAAGTTGCGCGTCCGCGGCACGATCAGCCGGTACTGGTTCAGGAGGGAGGCCTCGCGCGGGTCGTAGAGGGAGATGGGCTTCTTCTTGTAACGGTCCGGGATGATGTCGAGCATGCTCGACGGCGTGTACGTGACCCGGCCGTCGTAGACGGCATCCACGCTGCGGGGCAGACGTCAGCACCTTTTGTTCAAAAAAGGGGAAGGCTCCCCGGGCCGAGTGGGTAGATACTCACACGATCTGACAGGACGTCGAGCTGAGGAAGAGCTTGCTCTCGCACAAGATGGCCACCTCCAGCGCGGGCAGCGTGCGGTGGTAGAGTGTCGACTGTTCTAGCGAGGCCGCCCTGCGAACCTCTTCGGGGGCGCCCTGGAAGGGTTCGAAGCCGGCGATCAGGATGTGCGCCAGCACGAGCAGGCCCTCGGTCCCCTCGTTGTCCTCCCGGAAGCGCCGCAAGACGCGGGTCGCCACCAGCTCGCAGAGCGTTGCCCTCGAGAAGTTCACGTTCTGGCGGTTGTTGAGGTGCGTCTGCTCGTGGAGAAACTGCACCCGGTTCACGAGGAGACAATATACTAGAGATAAACGTCAGGAAAACCCCACCGACACAAACTCCATTCCGCCCCCGAGGGCCGCCGACGTACCGATCGAGATATCGTCCAGGTCGTACAGCTTGTCGACCAGGGGCCGCACCACCGACACGTTGATGCGCACATCGCGCAGCTGGTCCAGCGAGAGGTAGTCCTCGACGACCGAGATGATGTCTCGCCTTATCCGATGGATGTTGGTGTAGACGGGTAGCTGCGAGGGTGAGTTGACGGCGCACGAGTAGAGCGGCCCGGCCTCGGGCTCGTGGCTGTGCATGCGCCGCGGGAGGAGTGGCCTCGTCTCGGGCACGTCGATGTACACGCGCGACCGCGTCCTACGCGGTGCCTGTCGCGACGCGACCATCCCTCCTTGATCCTCTCTTCCCGCGGACCTGGATCGTTGCACTGCCGCGTCCCAGGGGCCAAGACGATACGGTAGCTGCTGGCTGATAAGCTGACGGAGGCGTTTGGCGACTCCGAGTCTCCGTCCAGGACCGGTTCCGGATCGTGCTGGACACTGTTACACAGGGACAGATCCTTTATCGACCCGTGAAGGCGAGGGGTCCTGCTTTAAAGGGCGAAATAGACTCGGACGCTGTAAAGTTTGGAGCGGCCCAAATCCTAATGACGCAGCAACAGCGATATCTAGGCCGCGCTGATTAGGCAAAGCCCCCTATTGGATCCCCCACGGTCGGTGCAAAGCCGCTCCCCCCCCACACTTCCCCACATTCCAGGTCTAGGCAGGGGTCTGGGCTCACTTCGAGCCTCCGAAGCGACGCTGTGGTTTGCTTGGCGCGACGCCTCATCGCGGCTGGACGGCCGCCATTATCTGCGGGGCTGCAGCACGCTGTGGACGAGCACGTGGCCGAGGACGCAGGACTAGGAAACGATCTCCAGGTTACGGAACTCGCAATAAAGAATCCACACCGTTTCATTGTGCTGGATCTATGTCAAAGGTAACGGATGGGGGAAGCATCGAGCTGTCGCTCCCACCATTCACCCGTTGAGCTCCAGAGCCATGCCTCCCGACGACGACGCCAGATGCAGTCGTCGTAAATAACCTTGACTTGTAGAGTCGCGTGCTCAGGATGTAATAGCCCGTGCCTTGGTGATAGTAGCACGTAATAGCCCAAAGTTCCAAGCCAGCGGCAGACATCGGGAGGCGGCTGTCGGTCTCAGTCGTCCTCGATATCATCGTCGCTCAGCACGAGCTTGCTCATCTGCGTGCCGCCGAGGAGAGAAGATCCCGGATCATCGTCCGCCGCCTTGGTCCGGATCCGTCCGGAGCCCTTTTTCCGTGGCGTGGCCTCCTCGGTAGGTTTGTCCGTCGCCCACGCCTCGCCCGGTGGCAGCCCGGCGCTGCCGTCCTCGAGGTCGGACTCGTCCGAGGCCTGCTTCCCGACGCCCTGGAAGGAGACGACCTTCTCGAGGTCGCGCGGCGCCGCCGAGGAGAAGGCGCCCTTCTTCTTGCGCGCCATATGGGCCATGTAGGGGAGCCGTTCGAGCAGGAGCTCGGACCTGGCCGCGTTGCCCAGCGTAAAGACGGGGGGCGGCGGCGGCGGCGGCTCCACCCGCGCCTTCTCGGCCGCTTTCCGCGCCGCATAGCCGAGCTCGCTTCGGTTGCCTACCGAGTCGCCCACGCTGCTGGCCTTGGCTTTCCGGAACGCCGCGGCGCCGTGGGAAATGCTCTGCGCCGGCGGGGCCGGAGCGGACGGCGTCGTCTCCCCGTTCAGCACCTTCATCGCCCAGACGCCGAGGAGCCCCTCCATCTCCTCCTTGGCACGCCACAGTTTGAGGTAGGCCGGGTAGAACATCTTGAACTGATCGCCGCCGCGGGTTCCGGCCGTCGACGCGCGCTTCACGGGCGACGGCAGCGAGAAGAGCAGGCCACGGACGGCTACCTGGAACGCCATCTCGTCCTGTCGCAGTATGTGACTGCCCGTGTCCCATCCGAAGCCGCCCGAGGCGCCTTTGCCTCCGAAGAAGATGTCCCACGACGGACAGAGTAGATCACTCTCCGAGAGGTGCTCGACGCAGCCGTTGATGTAGTCCAGTGACGTGTTTTCGTCCGAAGGGCCCGTCCGCTCGCACGACAGGACGTAATTCTCGTGCAACGCCGAGATGAAGGTGTGCGCATCGGTCCCCGTCTCGTCGATTAGGCTGTCGACCGACACCTGAGACTTCTTCGGCCGAGACAGCCCCGACTGGTAGTCGGGCATGGTCTCCCTCGACGCCTCGGCCGACCCCGCCGGATACGGGTGCTCGTCTCGCTTGTTGTACACCACCTTGCCGACCGCGTGGAAGATGCCCAGGCTGGCCTCCCGCTGCGATACCATCTCCAGGGTCTCCGCCTCCGTCTTGGTCATGGCAATCTCTCTCGCCCCCTTCTTGGGTTTGGTGAAGGCTACCTTGGCACCCCAGTCCGTGTCGTCGTCGCCTTTGAGGCACAGGAACTCGAGAGACGAGATGGCGTTCCTGATGTCCCCAATCTCACCGAGGCGTTTGAGTACTTGCGGGCCGGGGGTCCGGCGACGCCCTGACTTTCGTGCTTCTTTCTGCACTACCAGTTCCATGGCTTTCGCCAGGATACCGGGCGCGATGGTGTTGAACTCGATGACGCCGGCCCCCGGGTGCCTCAAGAGGTCCGGCCCCAGGAGGCGATGGGCCGTAAAGCTGTCTGCCGACGCCGATGTCGTCGTGAGGAGCGTTTCGGAGATGATCATCACGATAGGGACGATGGCCTCCTTGGGTCCTTGCTGTCCGAAGGCGGCCAGGGCCGGCACGTTGGCCGCTAGATACTGCGACACGGTGCTGCGGAAGGCGGTGAGCGCACTCGAGGACCGCATAAATGTGTTTGGGAACTCCTCGATCAAGATGAGCTTGCGATGGCGTGCATCCGGCCCGTTCGGAACCGCCGTCTTGTTCGGAGCGTCGGTCGGTGTCGGCTCGTCGCAGTCGATCTCGAGACCGCCAAAGCGTCCGCCCCGATTCACGAATTCGTCGAACTGCGCCGAGGCCGAGACGAATCCTTGTGTGACACCTGTAGCCCCCGCGGGATTTCTCCATTCCAGGATCTCGAGGTTCATGTCTTTTGCCAGGAGCTTGACCGTCGTGGTCTTCGCCGTCCCGGCCGCCCCCTTCAACACCAGCAATCGTTGCCGGACCCGCCCGTCCATGACGTCCTGTAGCCATCCCCGCACATCGGCTACCTTCTTCTTGTGTACCGCAAGCTCACTCAGGTCGACCGGCGCGAATCTTTCCGACCATGGCCGCAGGTCGTCGTCGGGTATTGGGGGCGGCGGCCTCCCGTTTTTGAGGAAGCGCTGCTGGGTGGCGGCGGAGAAGCACGAGGCTGTCGAGTTGGATGTCTCCTGAAAGCGTTTCAGGGCGTTCTTGCCGACGAAGCTGGACGCCGCGGCCCGATGTGCCCCGACCTCGTCCTCCTCGGAGATGGGGTCGCTGGTGATGGCTTCGGGCGCCGGCGCCTCGGACGCCTTATGACCGTTCGCCTTGGCTGTCTGCGCCTTCTGCGATTGCTTGGAGAAGAGGGCCAACAGGTTCCCCGATTTGCCCTTCTCCTCGGCCTTGGACGTCTTCTTTATCTTGCCCTTCTTGTCCGGCGAGGCGGCGGGGCTGTTCGTGGCGGGCCGTTTGGCGGCGGCCTTGGAGCCATTGCTCGGCTTTGCCGCGGTTACCGATCGCGTCGCCTTCCGAACGGGGCTCGGAGAGGCAGCGGGCGTCGGGCCCTTGGGTGCCTGAGAGCTGGGCGAGGAGAAGAGGAAGTTTTGCAGGCTGTTATGGCGCCGAGGAGGCGCGTCCTCTTCGTCGTCCTCGGACTCGACAACGTTCCGCTTGCGACGCTTGGCAGGCGGTGCCATGGCGAAATGGGCTGTTCCACTGGGGCCGCATCTGTCAAGCCGCGTGGCAAGCGCCCAGGAGTATACAAGGTCAGGTATACTCGCATTTGTTGGAGCGGATGGCGAGTCTTCCCGGTTTTCTGCCCTCCAACGGGAAGGCGATGGCGCCAAGGGCTTCCCACATCCTGCGGCTGCGGCTCAGGGGCTGCACAGGCCACCCCCCACTGAGGTCTTGGCGTCCCGTCCATCCGGTCAATCTCGGCCCGTGGATCTCTCAGCGCGATCTGATCTACTGTATCTACCCTCCAAGGAGATCGATTCTGGAGCATAGCGTTAGCCCAATCCTCAATCTCTCCAGGAAGGCCTCGGAGCATGGATCATCCGCAAGCTAGTGAATCACCTACGCATACATGGCTGCCTGAGCCATGAAGTCAGCGATGGATGATGCTGGCTGATCAGTGGCAAACACTCGTCATCCAACGGGCATCAACGGCGGTTGTCAGGTACTTTTGCTCACAGTTCGTCTCTTCTATTCAATAGGTTACTTGGTGGAATGGTCACCTAGTTCAGCCGGTTTCAAGGAAACTCGGCTCTTCTGCTTTTCTGGCAAACGTCTCCAGCACCGGTTCCCCAGATACATCTCGAGTGGCCACACATATGTACCGCCATTCCGCATCGCCGGCGTTGGCTGTCTCGACAGTCCAGATGTCCGCCACTGCCTCTGTTCCTTCAAACTGCCCGATAGAGGTATTCGGGCGGGAAAGGTTAGAAAATCTCTTCAATTGTGACCGGAACGTAGTGGCGGCTGCGCCATCTCGGAGTGGTAACGTTGTCGGGGACGCTTTCGCACGAAGACTAGACGGACATCAGTCTCTTTCTGCTCATACAACTGCCACATACACAAGTGCGGCTCTTGGGAAGTCGTTAGACGGATCGGCGTGCCTCGTTCGTTACGCAGATTTCGCGTGTGGCCTTGCCGCCCGCCGCAGTGTTCTCCCCACGTCCTTCCGTCTCCTGCCCCTGAGATGTAATATCACAACCCGTCTTCTGCTCGTCGGCTGCGACTTCGGGGTCAGACTCGCCGTCGACTTTGGTGGACTCATACTGCTGCCCCTGGACTCGATGGTCCACGTTTAGGCGCAGCGACCTGAGGCAATCGCGCAACCGGGCGAACTGGCCGTCCATCTTCTCCTTGCTCGCCGTACATTCCAGGCAGAGCCCGGACACCCGGAACGTGTGTAGCCCGTGTGACTCCATCCGGTCGCAGCCGTCGGCGGCCTCACTTGTATAGAACGCACGCTCCCGTTTGCAGGGCACAACTATGCCCCCCCACACGCCGTGGTTACAGTCGGTGTACACGGTGCGGCGGTGGAGACACATCTTTCCGGCTTTGCGGCGGTAGCGGATGTGTGTCTCGTGAGGCGATATCGAAACGGCGAGGCTCTTAAATCTAGATGTTCGGCGTAGAGCTCGGCGAAAGGAGAGAGGCGGGGCTTGGGAAAGGCAAGCACACCTCGAGCACTCGCACAGAAGAGAAATCGCGATTCGAAAATGCTTTAATATAAGTACCTGTGCTTGTCGGGTTGAGATACCCGGGGGTTTTGTTCTCATTATTGTCCCATCGCGCTTTGTCGACCACCAGCGCACGGCTGATACTGTTCAGCCCTTTCTGCCCCTTGTCTTGCCGTTCTTTGTTCGTTAGCCCGAGTGTGTATCGGGCATCATGGGGAGTCGAGGTAGAGGGGCTCAACTCAGGACGTACCGCCTTTAGATCCAGCTTCGGAGGACCGCGGAACGTTGGCCTTGGTTCTGATTTAATTCTTGGGTAATGAATGAGCTCTTCTTGCCCTGGGCTACGTCTTGGGATACCCAGGGAAGACCGCACAGATGATTTGGCCGGAGTTTCGTGATTGCTCGGGAGGAAGTCGCGGTCCATGTGCGGCCGGCAGCTGGTCGGTATCCAAGCCCTCCGGCATTTCATTGTCGCCCTGGAACCCCCTCCCGACCATGACCGCTTTTCAGGCTGCTCCCCTCCTCGCGGTCCTCCTGAAGAGATCCAGCTTCCGATGGATTACGGTCCTCGCAGCCCAAACACGTCCCACCGCAGGACTTCGTCAAAATCCCTCGCCCAAGCGAGAGCCGCTCGCCCGTCTGGCATCGCCGAGATGTGCTTGATGTCGATCTGGAGTCGTCGAAGCGTCTTCAGAAGCCCCCCGTCGTTTCCCTCGGCGATGACGATGCCCTTCTGCTCGGCCAGGCACTCGAGATCCGTGGCCGAGTCGCCAAAGTAGACGGCACTGGTGGCCGCGACCTGGTCTTGATCCCCGTGTCCCAGGAGCACCTTGACAGCCTCGAGTTTGTCCTCGCACGTAGCCAGTATCTCCCCTCCCCTCCTCTCCGGTCCTAGAATACGGCCGCCCTCCGAACCGCCAACCTCGTTTGCCACGATGTCCAGTTCCACGCCGGCGGTGGAGAGCACGCCGCGCACGAAGCTTGTTGACCAGTTCACGGATACCACCGAGATATCGTGTCTCCTGTCCCTGGCCGCTTCCCGGACGAAGTCCCCAAAGCCCTTCCGGACCCTCACCTCGCCGCGGCGAACCGCATCCCGTCCGGCCCTCTCGAGCTCTGATGGCGATAGCCCCGCAAACAAGCCCGAGTCATGCACCCGGCCGAGCGAGCGGAGCTCCACTTCTCGCAGACTGCGAAGAAAGTCGATTTCCTGCCGCAGGGTTATCCGGTCGGGCTCTTTGGGTTGGTACAAGGCCGCATGGCGGCTGTGATCGGCGGCGTATTCAGCGAGAATATGAGCCCAAGCCAACGAGGGGTCCAGGCCCCGGTCTTGCTGATGGAAACCTATGGCGCAAGAGGCAAGAGCGCCAATCGTGTCCTGTTCGGTGACGGTCCCGTCAAAGTCGAGGATGATGTGCATCCCTGCTGTTTGCAGAAGATGTATAACTGGGTCCGCGGTGGATGCGGGGACGAGGCACGAACCTGGAGAACCGCACCTCTTGGGCCGTTTGGCTTGTAGACCCCGGTTCATTCGCCGACGGGCACTGGATTACCGCGAATGCGGAATGCTTTCCATTCTTGGGTCTATTCATACCTCTCGGGCTCTCGTGCCCTGCGGGTGTTGGCTGGTCCCTTCCGGCTCCCCGCCCCTCGAGGGTATCATTTTGTTCGACGGTCCGGCTCGCCTGGATGTCCATCCAGGGCTGTGCTGTCCAAGTCCACCGCCGAGGCAGCACGGCCTCGATCCACCGGTAACGTAACGCCTTGCCTTCACCAGAGACACCGCAGAAAAAACGCTACAGAATGCAGAAACCCCGTGCAGCCAAAGGTCAAAAGCGAGTGCCCATTTAGAGCACGTCCTCCATCTTCGTGTCGGCATCGTCTTCGCCGTCCGAGTCGCTCCCTTCGTGGCCGACGTCGGACGCCTTAACCCCCTCGGTTGCCGAGCCCTGCCTGCGATTTTCCGGCTTGAGCTCCCAATTGTTTGCAAAGGTACCGCTGCGGTGTAGCTCGGCCACCTTCTCGAGCGTGGCGCGCAGGTACGCCTCGGGCTGCGGGATGCGTGCGCGTAACGACTTGAGCGACCAGTACCGAAACTGACTGAAGCACTGGAAGATGAGGTCAAGCAGGTCGTTCTCGGGCATCCGGGCCGTCTTCGTCTCCACCTTCTTGCCCTTGGGCACGGCGGGGCCGGTTTTCTGCGCCTGGCGTTAGCGCTGCGGACTCGAGGTTGTGTCCCGGAGATACTTACGATAAAGTCGGTTGCGTACTCGTGGGCTGTGATGGTGTTGTTCCCGAGGATGCGCGCGCCGATACGAGCGTGATCGCCGAACTTAACGGTCGACTTGGGCTTCATGGCCTCGATGGCGCGCTGGTTTAGAATATAGTCCGACTCGGCGTTCTTAACCGGTACGCAGCTCATCTCCTGTCCGATACGTCCGTAGATGGCGGTGTTTTCTGTATGGATAGTCAGCGGTTGCGCAGGCCCCGGCATTCGGGCGAAACGAACTCGGGATTGCCTTCCGGAAGTACTCCTGGCGGTTCCGCCGTCCCCATGGCCGGCCACCCGTCTGATTGTCGCCAGGCTTTTCCACACGATCCTTTTGACGCAGGAGGTAGGCGGGGATACCGGCAGCGGCAGCGGCGGTCCGGGCCTTGTTTCGCGCGCGGAAGCCAGGAAGATCCTGTTCGCTGAAGACAAAGGTGTTCTTGGCCGGCTGGGCCGTGCCGTCGGCCGACTGGTGGTTGCTGAGGTCGAGATCGTACTCCTTGGGGAGGCCCTGATGCGAGGCAATATCCGAACGGAGAAGAACTCTCATGCGGTTCTGGGAGAAGTCAGATCAGGGCATGGCGCGGGCGCGGCACGCGCTCTAGGCAAATGCGTACAACGAAACGGCCGGTCTTCTTGTCGCGTTCGCGCCACTGGCGAATCGTACCGATCTGGATCTCCTGGTCGTCGTCCAGTTTGTTCCATGCGTCCCATACATACTGGGGAACACGTGCCATGTACATTTGGCCAAAGGGGTTGCCCGGTTGGCTGGAGTCGTAGAACTCGAGGTCCCCGGCGTCCTCGTAGATGTCTTCGTCCAGGGCCATGGGCGAGCCGCCGTCCAGCTCCGCCTTGACTGGCGTCTCTGGCTTGACAGCGCTGGCGTCTGTCATGATGATGGCGTCCAATACTCAGTAGCTTCTTGAGCTCTAGGTTGTGTGGAGGGGTACGGGGGTGGACTGATGTCGAGGACAAGATCTGGTGAGATCTACTGCCCTGGTGCTCTCTGGCTTTCATGACGGGAAGAGTTGCCCAGGATCCGGATCCGGCGCGTATTAGGTAATCAGGAACAGGCCGCGCACGGCCCACCTCTCACTGTGGTCACTCCCATCACCAAGAGGAGGTGAGGATGGCAACCTCGGCTAAATTTTAGGTGGTTTTCCAGGTACCTGTGCCCTAAATTACAGAGTAGAGGGCCCTAACTTGCTCCAACCCTCCCCACCTACGATTAAAGTTACCGTCGTCCAACGCCATTCAACTTGTCCTCAGGGATCAGACGGACTGGAAAGGTGAAGCTACATCTCTTCGAGTATTTGAGCCTCCTATCAACCAGCAAACAGCAACTTGTCATCCTGAGTTCAGTTGAACCTGAGAACGTAAGCGCGGTGCTGGTACTTTGCAGGTACTGTACGAAGTGGGGCAAAGCTCGAGGCAACCACCTACTGTACCTAGGCACAGTACTGTAGGTACCTACTGTACTGTACCTGTGCAGCTGTAGGCCTGATTTGCTAAATTTACTTTGTAGGCTGTTTTGTTGCCACTCAGTGTCACCACAAACAAAACCTCACGTCATCCCAACTCCGATCCCATCGCAACATTCTTCTTTTGACATTTCAGAACCCTCCTAAGCCTCCCCCCTCCTCACCCCGACTTCCGACTTATCGGACTCTAACGGCCTGGGTGCGCGATAGCTTGAAGGTGCAAGCCGATCATGTCGGCGAACGACCAGGACATCCTGGCCCGAATCGAGCGTTTAGCAGGTGCGAAACCCCCTCCGTCGAATCCTTCACTTGTTTGCCCACCAAGGCCAAGGCACACACAGCTGATCAGATGGTGATACAGGCCAGATCAATCGTCACAAGAACCAGCAAGCAGGACTCGTCCCCTCTTCCTCAACACGCCATAACGGTGTGTTTTACACGACGCCCCGGACTGGTGACGGGAACATTTACACAGATACAGGCGGAGGCCGTGGGAATACATGGCAACGCGGGGGAGCAAGCTATCAACCGCGTGGTTATCGTGTCGGAAAACCGACATCCCACCGCCACCGATCTCTCGTCCTCAACCAACCCGGTCAACCCAGCCAGCACGGGCGGCCTGATGTCGACTCGACTTCCACATCGGCTTCGGCCTCGGATGCGTCCGGCTCGTCGTGGGTTACCAAAACAGACCGCCACCTGCAGCTGATCAACTCGAACGTGTACGAGAAGGATGCGCAGGCGCGCTCCAAGGCTATCGAACAGACGAGACGCCAAAAGCAGCAACAGCGCGACGATTACGAGCGGTCGAAGCTTTCCCACCATTTTCGCCACGTAGAACGCCGCGGAGACGCGGGGGCTACTAACGGGAATGCAGCATCTCGACACGAGGTCGTGCTAGACGGCATTCGATTCCACGTCACCAAAGGAGGAAGCAAGCTCGTCAGAGCCCCCGGTTCGTCCCCTGATATTGCCCTTCATCCCCGGAACCTCTGCTTACTCGCATGAAGATGACCGGAACCTAACCAGCGCAACCCCTAAGACGGCCGTCGTTGGGGGTGTCAAGTTTTATCGCAGCAAGAAGGGCAATCTCTATCGCCATGGCGTCGTCCGGGCCCAGCGGTATGTTCGCTGGACGTCGGTTGGCCGGCTGCTGATCTTGCCCTGCGATAATAGTCACTCTGGAGCCTTCAAGAAGATCAACCAAGTCTGCCAGATCTTCTCCACGACCGGTATCTCCCTATCCCGACCCCCGAATGGTGTTCTTGTTTTTTTATTTTATTTTTTATTTTTTGCTTGGTCTTGGTTCCACGGACCACGGTAAGGGCGCTGCTGACACCGTTGACTTCGTCGCAGGATCCTGTTCCCACGGCCCGCGGTGCCGATATATTCACGATCCCTCCAAGGTCGCCGCGTGCAAGGGCCTGCTCCAAAAAGGGACTTGCACGGACGGCGACCTCTGCGATCTTTCCCACGATCTGACCCCCGAGCGAACCCCGCACTGCTTGCATTTTGGCAAGGGCAACTGCACCAACCCCCACTGCCGCTATGCTCACGTCCAGGTCTCTCCAGGTGCCCCCGTCTGCCGCCCCTTTGGCATCTATGGCTTTTGCGAGAAAGGCGTCGGCTGTTCCGACCGCCATGCCTTGGAGTGCCCGGACTTTAGCAACACGGGCGTCTGCAAAAACAAGCGGTGCAAACTCCCGCACCGGGAGCGCGCCAGTGTTCTCCGAAAGGCCAACGCTGAACGAGAGGCAAATCCAGACGTCAAGACGGAGGACCTATCCAGCGACGACGAGAGCGAGCCCGCCGACGACGACGATGTGGACTCGGACGAGGTGGAAGAATTCATCGGGGAAGAAGAGGGCCTGGACCTTGACTTTGCCACCCAGAAGGACTTCATCGAGCTTTGAAGACACGCCGTTGATGTCTGCTCGACGGCTTGCTGCCGTCGCAGCCACAAGGCCGACAGGTCGCCACGACGGCAACCACACAGAGATACCCGATTACCTGCTTTCCTTCGTTTCTGCTTTGCGTTCGGACCGGTATTTAGGAGGCTACAGCAGAGCGACCCGTCACCGAACGGATCGTTGCTGGTTTCCTCCCGTCACCCTCGTTGCCTTCTAAAGACGGACCGATCGTCCGCGTTGCGTGCCTACTTTAGAGGAGAAGAAAGTAGCAAAGAGACTGATAGTAATATCAGATTACTTCGACGCTCTGCTCCCCTACGTGCTGAAGGTGATCGACGGAAACGCCTCCGATTGCCTCCGATTGCCTCCGATTGCCTCCGATTGCCTCCCACTTACCCCCAGAAGACCTCGCCCTGGTCGGTGCCGTAGAAGTAGCCGATGCCCTTCCACCACCGGGCACTGATAACGTGGTGGAGGTCAAAGCTGAAGTCGTGGTTGTATAACAACGTCCGTAGGAGGGAAGCTGAAGCTCGCGTCCCGTCACTACTAGTAGATAATCAAGGTAGTGGGACGAATCTAAGTTGACATAGGAACTGCCCGAATGCCTCCGAGTCATGATGCTCAAGAGTTACGAAGGGAAGAAGATGAAAATGGCAGAGTCTATAATCTTGGCCCCTATATCGGTATCTCTAGTCCTCAGCTAGGGCTGTGAAGAGGTGAGTGCCTTACTCAGGGCTACATGAAGATATCGTCTTCCCCGTCTTAGGGCTTGGGCGCGTGTCCATTGAGTCAGGGAATGCTTCAATATACTACAAAAGTCCCGGTCTCCAGATCGGGTAAGATGTCCTACTAAGTACCTAGCCATACTCCTCCCCACACGTCTCTTCGGCCGCCTCTCATGATCACTGATACTGTCCAAACCGCCGTGGCCCATCCGTCTTTGTACGAGACCCAAAATGCGACTCCCCGGTCTTTTCACTCTTCTGTCGGTCATAATGGCCATCAGTTGCGAATCCCACGCTATCCCGGCGAGGGATGTGGGCGTCCAACAAGTTGCCACGCCGGGACGTCATAAAAAGCCGCCCCCCAAGATCTCAATCGCCGACCTCGTCGACCCGAATTCCGCACCTCCGCCGCCTTGGCCTGGCTGTGTCCTCAAGTTGGGTGTCTTTTGGATCTTTGAATGTCCTCCCAAGCCGCTACCCGAGGGATCCGTCACATTTTTGGGAAGTTATATTCTCACCCCATCAGCCGCCTCGGCTCTGGGGATCAAGCCGTCGCCGCTGCCTTCGCCAGTCACAACCGTGACCATGATGGCGGACGGCTCGATGCTAACGGAGGCACCGCGGTGTGGAGTGGTGCCGTGACTCCGTCCTTGACGGTGGACGGGAGGAAGGGATTGGGGCTCTGGTCGGGATCGACGTCGTCAGGGTCGCCTTGAATCCAAGCCAAAGTCATTCATCGTCAGCAACTCACTTGCAAGGTGGGTAGGTAGGCACCTGACATGTCTATCAGAGGAGGACCGGACTGCAGAATCACTTCGGGACTGGTAGGCATGATCTTTGAGCTAGCAGCCTAGCAATGGCAACGACGTCAGGGGTGAGGGGATCGCAGGACCTTCTGGACGAACCACGGCAGAGAAGCTATCAGATGATCTTGGATTAGGGCTCAAACTACCGGCGAGCCCAGTTTTATTCCTCTAAACCTGATCGTGATCCACGTTGTGGATCAATTGCGTGATTGCTGCTACTCGCGGAGTCATCTCTCTCTGCCGGGCAGTGTCGACGAACCTGCCCATCCCCGACAACGAGGACACCGACATCTGCTCCAAAGCGGATGATGCGCACTGCTGTCGTCTCCGTCGCGGCCCTACTCTGAGCCATTCGACGTGATATACATCGCGATGAAGGCTTGGTTGAGATGTCGCGCGGGGGCGCAGGGTCCCAACCTCGTGCCGTGGCCCCTTTTCTGTACTAAGTAGACTCCGGTCTTTCAGCACCACCCGAGCCGGCACCTGAGTTTGCAGCGACGGGGACGCGAACGACTTAGTCCTCTTTCGAAAACGGGGTTGGGGATCTATGTCAACTTGGCTGAAGGCGCAGACGTAATCAGCGAGTCCCGTCGTCTAGCGGGTTCCTAGTAATTGAGGTTCCGGCAATGTGAGGTTCACTACAGGAGGTAGCAAGATACTGCTGTACGCTCCAGACGGTCTAGCATTGGGTAGTAACACTAACATCATCATCATTATCAGAAATTGGTCGTTTGTTCGAGCCAGGCCTAGAACGGTCCCACTCCACGGTTGACAGGCGTATCGGGGGACACGTGGTCGACACCCGTCCTCTCGTCGTGCCCCCAGCCGCTGCCTACCGTAGACACAAACGGCGACGGGGGCGAGTCGTGGAACCTCCCTCCTTCGTCGTGCGAGGGCAACCCACCCACAGCCGAGATCGACCCATCCGCGTGCGCCTCCCCACACTGGCCGGCCACCGCCGGCGTCGCCGGCAGTTCGTAGACACCCTGGTTCCGGGCGACGGGGCCCACCTCGGCACCGGGGAGCTCGCTGCTGGGGCGAATCTGCGTATCGCGGCCGTCCAGCTCTGCGTTCCCGGCATCGACGACGCCGCCGCCCGCCACGGGCTTGGGCGGCGACACGGAGCCGACGGGCGCGAAGCTCGAGCGGCCGCCGCCCGAGGACGACGGCGCGGCCGAGCCGCGGGCGGCCGACAGCGGCGAGGACCCGGCGGCCGTGGACACGAGCGCGCCGCCCGAGTTGAAGACGGGGCCCTCGAGCACCGAAGTGTCGGGCTCGGGTGCCTTGCCGACGACGGCGAAGCCGGCGCTCATCCACTTGCGCCGCTTGCGCAGCACGAAGAAGGCCACGGCGGCGGCCACCAACGCCACGCCCAGCACGCAACCGACGACGACGCCGGCGATGGCCCCGCCGCTCAGGTGGGCTGCGGCCCCGGAGGAGCCGGAGCTGGATCCCCGGCCGTCCAGGGAGCGGATGGTGATGACGTTGGACTGGGCGCCGGCGCGCCAGGTGCAGGCGGACACTTTGAAGGTTTTCCGCTCGTAGTCGGCGGTGAGGTAGCTATGCGGCCGGAGATGTCAGCCGAGATCCTCTTCGGGGCATATAGGTCGGGGAGGTCAGGTGGAGGAGGTACTGTAGGTGGCGGTGGATACGGTACTCACGCTTCCTGGAGGAATGTGCGGCCGAGCGTGTACTGCGCGGAGCTGTTGGCCCGCTTCAGGGGGAAGTAGTGACTGCTCTTTTCGACGAGGGGAACGCCCGCGGTGAGGTCAAAGGCCGCGTACGGAAGGACGATGGCCACCGTGTCTCCCCCCGACTTCACGTCGGACAGCCGAAAGGTCACCTGTGCGTTCGAGTCTAGTAGCGTCTGGTGATGCGTGTCGTTCACGAGGTACAAGCCGGACGCGCCGTCGAG
>Ga0247777_1000146_pt1 | contig 17484 bp, 23 predicted proteins | sample UWRJL154409C5_FD_179937 | JGI IMG/M metagenome (GOLD analysis project Ga0247777, IMG submission 179937) | Plant litter microbial communities from Arlington Agricultural Research Station in Wisconsin, United States - UWRJ-L154-409C-5 | ecosystem: Environmental > Terrestrial > Plant litter >...
AGGGGCGGTTCTGTCCTCGTGAAGACGCCGTAGACGCGGTATTGTTACTGAACATCGTTACCGTCGCTGGGCTGACTTTCCGTCGGCCGGTCGGGTTAGGAGTGCCGTTGGGCAACGGTAGGGAGAGAAGAGAGGCGGGACTGGCATTGCTATCGACCAAGACGGAAAAGGTCGATGCTGAAAGGGCGACCGGCGAGGGGGAAGTATCAGACGACAAACTGTCGTCCGTGGGCGAGCGGTTCTGGTCCTCCAAGTTCGGAACCGCTCGAATGGTGGATCTCCGGCGGGGTGCCGTGTTGGATGCACCCTGGGGCATTCGAGGTCCAGGGCCTATTGCCGACGGCACGGACGGGAGTGGCTTGTTGTCTTGATGAAACGAGGTACCGTTAAGCCTCGAGTTCATTAGGGCGATGGAGGCGGGAGCCAGACTGACCCTCGGCGGACCATCGGGGACTGCCGGGGAGTGCGGGGCCTGACTCGAAGCTACGTCTGAGGCGGGCGATGTTAGTAAATGACACACGAGGAGTGATCGAGGTACGTGATCGTACGTGATCAAATAATTCTGAATGGAAAGGGGCGTTGAGGGAAGTGGTTTAGGGACGAAGGCAGACAGTGACTCCGGGCTGGCGTAGAGCGTGACCACGGCGGGAAAGGCGTGCATCGCGTTTGGGCCGTATGTTTCAGGGCGCGTGGGCAAACTTCACGGCGGGGCAGACCTACCTCGGTATCTGTCCTGGTGAATATCGAAGCTTTGTGGTGTTGGGGGAGTGGGCGGCGGCTTTTGGAGGCGGTTGCGCATCTCTCACTAACTACATCAGAGACCTTGTGGGGTTTTTTTTGTTTGGTTGACCAGGAGGGCTTGTGTGGTACGTGGCTCGACGACCGTGTCGATCTTGACGGAAATCAAACAGTCTTGGGGGTTGGGGGGCGGTAAACAGTCGGCGCTTCGCTACATAGTGCGCCGGGTCGAACGAGGACTGAAAGGACAAAGGACAAGGAAAGTTGGCGGTGTTCGCCTTGGGGAAGTGCGAGGACTGCGGATTGGGAGCCGGAGCGCCAGTGCACCATAACCTGGATCGCGAAAGATGTTTGCCTTTCAAGCACGCCCCCGTCTGAACCCTGCAGGGGTGGAGGCGCTTCGGATTTGTGGCGGCAAAAGCACCCCTGCATGTCTCCAGGGCGACGAGGCGCGCAGCCAAGCATCGGTCGAGGCTGGCTGCGGGTACTCCCTATGGAGTACTCTGTCCTCCACGCTGCGTATTTATGTACCTCCCGGCCGGCCATCTATGTACCTCGTAGTGGTACTCCGTACCAACGTAAAGCTGCTAGTATGTAGATTCTTCCCGAGTCCAGCCGTGGACAGAATATGCTGTGCAGAGGCCCAGCGGTACTAGCGTCTACGTTATAACACCGCGACCTGCACTACAGTAACATCTCCAGTCGTCCCCCCATTGTGTCTTGAGTAAAACCCCGTACCGTTGGTGCAGTGTTGGCGCGGACAGGGCTTCTGCATCTGGCTTCTTCTGTCCATCATTAGGACTGTTCGGCACTCCGTACTGAGTACCCATCTAACGTTGGGAACATCCAGTCTTCAAGCTCGGATAGGTGCTGGGCCCCTTTCTGTGCAGACACATGCGTCTAGCCTTCTGCCTGGACATGCCAGCACCATACGGAGGAGAAGACGCAGAGATAGTTTTGTTCGTGATATGCACCAGTCGTGTTGCGCTTGAGCCGGCGTCGGTAGAAGGCCGCACGGGCATCCTGGCGAGCCTGGTTACCAAGTGGGAAGACGGAAAGCTGCTTGACCATTACGGCTGTGGCAGGGCTGCCACGCACGCGCCAAAATAAGTGCTCCATCTTCCATCTCGTGCTTGCACGAGTACTTGCACGCATTACGAGACAAAACATTTGGCGTCCACACCCAAAGCGGGTCGGGTACCTAGGTCGGAGTGCGAGGCGGTGTGAGAGGGTGAGGGGTTCGACCCCGCCCCACTGTTAGTAGGCCCGGTACTGCTCCACGAGCTGGCCGCGCTCTCTGGTAGGGCGGTGAGGGCGACTGCTGAAACGCTACATCGATTCTAAACGTCGCAGCACCCGACGCGACCGACTGGGAGCTGCCCCTCCTGGGCGTTTTCCAAGGGGTCACTGTTCACCTCCACCCACAATTTCTCCAGCTCAACCTCGAGTTGAGAAAACCTAGAGTGACGACCAATCTCCATCTTGCACCACACGCTCTGGCCTGTATTCCGCGCGGCGCGCAATTCGAGCTGCGGCTTTCAACTCTTCCACTCACACCTCCCCCGCTCGCCACGATCCACTGTACTTTCTGACCATGAAAGGCGAGGTAGGTTCTCCCATCCCCGCCTGCGGCGGCGGCTTCTGCACGGTGCAGGCGGTGTTTGGAGATGATGCCCCCGTGTACACGAGATGGTGGCGTGAAATCCGGATTAGGGAGAGTTCTCGGAGAACCTATTCGCCCTGTGACGACCCACTTGCGACCCATCGACTGACATCTCGCGTTGCAGGTTCTCCACCTCCACCTGGGCCAGGCCGGCACGCAGCTTGGAAACAGCGCTTGGGAACTGTGAGCATGCCTCGACACTCACCGGCCTGGATTGGCTAATGAGGTGGTAGCTACTTGCTCGAGCACGGCCTGGGCCCCGATGGCCGGCCCGACCCCGATGCGAAGGATGTAGGGGCTGGGGGCTCCTACGAGACCTTCTTCACAGAGACGAGCAGTGGCAAATACGTTCCTCGCTCCATCTTCATCGACCTGGACCCCTCTCCGATCGATGAGATCCGCACGGGCAGCTACCGCCAGCTCTTCCATCCCGAGCTCCTAATCAGCGGCAAAGAGGATGCCGCCAACAACTACGCCCGCGGACACTATACCATTGGCAAGGAGATGGTGGATAATGTCATTGACAGAGTCCGCCGGGTTGCCGGTGCGCTTCATATCCCGCGACGGCCTATCTTTGTTGGACTAATAGTTGACAATGTGCCCAACAAACAGACAACTGCAACTCTCTCCAGGGCTTCCTCATCTTCCACTCGTTCGGCGGTGGTACCGGCTCAGGGTTTGGTGCTCTACTCCTCGAGCGACTTTCGACCGAGTACGGCAAGAAGTGCAAGCTCGAATTTGCCGTCTATCCAGCCCCGCGCGTGTCCACCGCCGTCGTGGAACCGTACAATGCCGTCCTCTCCACGCACAGCACGATTGAGAATTCGGACTGTACCTTCCTCGTCGACAACGAAGCTGTCTATGACATCTGCCGCCGCAATTTGGATGTCCCGCGCCCTGGTTCGGAGCATCTCAATCGTCTCATTGCCCAGGTCGTCAGCTCCATCACCTCGTCCCTTCGCTTCGATGGCGCTCTCAACGTCGACCTCAACGAGTTCCAGACAAACCTTGTCCCGTACCCTCGCATCCACTACCCTCTTATCAGTTACGCACCTGTCATTTCTGCCGCCAAGAGCGCCCACGAAAGCTTCAAGGTCCACGACTTGACCTTCCAATGTAGGTCACGGCTTCTGTCAACCCCCCTACTGGCATAGTCTAACCACGTCCGCGCAGGCTTTGAACCGAACAATCAAATGGTTGTCTGCGACCCTCGCAACGGCAAGTACATGGCCGTTGCCCTTCTCTACCGTGGCGATGTGGTTCCGCGCGACTGCAACGCCGCTGTGGCCGCACTCAAGGCGAAGGCCTCATTCAACCTCGTCGAGTGGTGTCCGACCGGCTTCAAGATCGGCATCAATTATCAGAAGCCCATGGCCGTCCCCACGGCCTCCCCAGCCGACGGTGGTCTTGCCAGCGTCGACCGCTCGGTGTCTATGCTTTCCAACACGACTGCCATTGCTGAGGCCTGGTCTCGGCTCGACCACAAGTTTGATCTCATGTACAGCAAGCGCGCCTTTGTTCACTGGTACGTCGGCGAGGGCATGGAGGAAGGCGAGTTCAGCGAAGCCCGCGAAGATCTCGCTGCCCTGGAGAAGGATTATGAAGAAGTCGCCGCCGACTCGTTCGAGCCCGAGGAGGGCGAGGCTGAGTACTAGCTATCCGGGATGGCAGCTGGGATCTTCCGAATACCTTGCTCCTGTCACAAGGTTTACGAACACGAGGGAGGGACAGTGGTTTGCAGGGAGAGGAGGTGAGACGACGGACACACATTTTGATTTGATCAAAGGTCGCTTTCTTCACAAGGAGTTTCGATAGTGTGAGGGGGTTTTGTCGGCAAGACACTTCCAGGTTACACAGTATTTCGTCAACGGAGACGCACTAGGAAAGGGCGCCCTTGCCGCAAATATCCCCAAATAACGTTTTCGCCCACCCATCATCTATCGCGGTGGGTATCTATCTACCTACCTAACTCGGGGGTTCGACTTGTGGTCGATGAACGTACGAGGATGCCAAACACCGAGCCCCGAATGGTATGACATGTTGGACCATGGGGTTGGGGGTGTGTCTTTATCTATGTTTTCCCCCTTTGGCGTTTTGTATTTGATCCCGGCTTCCTCTTCGACTTCGCTTTAGCAATCCTCGAACGGGCGTCGCTGGCGCTCGCCCGGCGCCCCTCGAAAACGATAGACTGGGGTGACTTGACCCTGTCGCCTGTCCGCAACGAAACCTTCCCAGTGGCCCTGGTCATGCCAGCGTTGACGTCTCTACGCGACGCGGCGGCTCGACCGAGAAGCTTGGCCGTCCGTCCGGCCGAGCTGCGACCATCTGCCGTTCGTTTCGGTGCACATCCGGTGCTGCTGGATCGAGGAGTGGGAAATTCGTGCCTGCGGTGCGTCCGCTCCATTGCTCGCGTCGTTTTGTAAGGTGCTTTGCACCTGCTGACGCGTAGCTCACGCGGTAGCAACGGAGGAAAAGACTTCCCCGAGATGAGGAGCGCTGCCTCCACGGAGTTGGCATCCTGCGAGGCTGGTGAGCAGTCCAGTTTTCCGATAGCATGACGGGGGATCTTACGTAGAATTGCACGTAGGCAATGCCTTTGCCCACACGAGTGATCTCGTCGCGAATGACGCGCACGCTCTCCACCTTCCCTCCATGCCGCCCAAACGTTCGCCAGAGTCCTTCCTCGACATCCATCGGTACCTTTGTCCGTTTTCGTTTCTCCACAACCGTCTCACCCTCCTGGTTCGTCTTGGGTCCCATCACAGTCTCATCGTCAACGAACCCCAGGTTTCCAACAAAGACGCACCGCCGGTGGTCTGTGCTTGCTGGGTGAGCGACACTATCCGCCCGAAGGTGGCGGTCAAGAATGACGCTCCCGTTGAGGGTAGTTACCGCAAGCCTTGCGGCGGAGGCAGTCGAGTAGACCGCGTAAGCATTTGTGGACCTGGTGGTCGCCTGCATAACAGCCTTTGTAATGAAGGCCGCTCGTTTTGGCATGGCGGCTGTGGAAAACGGCACCGAACGGAAGCGTAGAGATACGACAGTCTGTGGCGGAGAGGCGGTATCGTCCAGGAATGAGGATAGATGGTTCAGGAGGGCCCGCTTTGCTTTTCGCGAAACGACTGCATCGATGCTGACATTGGATAGGAAGACGGTGCGAGATGCCTTTTCCACGTCGGTTTGGGTAGATTCCTTTGACAAGGTCTCGTGAAGAATCTCATGTGGCCCGGACTCATGCGTGGCGAACGGCGTCTTCTCGTCGCCGGTTTCGGTCGATGGGGGAGGTATTGTACCACTTGATGCTTCGTCATGTGGCCCGAAACCAGCATGGGCAGTCCGGGATAGCCTTTGAAGGTATCGCGTCTCCAGGTCATCGTCGGCATCCGCCCCCCTCTTTCGTTTGCGAATCTTGGATCCGCTTTGCACCCTCTTGTCAGGGGAGGGATCTGTTAAGGGGCGGTAGGAGCCGCTCTGTGGCCCATCAGGATCGACAGGAGGGTTGCCCGTAGTTGGGTTTCCTGCTTGCGCCGCCAGCCCATGAAGGAGATTTGTCCGTGGTTCGGAGGGTATCCTTTGCCGCCCAGACTCGATGTCAACCGTCGGCCGATGATTGGCGCGCCCAGTCTAGTAGAACTCTTAGTTACAAAGAACCATTCAATACGATGAATGGGATGTTGAAGTGGAGACGTACGCTCGTCGCGAATAGGGCGGTCAAGGTAGGATCGAAGCGATCCCATGGCGCAGTCAAGACTCGATCCATATTTCTGCGAGGAGTGGAGGGCGGGCGGGGAGTATTTGATCAGTTCACTGCCTATACTTGACCAGATCTCGACACACTCGTCAGTGTGCCCGGGCACTTGAGAAATAAAAAGTCGGGTGCGTTGACGACGGTTCTTCTCAGGTCGCGACGAAGTTTTTTTTTTGTTCCGTCCGTATCGATGGATCAAGTGCCAATAGGTACTCGGTACGTCCTTCTCCCTATGCCTGGGTGCAGCATGTGGGGCTGCAACGTACGTCGCAAAGCTCTCTTTTGCCAGCCGACACCGCCTTTATCACGAGTCCCCCCCCCCAGCGCATGGGGCTTCGGGCCTTCCCAGATGGTTAAGCTCACGGTTTGCCCGCTCAACCCAGATACCCCACGACTTGATACTCTCTTGTTGGCTCTAGGTCCCAAGCTGCACCCTTCTTCGAAAGTCTTAGTTTCCTTTCCAATAACGGAAAGTTCCCATATCGGGCCATAGCGCGTTCTACGGGTCACTCCGAAAATAGCCAGAGCTTCGACCAAACGGGGACACACACCTCGACTCCCAATCCCCCTCATGGTACATCGTTGAACCTGGTCGCGCACCTCCTCTTCAAGTATTGGAATCCCTATTGTTTTGCGGTCACAAGAAGCACACGCGTACGCGCAAGCTCGCGCCCCGAGCATATTTCAAATGGCCACGACCGATGTTGCCTTATCCCCCTCTCCGCATGGCGCCGCTGTTGCCACCACCGAGCACACCCCTAGCAACGCCTCAAGTCCTCTCAGCGATGTTGAAGACAAGGAAGCGGACGCGGATGCGGGCGAAATGGAACTCGACATCCCGAAACACAAATCGTCATCATTGAGCAACGTCAACCTCGACGACGACGACGACGACGACGACGAAGCGTCGATCGCAAGAAGCCGCACCCCCTCGGAGATCGACTCAAACCTCTCCGAGGTGGATATCAACGACTCAGAAGCCGAGACAGAGCGCCTGTATGACACACCGCCCAAAGCGGCGGACCGAACCGCCAGTTCCGGCGCTGGTTGGGATGTAACTGGCGGCAATGGCAAGCATTTCCTCGCGAACAGGGACCGCGCCTTTGAACCCAGTCCGAGCAAGCTGAAGCAGCAACTCCGCAGCCACGCCGGCGCTCTAAAGAATGGCGGCCGAGGTGGTGGCGACGATGAGTCGCTTTCCGGCCACCAAGGCGACTCGGGCCAAGAGGAAGGAGAGGACGACAATGTGTCGGAAGCTTCGAGCGGCTCGATTTCTCGGACGGCAGCGGTATCGAATAGCGAAGATACCACGTTTCTTTCGGGCCGCGACGTGCTAGCCAAACGGGTAGACAGCGCAGCCGCACTCCTGTCTGCCCTTGGATCCGATGGTCGGAAGCGCAAGAGATCAACCGCGGCCGATCTGTCCGAATCGGACCAGCCTCTCCGGAAGCGCACCGGCTCTGTAGGGAAGGGTGACGGGAACGCGGGCGACGAGGACGCAGAAGATGTGTCAACCAACCCCCCAAGCGGCGATCAGTCTGAGCCTGACGACGACGCGGTGACCCAGACGCGGCAGAAAGAGGATCAGGACGATGCTATGGACGAGGGTACAACGATGAGGAAGCCAAAGCGTCATGGCTCGACTACACAGACGGCATCTATCGAGGACGGACCGTACGGAGAAGAGGCCGGTGCCCCAAGCGACAAAGATGGGGGTACCGACCTCACCAGGCCAGACAGGGCTCCCCGGGCAGACGATGACCGTCTGGAGGTTGACCTGGACGAGGAAGCGGAAGCGGCAAGCAAGAACGAAGAAGAGTGTACGTGGTGGCAACCCACCAACCTACGCTTTTTTGGCCTGTTTACTGACAGCGCGAGGACAGTGGAGAGGAAAAAAGCGGCCTTTGAGCAGCTTCAGGCAATCGAAAAGCATTTTGCTATGTTTCGAGATCGGTACTGCCTTCCCTTCTCCTCGACGGACCTGCAATCAGGAGGGCTAACTGTGTGCAAAGTCTCTATGAGGATCGCCTTGCACAACTGAACGAGGAAGAGTCCACGTTGGTTGGCGATAACCCGTCGCATCCCGAGTATCTGGCCATGATGGAGTGCGTTGACGCTCGGCGAGCCGAGAAGCGGCGAATCATCGACCTTGAGCACCATTTCAACCTTCGGACGCTAAAGCGGTGGGGCGTGGCTCGAAGAGGGCAGATCCATGCGCAATTCTTCCAAGGCGTCCGCGAGAAGAGAGAAATTGCGCTGGAAGACCTTGGCAAGCAGTGGTACCAGATCCAGCAGTGTCGCCGGCGACACGCCAACACCATTCCTGACTATGGCTTCCGCTTCCCGACGTCCAAGACCCAGCACACGAGAGACGCAGTTGCGTACAACAAGGAAGTGTCGCTCCTCGCGGGTATTGCCAAACACGAAGGCTTCCCCGCGGCGCCGCACATCCGAGGGGCGACAGGCCCCGAGATTGACGACGATTTCGAAGAGATCGCTGTAAGAGACGGTCTCCCAAGCGGGCTTGGACGCGAGGCGAGTCAGAGCTAACCCCAAATCCTCAGCGAGCGCGACACGGCCCGCACCTGCAGGGCACCGCGTCATCATCGTTTCAGGAGCTGAGCGGCCTCTCGTTCAGTTTGGGTGCCGCTGGGCATCAATATCTCGCCGACACCCCGTGGGCGAATCCCAACCATCCCCTTCACCGAGTCCACCGCCAGCAGGATCCGCCTCCGAGGAGCCCCGTCCCTACCGATCGACCGCCGGGCGGCGCGCTTCTTGCACGTACTGCCAACCCGGAATCGAACCTGGTCGGAAGTCACACCAGTGGGGGAGATGTAGCCCTGTTGAAAAAACCGCAGCTCCCCGAGGCCTTGGAGAGTGGGATGCGCCAGCCGAAGGCCTCCTACGGCGCATCAACCCCTGCCGGTACTGTGGCACAAGCATCTTGAGGTAGAAGTCGAGACGCACCGGTTTTCGACCTTCGTCAAGGCGCGGGGAAATCGCGCCCTGGCGAGATATGTACAGCTGAGGGTGCCTTCTATGATACCGGACAGCGTGCGATGGGCTTGACGCGCACGCCGCGTCGGTAGTGTAGCATGTACAAAACAATGACACACTGTGGCGACTCGTTGTGGTCCCTCGTATGACCGGTGGAATGGTTGACCCTCGCTGGCTTCACCAAATCGCCAAGATATAGACTTAGCAGTGTCTGCCCTTGTTCCTTCGCGTGTTCCAGTTCGGGATTTCGCTTAGATACGACTACCTGCGTCCGTTCTACTCTGCGGCGCATCAGGGACCTTGACGTCTTCGAACTCGTCCTGGCCGACGGCGCGAATCGTGAATATATCTATCCGACCACGTCAGTCTGCCGTCGTTTAAGTCTGGGGCCGGGCTGGGTCGACTTGCACGTGCCAACGGCCACTGAAGCAGCTACAAAACCAACGAAGGCATTCCTGCCTAGATAGGGCCGACGGGCGCGGATGAGGGCAGGCAGCTGTCGTTGCCGCCGGTCGTAATAACCCGTCCGCTGTATCCTAAAGTCGTGGCCGCGCGTGTCAGCTTGAGGCCGGGCGGCGACGGGAGGAAAAACGGGCGGCGCTACCCTGCCATCGTGCTTTGCGAAGACCTCCGTAATTGAGGTCACGGGCCCCGACTTCGATGGACATTCGTAGTAGACCTTGTGGTTGAAGAAGACGTTGATCGTAACCAAGTGACCTAGTTGTGAATTCTGCCTGACGACTTAGGAGTAGCTTGTCGATAAGGCACCTTTATCGGTAGTTTAGGAATGTACTCCGTATACTCCGTAGCGGGCACCTGGTCTGTGCTGTACCGACCGACACACACGGTCTGTGCTACCTATCGGGCAGTCCGCATTCCTCGGGGCTACGAAGCCCGTACTCCGTAGAGTACCACGCCAGAAGCATCTGAAAGTTCCTCGAAGCGTTATGTAGCAACACTCTCCCTTTAATCGTCACCCAACCCACCGTTGCCCTCCATACCGTCTCCGGCCTGCGGGAAACAAGAAACCCTTGGTGGGTGAAGGAGAAAAGATAAAGGGAGAGGTTGAGAGGACGGAGGAGAGAAACGGACCGCAGTCCACGCCGGCCGGGCCCGGTCTACGACGCGCAACTCCCTGACACAACAAGACGACGCGACATCGGCCGGTCCGTCGTATCGTGCCCTCGTAGTTGGCTGAAAAAGGCGCGGCGGTGCCGATACGGGGGCCCGCCATGGCGAACACGACGTCGTCCATCGGCGAGCAGATCAGACAGCTCAACGATGCCCGTAAGCTCGTGCTCGGTGACGTCAACTTCTACACCAACATCGTCCAGGGCATCTTGCCCATCATCGGTCCGTCCTCGCTCCCGCCATTGCGGCGATGGGGCGCCGAATTTCTGGCCGAGGCCTTTGCGACGCCCGCGCTGCCGTCGCGCGAGAAGGAGACGCTGAGCCTGCTAGTTCTCGAGAGCCTCAAGATCATGGTGGAGAAGCCCGACGAGGATGTCCAGGTGTTGCGCAACGTTATCCAGGCCGCTGCCAGTATCTACCCCTTGGCCATGAGGTGGATGTACGCGTTCCCTTCCCCTTTCTTCTTACTGTTACCTGCCCAGCCTAACAAGCGGCTCGCCACTCACAGAATCAACAACTCGTACGACACGCCGACCTGGGAGCGTATGCTGGCCATCAAGTCAAGAATCCTGCGGATATGGGACGGAGCACCGCCAGCCGTCAGAATCTGCTGCATCAAGTTTGCCCAACGCGTTGTGCTCGCCCATACAGCAGCGGCGAGCCCCGAACAGAGGGTAGGTGACCGCGCCGCCAGCGTCCCCCCCCTGATGCCCCTCCCTCGTCCTCCCCGCCGCTCTCGAAACTGACTGGAGTCTCGGAAACCGTAGCGCGATGGTCTGGACGTGTCTCTCGCCCTTGTGCCGCCCAATCACCCGCTGCTCGATCCACGCATTCTCGAGGCCGAAGCTACGGGGCTTCTGGACAGGCTGCTGGGGGCTTTGCAGGACAGCAGCAGGTGTGCCTCCCCCCAACCCGCACCCGAGTGCCTCATTGACGCAGACGGGTGCCTGTGCCCCCCTAGTGATGCCCTCATTGTCGATGCCACCCTGAACAGTCTTTCCATACTGGTACGGACGCGACCAGCCACCGCAAGTCGCATTCTCAACGCCGTGCTCTCGTTCAACCCTCTGAAGCACAGCATCGGCCCCATGACCCCTCGGACGCGCGTCGTGGTGAAGTCGATGGAGAAGACAACGCGGATGCTGCTCATCCACCTGCTGAAGCGGTAAGGACTGTCGGTCTAGGTCCCCGTCGAGATCGCTACAAGCACAGCCCTGACAGCTCCAGCAGGGATCCGCACAATCCCCTAGCGCCTCGAATCCAGCAGCATGTCGAACGCCTCGTCCGGTCTCGTATCGAGATATTCGACGAAGCGAACCGGAAGCGCACCTTGGCCGGGCAACACGCCAGCCCGTACGGGGACCCCAAACGGCAAAAGTTGGCGGCGGAGGCGGCCTTGCCCCAGACGCGTATTGCGCCGTTGCCGCCTGGCCAAAACAGCCTGGCTGCTGTTTTCACCCTCACAAGCAACCGTGACCTGCAGGCCTTCAACGCGTCCCAGGTTCCCGCGGACCTGGCAGCGAGGATCAGCGTGTCGACCCTGGCGAGGCTCGACGAACAGCTTCTACACCGCGCTCTCAGCGTGAGTCGAGTCTTACATGATGCCCTTCTCGTGCCTAACACTTGACAGGGAATCCATGAACGCCTAGCATCATTGGAGGCAGCGGCCGCGCAACTGCCGACGATGGATCCGGAACGCGAGCCGCTAGGGGTCGAGGAGGAGGAGGACGACTACGAGCCCGACTACTATGCCGCCGAGGACACAGAGCAGATCCTCAATAAACTAGACAGCGCACCATCCCCACAGGACGCGGCCAAGGCGCACGCCGCGTCTCTGGCGCTGGGCGCCTTCCGGTTGCCACCGCCTCCGTCCTTGGGTCGCGACGTGGCTATCAGGGCCGGCCAGGGAACCATTGCGCGCCTATTTTCGGCTATGCAGGCTTTAGACGAGGCCGCAGTCAAGAAGGCCACGGCCGGCCTCAATCGGCTCGCGGCGAGAGCATACGACCGAGACTCATGGGTTACCGTCGCCGTGCGCCTAGCGACGAGGCCGTCTTCGGGCCCGACGGACGTTTCAGTCAAGCCGGAGGACCAGGCCCTCGCCCCCGCCGATGAGGGCGGACGCCTGGACAACATGATACGGGAGGCCCTCTTTGCGTATGTGCTCGACGACTTCCGCAAGAGAATCGAGGTGGCCGTTACCTGGCTCTGCGAGGAGTGGTACAACGACAAGACGCAGGCCCTATACCGAGGCGGCTCGCCGTCGCACTACCACAAGTGGTCGTTACGACTGATCGACGGCTTCCTGCCCTATCTGCACCCGCAGGACAAGGTGCTCACCCGCTTCCTCGGCGAGGTCCCCGAGCTCAGCCCGGCCATGATGGCCCGGGTCAAGAACCTTTGCCGTGATCCGTCCTTGGTGCCCCTGGCCCTTACCAGCCTGCTGTACCTGGTCATGATGCGGCCTCCGGTGAGAGGTTTGGCGCTGGACACGGTGCAGGACATTTGGACCGAGTGTATGTTGCAGCCTGTTCTTGACTCACCGCCCCTTTGTACTCATTTCATGGCGCTAACCTCGTGGGCAGTCGAGGACGCGCGCCCAATGGCGGCAAAGTACCTAATCAAGTGGCGACCGGGCTTCGTGGAGGCCCATATAAGCGAGGGGACGGTATAAGCACCCGCGGCCAGCGCGAGTTTGACGCAGGACGGGAGCCAGAAAAGGGTCCGCGGCCGTCTTCACAGCATTCATCGTCCGGAGGTGCCGATGAACGTGGAAACGACCCTCCATCGAGTGATGAGCGGAGCCACCGGACGACGGCGCCATTCTCCCCGGAAGGGAATCAAAATACCCAATGGTTCAAGAACGGAAATAACATCCGGTTGAAACGGGGTCGGAAGGGCCCGACATTGCACAGGGTCCCAGTGGTTGAAAGTGGGATGGAAACGTCCTTGACAGAAAGCGAAGCACACACTGGACAGAGGGACTTGGTCCGAGTCTGGTCTTGTAGAACATGTATTAAACAAACCAAGTCTACGCTGGAAACCAATGGCGGGAATCGTCGCCATGGACGGTCCAGCGGACCCGAGTTACGAAACCCAGTCGTAGCGCGTGTCGGCACATCACCCATCGCTCATTAGGAGGGTATCTCAAGACAACCACCGCCCCATTACTACTACCCTCGGGGTAGCCGTGAGGAACCAGCCCCCGGCTCCCTATTCGGACGACCTCAGCAGGCCCCGTAGCGAACTCCTCTCTTGCCCATCTCCTTCCGGCCGACGGGGTCTTCGGGCCAGACCCAGCCTCGGGCGCGCTTCGCCTCGCGCTTCTCGGCCAGCTGCGGCTGCGGCATCCAGTCGTCGCGGGGCAGCGCCTTGCGACGCGTGCCCTCGGCCGGTGCGCCGATCTCGCTTCGCCACGGCGCGTGCCCGACCAGGGGCTCGTCGTCGGCGAGCATACACAGACCCCAGAGGGCGAGGCACGCCGTCAGGGCTGTCTGACCGGCCTCGGCGGCGTCGCTCGTCTGCGCGGCGGCGAGCTGGACGCTGGCGACCTCGAGGTAGCCAAAGTGCGGCGTGCCCTCGGCGCCGTTACGGACGACGACGAGCTCGATCTCGGTCAGGATGAAACCGTAACGACAGCTGTGCTCGCGCATGGCGTGATGCAGGTGCGCCAGCCCGCGGAGGTACTCGACGCGCTTGATGTTACCCTCGACGCGCATCCCCGTGTTGAAGCGGTCGAAACTCTTGACCAAGCCCACCACACGCGCCGTCGGCTTGCCGCCGAAGATGGCGGCTGCCGAGGCCGACTCGCCGGCGACGTTGGCGACGAAGGTGCACTCAGGCGCCGCGTTGGGCCCGGGGTGCGTCGCGCCCTTGGCCGGAACGGACAGCTGCAGGGGCCGCGTGGAAGAGACAGCCAGTGCGGCGTTCAGCTTGGGGACATAGTACGACGCGTAGATGGAGTGCAGGGCAGCTTCGGTTTCGGGGTGGCGCGTGGAGGTCGCCGGAGAGGGGAGGAGCGACGCCGGGACCGGGCACGAGAGGAGGGCGGCGGCGTTAGGGAGGGCGAGAAGCGCCGAGGAGCCAAAGGCAGCCCAGGGGCGGACCTGGCGGATGTCCCACCAAAAGTGTTTGGTGTGCGGATCGCGGAGGGGGAAGGAGATGTTGCGCACCAGCGCCGGTGCCGGGTTCGGCGAGGTGAGGTAGGACATCAGGGTCGTGCCGGGCGTTGGCTCGGGCGTCACCGAGGCGGCACTGGCGAGAGGCGATGGCGCGCGTGCCGCGTAGGGGTTGTAGAGGAGGCTCTCCGTCGGCAGGACGGAAGGAGTCGCGGAGTCCGAGGCGGATGGGGAGGCCATGTACGAGGGCAGGCCGCGGTAGGTCGGGAAGCCGTACTTCTCCAGAGTGACATTGTCCAGGCTGCACGAGGATGCGCGCCGTGAGTGGCTGTGGGCGGGCTCGTGCGTCGAGGCGAAGCTGACGGGCGAGCACAGCAGCGTCGGGGCGCTGGAGTCGGACTCGTCGGAGAGCTGCGACGAGAAGCTCAGGGACGACGGATAAGCGATGGGCTCCGGGTTGGTGTAGCTGCGCGCGTGCGATGGCCGGAAGGCGGTCCGGGCGGCAGCCGGTGCCGGGGACGTCCGCATGCGCTTGGGCGGCGACGGGGCGGGGCCGCTCGCGGCGCCGATGGCCTGGTCCTGGTTCCGGATCTTGGGAAGCAGCAACGGGCCGTGCGTCCGGATCGGCGAGCGGGCCGGGGTGGTGTGGCGGGTGCTGGTGCCGACGAGCGAGTCGGAGGGCGACGAGTCGAACGAGTAGACGGAGCCGAGCGAGCTCGAGCGAGCATGCCCGGGGTGGTATGGGATCTCGAGAAGGGACGGGTCAAAGGTGAAGGTGGGAGGGGTGGTTGGATCGCATGGCGGGAAGCCAAAGTCGAACGAGACGTCCGCTGCCAGACTGGCCGGGCGCCGTGTTAGCAAAGAGGGCCGCCAGCCTACCGGGGGACAGGGCCGCGACCTACGTGGACATGTTTGGTAGCTGGTGGGGGAGGAGGACGGGAGGGTGACGGGAGGGTGACGGGAGGAGGACGGGAGGAGGACGGAGTGGGATATGCGAACAGGAGACCGGCTCCCTGGATGAAGGTGGGCTGTCTATTTGCTGGGAGAACACAACACGGGAGAAGGACGAGAGGGACAAGTGGAGGAGGACGAGGAAAGGACGAGGAGCGAAGGCTTTTCCTAGGCCGACGATGGGGAAGAGATGGCAGCTTCTTCTTATCCTCGGCGCCGACCGGCGACGCGCCGTCGCACACCACGCGGCCGCGATGGAGGCTCGCCATATGGCAAATCCACTTGGATCCAAAATAAATCTGAAACGCGGAGAACGAGGGAGCCCGCCGTCATGTCACTCGACGTCAGGCGCAAGCAGGACCGCCGGAGTGGCCCGCTGTCATGTCAGAGATCATCTCGCGTCTGGGCCCTAGGGCCGTCCAAGAGACCGCTCCACGGCCGCCGCTTGGCGCCGGCCGCGGTGCCGGGAGCAAGGACGGACCAAACGAGGAAGCTTGAGCCACAGGTACCTTGCGAGAATGTACCGCAAGTCGGGCCAAGGGAAGGGCCGGGGGATGGGTCGATGTGGTCGATACCTGGCCGGCTGAGGGAGACAGTGTGTTGGGACTCGGCGACCAGGGGCGGCGGCAGGGCGGCTAGCCTTCGAAGTCGGCGCCTACGGTGCGGCGAGCCGGGCTCGCCGCACGGAGCGGGTACAGTACGGAGTACCCAACGAAGCTGGGCCTCAGGTCCACGGCTTGCACGGCGAGGACGGGTACTTGGGATCGACCCCGTGAACCGGTCGTTCTGGGAGTTGCTTGGTGTCTGCAAGTCGACGAGCAGCCAGTGGCCCGGCCGACTAGTGCAACTGCATCTCTGAGTCATATTCTTAGCAACCGGGGCGTCTCTGGATAGGTTGTCTGGGTGGAGGTCGTGCTAGCTGCATGCAGACGAATTGCGTCGCGCGGGGGGGTGCGCCCTCCACCCACAGGTCGGACGCGATTTCCCCCCCGCGCGCCGCGGACAAGACGCGAGCCACGCACTCGCGCGTCTGTCGCGGGGAATCGGGCGCCAGTCGTGGCCCTGAGTCGGGTATCCATCCGTCTTGGCTCGCCCTGCAACGAGGGTAGCAACGAAGGCAGACAGCCCCGAGTCTCGGAGAATCGGCGAGCGACCCTCGCAGTCGTCCGTCGCCGTCGCCATTGCGCTATTTTTGTCCCGCGACGACGAGCGAGACGGGCGAGGCGAGTCGGGCAGGCGGCTCCTGAGGACGAGATTCTGCTGCCCCGGGCAGGCGCTGGAGCCGCCCAATCTCGTTAAGCGCGCGAGCGGCTGGCCATACTTTGGGCGAGGACGGGGTTGGGGAATTGCCGGCGTGAGCCCGCCCGGAGACGCGGAGGGTAGCAGCCGCGCGGTCGGGGCTGGTCCCAGGGGATGGGGGGGAGCCGGGGCGCCGGGGAGCCGGGGCGCCGGGGACCAGGAGGCGAAGTCGACCCTCATTTGAGCACTGCTCTGTGCTCCGTACTCCGTACTCCCTCCAGAATACAAGCTGGGGGCCTGCGGTGGATTGGCGCCGTGTGTCGGCGGCTGCTGAGATTCGGCGTGGCCCGCTGGCCTTGTCGGATTAGCGACCGCTTGTCGGGCCAATGCATCAGCAGGACGCCGACGTAGCAGCCCTGCCTCACCTTGCACAGCCTTGTTGGGAGCCGCCGACTGTTTGGTGTGTGGCCGTCCTCAGCGGCTAACGAGCTCCCCGAAGAGTAGTAGGTACAGTACTGTAGGTTCGCCCAAGGCTCGGTCCTCCGTACACAGTACGTAGGCCGGCTCGGCCGGCTCGCTGGCTTGGTCGCCCAGGTAATCCGCAAATTTACTCCCCTATTCCGTACCGAGTACGGGGTACTATGGAGCACTCCAAAGGCGATGGGGCAACGCCATTTGGAGGCGCGGGCGTTGCGCGAAAGTCACGGGACCTCAGCACCGCGACCATGACGCGGCTTTTGATTGGGTAGCTACCACGCGCCCAATTTGTCTACGGCGCGTCGTCGAGCAGTCCAATCATGACCGGACGCCGCCGCCGCCGCCCCCGGCAACTCCCCCCGTCGGCTCCCCCCCCCTCCACCCCCCCCGGCCATCGACTTCTCGTTTCATGCCCCATC
>Ga0247777_1000147_pt1 | contig 17352 bp, 24 predicted proteins | sample UWRJL154409C5_FD_179937 | JGI IMG/M metagenome (GOLD analysis project Ga0247777, IMG submission 179937) | Plant litter microbial communities from Arlington Agricultural Research Station in Wisconsin, United States - UWRJ-L154-409C-5 | ecosystem: Environmental > Terrestrial > Plant litter >...
AATCGTTGATCTTTTCAAGTATGTCCTGAAATTCCGACATTAGGTTAATTTAGCGACCTTTTCAATTGATGAATCAGTAGTTAATACATTTGGTGTGCCTATCTGCCTTCTGGCTTCGTCTTCTGAAATACCGAACCTGTCAGCTACCAGCGCCACCGCAGCATCTAAATCATATAAGCCAGATGCCACTGCTTTCGCAATCTCAATCATACCTGTAAGGCCACCCACGCTTTGCTTTAAATCATTACCCCCCCCCATTTACAGCATTAGCATCACCTAATACGTCACCTACAATCGCTTGGGCGGTGTCTTGCTTATTAATTATTTCATTAGCATAAGTCAATAATTTCTTTTTTTGTTCCTTCAGCGGTTTGCCTGCGAAGTCTGGATCTTCATCAATGGCCCGCTGAACGAACTCATTAATATTGCTGCTTACTATATATGTTTCCTGTAGTATTCCTTTGTTCGAGAGCCTGGCCATCTTCTCGTCTTCGCTGATATTGGGTAAGGGATCGAGTTTAAGAGTAAGCGAAACCAGGTCACGTACCGACTCGTCAGTATTGAAACGTTTACTTGCGTAATCCACTTCCATAGCGTTTACAATAACCGGATTTGTTTTACCGGTTTTGGCTGAGTTCAATTCAGTCTGCATGTTGGTTATAGAAAGTAAATCATATTTTTCAGGGACTGGTATCTGAGGTAACATTTTATTTATCTCATCGAATGGATACAAGTTTTTGTAACGGTAATAAGCCGTTATTTTATATACCTGGTCCATGATCTTTACCAGGTCCTCAGCTATTGCATGAATAGTATTATTCTGTTCGTCTCGGTCAACTGTTTTAGCTACGCCCGACTGCGCCAATGGCACCTCCGCCAATTCTTGAAAGTTAATAGCCGCTAAGCCATCATAGATATGTTGCCTTACACTATCTTCCATCAGTTTAACTATCTCAACATCTTTTTCTACATAGCCAGCGGGCGGATTAGGGATGGTACCGCCGCCTTCCAAGGCGGATGTGGGGCGGATCAATAATTTTGAATAAGGCCCGCTCGCAACGTAGCCACTGTTGCAGGCTGAATTATCGCATGGCAACTTATCTGGTATTGAGGCGTCGCACCCTGGTGTCCATGATGGGTTTCTTCTTTTACCAGTACCTTTACATGAACTGCATTCCTGCTGCGTGAATTCCCAACGTTCAGGGTATATATGTAATACTTTAGCAGCTTGCAGGTCGCTATACTCCCGAAGAGCTTCATTTAATTCTGGCAATATCCCAGCAATTCGACTTTCATAAAGAAAGTTATGTCCTTCCGTTTCGCATACTAGCCCCCCTAACTTGAAACATGGTAGCATACCTATGCCATGTTCATAAACATCAACCGGCACCATTGTTCCTTTTGCATCGACTTGATCATATTGCACAACGGCAATAGTATCAATAAAGTAAAATGACTTTCCTTGCTCAATCGCGCTCTTTTTTGTAACATATGTACACCCTAATGGGTTATTTAAAATAACGTGATCGCCATGAACATATTTCACTACATCACAACAATCAAATACAATCGGGTATGGTTCTAAGAAATCCGTTTCAGGTATATCAGTCGTCAAGGGTATATCTAAAACAACCCCATTTGAATCAGTCAGGTACTTTTTTAACACTACTGAAAATAACCAATTGGTTACCGATTCGAAATATGGAAATTTCTTCTCGCAGTAATCTTCTAGGCTTTCGCCTTCACGAATTTTAGTAAATACGCCAAGTTCCGGATATTTAATTGCCCAATCTGAACTACGTCGAATTTTTCCTAAACTTGACAACACTCTACTGAATGTGGGCTTAGTTTTAGGAACCCAAATTTCTTTCCTATATTGCTGCACCTCCAATGGCTCGTTGGGGCGACGGCATTCAATCAGTTCTTCAGGGTAACAGCCTTCTGAATGCGGCTCAAAGTCTTTGCACTTATCATTTGACTTTTTATAATAATAATGGGTTTTCTTATCTACAAAATAAGGCTTCAATTTATCATATGCTGGTAATTCGTAGTCCATGCGGTTACATTTTTTGTCTATCTGGAATAAATGATTTTTTGTCGATCAGCGGGAAAACATGTTGAGTCTGGAACTTGTTTGCCGCACACTTAATAATCCTATCGTACAGTTTTTTAATGTCACCAGTCGCATAGTTACTGCCGCAGCTTAAAAGATAGTATCTATTATATACTTCCTCAAAAGATGTTGAATTATTACCATGCAAGCGCGGCCACAAAGCTGGTATCCACTTGTATTGATGTGGATCAATCCCATGAATAGCTGCGCTTATATTAATGCCCAATTCATCTGGCACCTGGTTGCCGAACATGATGATACTTTTCAGTTCATGGTTAGCATTTATCTTGCGAGCATCCGAAAAGAATTGTTTTACTATTTCAGTTTTTTTAAAATAAATAACCTCACTTCGCCATTGGTATATTTTCCCGGTCACCTTATATTTCTTCACGATCTCATCCACGTCAGCCCAGAAGTAATATTTTTTACTTATCTCGGCTCTATAGTTGGCGTTTATATCAAAATAGCCTTCCGTAATGCCGGTATAATCACATGCAGATAGCTCATCCATTAACTGACTCGGCCCGCGCTTAGGTAACCATGCCATATCTGCATCTAAGAACAATGTTTCTTCAAATGGGCTTAACTCGTCAAGGTGAAGCTTACATGCAAAGCCTTTTACCTGTGATTCTGGCAATAGGATCATAGTATCGAAAAACCGTCTTTGATGAGCACTTAAGTGGTTTAGCGAATTTTCACTATGAACAACACAAATGGGTATATCCGGCTCGATAGCTTTTATGGACATACTTAAATTGTACGCCATTCGTCCATAATACGGGTGCCCCGTGGCTATTAATAATATTCCTCTTTTTTTTAGCATAAGCCTAAGTATGTTACCATTATCTGCGGTTCTACATTTAAGTAAACTGGGTTCCCTGGACTATTCTGTGCAACGCAAATTTCTATTTGCTGCAATGGTGCTAAATTGGGGAACTTTGGAATTGCATTGCAGTCTATATATCCACCAGCATGATATAAGCTATTGTCCGTATTAAACAATTGATATGACCCGCATGTATCTGTGCCTGATGGAGGCGGCAGGCTAAATATTACCGGCCCTGCATAATTGCTATCTAATCCGGCGCAGCAATTCCCTCTAACAAAAAATTGCAATGAAGATTCATTGCTTGGTAACCCAGTAATCGCAACCGACAAAGAAGATGTGTCGCCGCTTGCAAGCACTGTACCTACTACTGCCCTTTGCACCTCCCAATGATAGCCGCAACCTGGTGCAGGTGAAGGAGCAGTCCAGCTAAACGTAGCGGCGGTATCGCTATCAATAGAAACAAGTATTGGATTTATGGGAGCTAGACAAGTTGGGGTTGGATTTGTTCCATTAATATTACCGACTATATTTGCTTCATCATAGGATCCATTGGGACATTGAGCCCTATACGTTACCAGAACAATACTATTAACCTCCGGCAAATAGGGCTTCGTGTGTATAATAATATCATCACCCGAAATAATACAACTATCGAGGTAATCCGTATTGTATGTAACCAATGAGATAGTCACTGGCTTACAGCATATCGCATCGTTAACTAATACATGTACAGTAACGGATTCATCTTCATTAATAGTTCCTATATTATCATCGACGCATACTACCTGGGAAACATCTTCACATGTCTTGCAATTATCATTCGAGTAATCGAATGGCGTTACCTGTGCTTTAAATGACGCCTTCGCTAATGGATAGTCAAGAAATTTATTCCAGTCGATATCGTAATCACCATCAAGTGAAATTCCGGTTAAGAGAAATCTACCCTCAACGGTAACATCATCATGAGACAAAGCAATTAATAACCTTTCGTGAATCTCTTTAGGTAAATTATCTGTTTCGCCCTCAAATACTTTACGGATAATAACCGATTGCACTTGCGTAGAACCATCGGCTCGACGAAATACATTTGCCTCCCTTGGAAACTGAGGTCTGGTTAAGTAAAATGGAAGCCGTATTCTATTTTTGAATGCCATAGTTTTATTTTATTACTATTATCCCGCTGGCCGGGCCGCCAAAATCGAAACCTAACACCGTCGGAGGATAGGCGTCAAAAGTTGCTGTAATGCCCATATTCACAAGATTTGTTCCGTCACTGATCCACACCTGTACCGTTGGCGCAAGCCCATATGAGGCTACCATGCTTGCGGTATATGGTATCGATAACGTACTTTGGTTGGAAAAGGTTATTATTGTTGGCTCACATGAAATCTCTTCTTCACCAGTTGTGCCCGATCCGCAATAATTGAATCCATAGCAATTATCATCACAGCCATATTCTATTACTGATGTAAAGCAATTATCAGTGGTTCGCTCAAAGCAATTGCTGCAAAACTGAACAGCACCTATTTCTACACGTATTTTAAAACATTCATTATAACCAATTAAAGAAGTAAACCCAGGCACACCATGCGCCCAGTTAACAAGTAGTTGGGTGTCACTTATTCGATATATTTCAGGAACATCGTTATACGGATTTGCCGTAAATTCTATAAGAAAGTCCTGATCATCGCAAGCCCTAACTATTCCAATCGCAACCGGCAAACCATACACGCCACATAATGCATTTATTTCGGAACTGGTACCAGTTATAATAAATTGAAATGATACGTCATCCGGTTGAAAAACCGGTAGGCAAAAATTAAGTCTATCGAAAATACAATGATCGATTTTACCAGTTTCCGTAAACTGAACAAAGGACTGCTCAGGCGATATGATTCCGTAAGCCATTATTCGTACTTTAATTTAAGTGTGAAATCTGCTTCCCCTTTAGTTAACCTATAACGTAAGTTCTGCACATACCCCTTCTTCCATTCCCCTGTTCCACATTGGAATGAAATATATCCATATGGTTTTGCTTTTATCTTCTTATAATCAGCAATAGATAATGGATATTTAAAATCCGCATATTCTGGTCTCCATAAGGGTGTTGCTTCTAACTGATTTGCGAAATCGAGGACTCCCAGATCAGCATTTTCGGCCTTTACACCATTCTCTAGCTTACAAAACGAACCCGACAATTGGCCCTCGGCTAAAAAGTTACCGGTTCCTGAGCTGAAAAAAAGCTTATTAGATGAACCATAAATACCAGGGTAACTATTAGCAATAGATTTGAACCAGCGCATAAGGTTATAATAAGGTCTGATTCGCCAATTGTATAAGGTCTGCGGGCTAAATATATTTATTGGATTATCGATGTTGTTTTGTTCTATCTTAAAGTTATAAGCCTGCCGCTCTACGCAGATAATGAACGTCTCATTATCGTAAGTTGTATCTGCGGCGCCTGTTTTTGCAAAGCTCTGCTGTCTGGTAACTTCAATTGGGTAGCTACCTGCAATTAACTTTGAAGTAATGTCAATGGTGTTATTAACAGATGAAAGACTCGTCCTGTATTCACGATTACTATTTGGTTCCTCAAGGCCGTTTATTTTTTCTACTTCCCACTTCTGGTAACCAGACTTAATTAAACTATAATGTAATTGCTCCTGTGTTGATATTTCTGGATATGGGACATATGGCAATGTTAATATTTCCTGATCCTGATAAAAGTAATCTACCGATTCAATTCTCAATAGACTATGACCTGAAACGGCAACGTTATCCTCAATCCCCATTCCAATGTTATCAATGCCGCGCAACCCTTCGAAGATATCTTTAAGGCTAGCAAAGAAGGCGGGATTTTTGGCCCTACGGATTTTAAGGCCACTGGTTAAGAATCTAAGCGACCCACAGCCATCTTGTGCAGCCGAATAAGGTTGGCTATCTGTTCTTCCATAGTAATCAGACTTTAGTTGAATGCAATTGCTGGTTATGGATTCAGTAACACGACTAACTGCTTCATGCACCATATAGTACTGTACGGTCGTATCTGGGCATTTTTTCTTAGTATATAATTTAAAGAAAGTATCAGTGTCAAAGTTAGCGCCGCATGTAAAATCGTTCTGTGGATTTCCGTCTGTTGTTGTCGTTGTTTCAAAATGCAAGACCACATACAGTGCAGGATTTGCTATAATATCAGCTGCGGCAATTGTAAGATTAAAGGTTATATCAAAATTTCCAAACGCTGGCATAGAGGTTGTCGAACCGACTATAACCTGAGGATCTAAGGTTATAGAATCCGCATCAAAACTTACTGATTCCCCATTCCATAATACTACCTCTGCTTGCAATAACTGCAGTGTTCCGCTAAGGTATGGGATAGCGAAGTAATCACCCTTTAATCGCGCTTCTAAGATGAAGTCATTAGTAAAACATGCGCCGTTTTCATCTTGTTCGTATAAGAATTGCGGCGTCATTGGGCCAGCTACTTGGCTTGCGCTCTCGCAATCAGTGCCGCCTGATAACTGCCCAGTTGCTATTGAATTAAATCGTTCGTCTAAATAGTCCGGCCGCACATACATCTTTTTACTACCACCGGCTGGCTCATCACATGCAGTTGACCATCCAGGCGCATTGGGGCCACCAGGGAATAAGGGGCCGCGATTTCCTTCTAATGCGACATATCCTTCAATTCGCGCATCCAATTCAATTGCTGGCATCGGCATAGTTTGACCTAGTTGATCATACGAACCTATCGGAGTAATTTTATCTAATGAGATATTACTATCCAAATCCACCTTTTGATCATACCGGTTTCGCAATGCCATCAAACAACCTGTTTGCTCAACCGGAATCTTAACTAAACAGGAATTTCCGCATGACTCGGTGTATTTCCCAAAATCCAATTTCCCCTCAAATATTATTTCCGGTTCATCATAAATTCCACAGGCTTGCAACGCTTTAAATGTCACATCAGACATGAGTCCTTCATTCTTCTTTTTATCTTTCAGATACCCTGCAGCTGATCCATAGAACGCAAGCTCTGACGTACTTGCCTCGAAAAATATACCATGCCAGTTGTCATCTCGTTTCATGTTTAAAGCGATATCCGCAAACCCTTGCGGTTCATCTATTTCCAGGTCGTCTAGGTAAAATTGGAAGTACATTATTTACTACTATATCTTTTATCCATGTAATTAATGCGGCTTATGCCTTGTTGTTGCCATATCTTAAATCCGTGCTCATCGATATTGAAACCTGGTATATTGATATGCTTGCCTACCGCTTTAGCTAACTTGTCATAGTCAATAGCTTCCTGCTTTTGTATAGGCGGCACCCATTGCATTAATTGCTTATCTACTACAGGCATCAGCATTTCTTTAGTTTCAGTCGGATTGTATACCTTGTCCTTTGCTCCCAGCCAAACGATTTGCTTTTTATCAGCAAGAAATGTCCGACCATTCTGTTCATATAACTCGGAGCCTGTTTCGCCAATCTCTGCCGGCCCCTCATATCCGCTTTTCTTGCCATGGCCAAAACGAGGTATGGGCCGAGATGCGATAATTACCGCCTGCGCTGTGGCAAGGGCGCCGTAGATGGCCGCCAAGAACGGGCCGCCTTGAGAAAGTCCTTGCAAAATTGCTTGCGGTATTGCCAGTAAAGCCCTAAATACAGCGACATCTTTATCTCTCTTGGCTTGTGCCGCTTTAGCTTTCTTTTCTTCAGCTTCGATCCGCTTGTTTCTGGCTTTAGCTTGTTCTTCTGTTATGGCACCAGCCTCTTCCAGTTCGGATGTTCTTTCCTTTTGTTCAGCTATTCTATCATTTTCTTCTTGGGTTTGTGTTTCATTCATGCTCTGCACCAAGTCTGCGACCATTGACAAAACCTGAATCGTATTCTGTATTCGTTTAATGGTTTCAGATTTTACCAATTCGGTGGTAGCCTTTTCGCTTTCCTCTGTAATCTCCTTTTTCTTATCCTGAAGTTGTTTGTATTTTAGAATGTAATCTTTGTCGCTAATTAACTTCTTCTGATTTTCTTCTTCAAGGGCGGCCAACTGAATGTCAATATTGGCATTTTGGAAATCAGCCAATTGTTTAATCGCTACCTTCCTTACTTCGAGCCCTTTCTTTTCATCTGCTACAATACGTTGTAATGCCCGAGTAGTTGGGCCATTATCTGCCGTCCTGATATCTATTTCGTACTGTGCTGCATCATCAATGAACTTCTTCCTGACAGCCAGAATATCTGCGTCTCGTTTGGCATTTATCTCTTTTATTTTTGCATCATTTCCTTTTGCGGCATCTACTTCAGCGGAAGCAGCAAGTTCAATATTTGCGATTTGAAGAACTAACCGGTCTTCATCGTTTGTTTTAATCTGCGATATCTGGGCTTCATTCAGGCTGATTTGATTTTCTATTGACTCCCGGCGAACGCGCTCATTATAGTCTCGTTGAATTTTTAATTGTTGAGCCACCCCCGCTTCTTTTATTTTTTTCTTTTCATCCTCACTCAATTTAGTATTTGTAAGTTCACTGGCAACCTGTAGCTTTATTGCTTGCTTACGCAAATTCAATTCCTCTTGAGATCCTTCTTTAACATTAATAAGCCGAGTTTCTATTGCCTTAGACTGAATGTCAATTTGCCTTTTGTTAGCAGCTGCTACCGCCTCAAGGTCTTCTTTTCGTCCCTTTTCAGCAATAGCCTTTCGTTCATTCTCAAGTAAACCATCGGCATTTAATTCTAATGCTGTTCTGGCGTTAATTAGCGCCCTCTGTAAATTCAATTGCTTTTGACTTCCTTCCGCGGCTGCTGATAATTCGGCCTCTAACCCAGCAATTGTGTTCTTTAGTCGCTCTTCGTTAAGGATTTTTTGTTGCTGTGCTGTAAGGTTATTTACATTTAGCTGGTCCGTAATTGATTGATCTTTCAGTTTCCTAATTTCAGCCTGCAATTCCTGCCTCTTTGCTAACTCGGCATCAGCGCTATTTGCATCTAAGGCTCTTAGTTCTGCTATACGTTGCTTACGCGCGTCTGCTATTTGCTTTTCTGTTTGAACCCTTTGTGCCGCAACCTTGCTGGCTGTAGCGCCTTCATTTTCGAGTGCGTTGACAGCCGCATCCCCTTGTTGCTTCAGGGCTTCTGCTCGCTCTTCAAAATTCTTAGCACCTTGTCCCAGAGCTACATTTAAATTACTCGTCTGCTGCCTTGCCGCAGCGGCACTTCTGCCATAAGTCGCCAGGATTGTTATAAGTCCAGCCACGGCCACAACGAGAATGCCGATAGGGTTTGCCGCCATAGCTAGGTTAAGCGCTTTTTGCGCAACCGTAGCAGCCCCACGGACTATTATTGATTCAGATTCTAAACCATTTTCAATTACCTTTTGAGCGTTCTTTACTTTCAACTGAATATTTGTCGCTAAAAGGGATAAAGCCCCTTCTTTCTCTAAAGCTGCGCCTATACTTTGTAACCCTTGCGTGATAGCTATTGCAGCATTTACCTTTAGCATTGTTTTTTCCAGGTCCTTGTTTTCTTCACCAAACAATGCTACAGCCCCTTGCGCTACTGCAAAGCCTCCTGCTACTGCCTGAGCAGATCCCAAAAGGTTGTCAAAAGTCTGCGTATCACTCCCTGCATTTTTTATTTCGGCCCCCGCATCTGCCATTGCGTCTTTTATATTACCGGCTTCAACTACTAGCTTCTGAAATGCTTCAGTGCCATCATCGCCGGCCAACTTCATTTCGACTATTTGTTGCGTGAGATTCTTCAGCCGCTGGCGTAAGCTCTCAGTTGGCTCCTGAACTTCGGTTCCTCCATTTTTAAGTGCATTTGTAAATTCTTCAACGCTTAATCCGGCATCCTTCAGTGTTTCAATAACCCCGTCATTAAACCCGGCCATGAATTGTTCAGTAAATGCTTGAGTAGCTTTACTGACATCTTCCAGGTTCTTCTTCAACGGCGCTGTAGATGCGGCGGCTTTTTTTATTTCGGCGGCTTGTTTATTTATTTCAGCAGATGTTTGTTTAAATGAATTAGCGAGTTTACTATCAATAGCGCCGGTTTTTTCCAGCTTATCAATAGATGACTCTAGCTGCTCATCGTTCGTTACAAACTCAATAATTACCTGTTGTGTTTCTGCCACTACTTTTGATTTGCTTTTTGAGAGAAGCTATTTTGGTGTCTAGAATACTGTAGTATTCTACGAGTGGCATGCGGTTGTACGCATCGATTAGAGAAGGATTAAAATCTGCCAGCCAGTGTATCTGCTCAGTATGATCATCTACTGATTTGCCGACAATATTTTTGTAAGATCGGTTAGGTGTATTCCGGCGACTTGCTCGGCTACCTGAAAAAACATTCTTGAATTTCCGGTGGCAGGTTTTAAGGACGGTATCAATTCGCTTGACAGCCTGCTCAAAAAAAAATCCAGTGTGTCACCTGACTTCTTCCACTCCTCTATCTTCTTTTTATTATAGTCAAAGGAATAGGAATATGGGCTTTCGGTTTCATCAAAGAATATCACACTAGCCAGCTTGTAAACGAAATCAGGCAACGGCATTAGTTCCAACCGCTCCTTAAGGTTCAGGTTTAACTGAGCAATGTACATTACATTGATCTTCTTAGGATCGCTCAATAGCTTCTCCATGGCGCGCGTGTGAAGGACCAGATATTCTTTATCAACCTTCATTTCCATCTCATTATATACTGCTAAGGCAGCCAACATTCGACCGGTTGGCACCTCTGCAGTTTGATCGAACATATAATATGTCGTGCCTCCAAGTTGGAAAGCTTTGATCACCTTATATTTTCCATCAAGCAACTGGCTGCGGAAACGTTTCCTGAAGAGTCTTTTCCAATTCATTCAAACTTTTTAAGGGAATAACTACCTCGTTCTTCCGTTTTATTTTAAACTGATTTTTAGTCTTTCGTATATATATGACAAACGGACCTTTCCGGTATTTGTCGTTGCGTACTCCGCCGCAATCACAGGCACCAGCGGTGTAGAATCCGTATTGCTTTATTATATCCTCATAATTCATTCATCACTATTTTTAGACTCCTTCTTTTCTGGTGCCCATTTGTTAACAATTATATTAATCCCCATCGCCCCAATAACCACGACAGGCCATTGCCATGTTTCATGATGCCACGGGATCAGCCAATACAGGACACTGCCATACCATGGGCACATACAAACGTTACAGGCAAACACCGCCGGGTGTATAGCGTCGGGCAAATGATCCTCCAACCAGTCGCCCAGCTTGCCGAATATCTCATCTGGTTGCATTGTGTAATTAATTGCCAGAACGAGTAAGGCGATTATGGTTATTTGTTCGATCATCCGATTTTTACATACCCCGTTGCCGCATCCGATCCATGATCAACCGTTATAACAGTCACAGGGTAGGTATTAAATTTAATTTGTGTTGATATACCCATTGCCACATACTGCGTCCCGTCCCAATAGCTCACGTTCACGTTTGGCACAATTCCGTACTTTGACTGAAGCGATGGGCCGTAATTTACCGTAGTAACGGACGCGTTAAAAAATGGCACAACTAAAGGATTACAGCAGCTCATGGAATACAATTGAAGTCACAGCCTAAAGTGTCTTTCTCGTAGTTACCGCCTTTAACAGTGAAATTGATGCAATCGTACTCCTGGGCCACCTTGAACTTTACAGGTTTACACCCGCTGTCCTGAACCTGAAGGGTAAACTCCCCGGAATACTCAGTCAGTAATCCGCTTGGCAGTTGATCAACCGGAATCTCCCAGAATCCATCTGAGTCAGTTGTGAATTCACCTTGATATAGGTTACCAAACTTGTCTTTAATGATCCAGGTATAGTCTGAAAGCGGGGATAATTGCGCATAAACCTGTACCGACAGGTTGCATTTGGCAATAAAATCCTGAAAGCATGAATTGCAATTCATGAACTAAAGTTACAGGATTTTCAGAAAAAATTGAAAGAAATGAAAATTATTGCTTTAGGACCCAACGGAAGAAGGTGTTTAGGTAATAACGCAAGCAGTCAAGGGCATCCAATTGCTGGGTTGGGTCTTTTCTGTTCGTTTTGTCCAAGCTGCCATCGGGTAGCACCCGGGCATGTTCGAGATCATAAATCAGTCCCTTACAGTTGTCTGGGTCAATTGCTATTTTGTTATTATGCAGAATGTAATTGACTAATACCCGGTTTTCTTCTAAGGTCGGGTTTATTGTAGGTACTTTTAATTGAGATATTCCAAGGTCCAGTTTTGATTTAATTACGGTATAGTAGTTTATGTTATCCTTTACCAGTGCTGATGTTGCTTGGCCAGTCGCGTCCCCTGTTACCATAAACATGCAGCCGGCATACTTGGATATAATATAATCACATAACGCATAAATATTTGAATTTCCCAGTTTTATCTGCTCTATTCCATAAATCCAATCATTGTAATGCTGCCATACTGAGCAGGTAATTGGGTCATGGTTGAAGTCAAAGGATAGATATACTTCACGGCTTCGGTCTAATTGAGTTTTCCCAACGTGTTTGCCCTTATTATAACAATAAGCAAACCGGTTATCCGATTCGTCAAAGTTAGTCCAGTCTCCTTCAATAAATTGCTTTTGGTAACGCTCATCCATCGTTGACCAGGCATTCCATTGATCAGCTGTCACGAATGGGTTATCTTTCGGCAATGCAGTAGAGTAAAAGAAATCCTCTGGTAATTCACTTTTTAGATAAGCTTCATGAATAAACTGCTTCGGCCACTTCTGCGTCGGGTTTAATGTGGTGAGCATTAGTGCCGGCGGCATTGGGTCAATATACCAGGAACCTGAACGGGATAATGAGAAATCCCATAGCTTTTTACTCAGTTCTTCTAATTGTTCAAGAAATACTCCATTTGTTTCTAGGCCCAGGAAGTCATTTAGCTCTGGATCTTGCTTTAGATTCTCGCCCTTAAAGAATATTTTGGAATCTCTTTTATTATAAGCAAAGTAATTAGCCCGATCCCTATTCCATTTCCAGTTAGTCGAGCCCCGTATTATCTTTTCAAAAGATGGGATTGTAGTTCCCTGCAAGGCCGGAAAGTCTTGGCGCATGATATGCCATTTGCTGCCTTCGAATTTGTTGGCTAATCGTATCAATGTTCCTAAGCAGACAAAGGTCTTACCGCCGCGTATCGCACCACCATATCCGAATTTCCGGAATTGATTCAAGCCAGCACAGGCTTTCATTACCTCAATAAAGAATTCATATTGCTTAGGGTTTTTAGTGAGGTCAATTGCGGTATGTTGCTGGATCATATTTCCAGTATTGTGCCATCTGGTAGTTTTGTGACAGGCGCAGAGGGGAATAGAGGATCGCCATCTTTCCCGGATAACTCATGTTTTTCCGTTGGCTTCCCATATGCATGTTCGAAAACAAACTTTATTAAAACAGGCTCCTTTGAGTCTAGTAATGCTTTGAACCCCAACTCCTCCGATCCGTAATGGCCAATAATAGCCTTAACAGATAAATCTCTTACCCGTTGTTCATCTGCCTTTGAAGGTCGCCCCGCACCTGGTCTCGTTCCACCTTTAGCCACTGATTTTGTGTTGTTTATTCAAACTTAAAGGTAATTTAATTTCACTTCTTTCTGAAAATTCAATTATTTATGTTCCGCAAGGAACACTTCTTCTCTGCAAAAGATATACTCGGCCTTATTGGTTTCCAGGTTCATACACCATCGTTTAGTCTGGAATGCCCAGTTTTTGACCCCGTGGTCGATTGTCCGATAGATGGTTTGTTTACCCGCTAGCCGGAATTGCTGCAATATTGCGAGATCCCCCAGTTGTTTTGATTCAGATTTCATAAGATTGATTTTGAACTTGATTTACAATCTCTCCACCTGCCACTTCACCAACCCCGCAATCAGCTTAGCGCTTATCTTTCTCGCCTCGCTCATCTCAGCGCCCTTCAGCCTTTCAAGATCGGCCTGCGCTTGATCGAGGGTATAAGTATCAGGCAGGGCTTTAATGAAGTCTTTGATTGCCTGGTTGAGCTTACGGGCCTGTTTTGCTTGGTGTTCGGTCATGGGTTTGGTTTTGGTGTTCTTCAATATCTTTTTGAATCAATGCCCGGATCTGCATTAGCGTTGACTGTTTGACCTTTCGCATATCAATCTTCAGCTCAATCCTTCTTCCCATGCTTAGGTCGCTAAAATACTGCTCGTTGCTGCATGAGGCACATTGGGGCTTGCCTCCGTCATCTCGGTTGGTGGTCTTTATTTTCTCGCAGTAAATGCAAAGGGATGTTTCGGTCATGGGTTATCTGGTTTTGCGGGCAACTCGGCCCAGTGTGTAATATTCTTCTTACTCATCTGCCGGCCAGACTTGGTAAACCATGCTTCCTTGTAATGGTATCCGTACGTCCAGTTAAAATCAGTGAATCGGCAGACAGTCCAGCCGCCTTGTTTAGTATAAGCTAACACCTCTTGTCCTTTCTCCGGCAGACGCTCAGTTACTTTGATGGTCATGGGCGGGCCTCCTTTTCTTGGTTATTCCATTCGTTATTAATCTCATCTGCATCGCATTTACGGCAGCCTGTGTTGTACTTATGCCCATCCGTATCACAATCCCAATTAGCGGCACAGTCCCTAATAAAATCAACCATTTTCTTTATTACGGCTTGCCGATTATTATCCCATTCTTTTGGTTGCACATCCACTGGCTGGGATTGGCTTTCGTCCAGCCATTCGAGCATACCCCATCGTTCATGGTTTATATCAAGAACTATTGCTGATACATGCCAATCGAAACATATCATATCACCGGTTGCAGAAGATGCTGTACCTATTATCCAGTCTCGAAGTGGGTCATCATAATGCTTGAACTTAGCTACTACTTTTTTTCGTATTGGAAACCCTTTTACTCCCTTAACCCATACTGAGCCGGTCGGGGTGGCTGTCTTAACTGCGAATACATCTTTCCCATCCATAGACGTGTAGGTGCCGCATTTCACCGGATCAGTATAAGCGCAGGCAATATATGCCGCTATCGGGTATTTCTTTTCCATGTTGGTTATTGTTTTACAATTTGTACTATAGTTGTATCCGTTACCCCTGTCCGCTCATTATGAAATATGAACAGGTATTTGTTGTTGCCCACTTTAAGCCCATCATGCAGATAACGACCTGATCTGCTACCATCACTTGATGACGTGTCTGTGTATATTTCATACTTGGCAGGCTTGCAAGCGAATAACAATAGCAGGCAGAGTAAGTGTTTTATCATTATTTATTGTTTGAGTGGGTGGGTGTTAATCCGGGTATTCATATTTTAGTCTGAGCATTTCAATGGACTTTTCGATCTCTGCCCTTGTTGGGCTTTCGCCGTCGTCGCCAATTCGAAACTCGATATACGCTTCTGTGTTGCAGAAAGGGCAAGGATCATCGCCGCCATGCGTTAGCCCTCCATTTTCATCAGAATCCAAATCCCATAGGTAGCCATCAATACAGCGAGCGTCTGGGTATCTTGCGCCGAAATGCGGGAACTCCGGGCATTGTTTTTTATCCGTTGTCATTGTTTATCCTATTTTAAAAAATTATCAATAGTCTTTTCATCTTTCGCTTCTTTTTTACCAACTTCTAGCCCAAGCAAAAAGCCGGAGGTGTATGATATAACAACTACGAATGATAAAATCAAAATTATCATAATGCGGTCATTCATCTTTTATCACCTCCTTCTCCCCATCCCCGGATAGGGCTTCGTTGCGTAGCACGTCGGCCACATTGTGATATTTATTGAATACTGCTTCAGCCTTGGCGTACCATTCTTTATGCCGTTCTGTTTTTATTTCACCCTTAAATGCTTTTAGAAGCATCCGCATTGCCAACCTTGTTTCGTAGCGTTCTGTTTCCAGCCTCTCGCACCTCGCCTGCAATTGCTGGTAGGCTTCCTGCATCTCGCTGACGTGGCGAATGATTGCGTCGATGTTGTCGGTGAATTTATTAGCCGGTAATTGTTTACTCATTGGTTACCTCTTTCTTTAGTTGTTGTAATTGTTCCATTGTTGGCAACCTCTTTTCGATCTCTCGTTGTTCTTCGAGTAGTTTGGAGGCTAATACGAAATCCTGATTGCGTACTGCTGCATTCTTTTCACTGACTTTCAAGAACAACTCGCGTTCAGCAATCAGCCAGTCGATGACTATTATGTTTATGTTATCCATTGGTTACCTCCTTGTATTTGGCGAGGGCGGTTGCGGCGAGGTTTCTCGCTGTTTCAATCCACCATTCCATTTCGTTGACGGTATAAGGCGTAGGGCTATTCTGGATTTGTTCGAGGGCATCAATTACCGGATTTGCCTTCCCTGCCCATTCGGTAGCGCCGTCAGCGTAAGCTGGCTTTCTGTATGCCTCTCCATGCTTAAACAGTTCAGCGTACCTTTCAGCTTCAGCCTTTATCTTATCAATCGTTTCCTGTGGTAGGTGGCTCATTTGACTGTTGTTAGTTCGTTTTAATGCCCACAATTAGGACAAGGTTCGTGAACGGTTGTCGTTGAGTTGTAGCGAGTGCCGCACTTTTCACAACGGATAGTTATACATTGTGTCCACAATATTTTAATCAGCTTGATCATTATTGACCTCCTTTTGCTTATTGTACCATTGAATGAATTGGTAAATATGTTCAATTGTCTCTCGAAACGAGCAAAGCAAAATTCTGTTTTGAATAGCCCTATACGTTTCCTCAATCTGCTTTTGTTTTTGTCTGGAAGCATTTGTCCATATCTGACTAATCTTTTCATATACCGGCATCAGACAATCCCATGACGAATGGTATTGTAGCAGCCCGCAGGATACTTCAGGAGATTTGATATCTCCTAATGCTTTTGTGCCTACTGGTACTGGGATCAAATCCATAAACAAGGCTATCGCCTCATCCATCTGCTCTATTGTAGGTTCATTGCTCATTACAGATAACTTTTTAATGGACAATCCGGTTTGCTGTGGTCGTAGTATTGAGGGCCAGTTGAATCATATCCCAATATGAATATCCTTGCCGCCACTTTTATACTCTTCACCGCTCCCGACTTACGTGTATATGTCTCAGAGCTTCTCGCGATGATGCGACCGTTAGAGGCGACGATGTGCCAGTAGTATTCTTTCCGTTTACCACTCGCTATGTAAGTAACGGTAGTTGTTAGCAGGTGGATGCCGGGTTTGTTTTTAGTGGGCATGGGTGGTGGGTTGAGTTAATATACGTTCAAGTTCTATTATATTAACGGGTTTAACTACATTGTTATGGTATTTATCAGCAACGCATTTTGCGGCCTTGCGCGACCAAAAGATTGGTAGTCTACCGCAATCCAATAACATTTCCCCTGTCTTTGCATGTACTATAACGAAGTAATTCTTTCGTGCCATCTTACTGCTTTTTAATTATTGAATA
>Ga0247777_1000148_pt1 | contig 17335 bp, 15 predicted proteins | sample UWRJL154409C5_FD_179937 | JGI IMG/M metagenome (GOLD analysis project Ga0247777, IMG submission 179937) | Plant litter microbial communities from Arlington Agricultural Research Station in Wisconsin, United States - UWRJ-L154-409C-5 | ecosystem: Environmental > Terrestrial > Plant litter >...
CTGCCCGCGCCCGCATCCGCATCTCACTCCGCCCGTCGGGGCCGCGAATCGCAGACGTCGGCCTCCCTCCCTCGAAGCTTGCCTCCCGCCGTGCCTCGCCTGCCTTGGCCTGCGTCTGCCTCGCGAGCTCGCCTCCGTACCGCGCCCCGCGCCCCCGCGCCTCGCGCTCAGGGCCCGTCCTCGCCCTCCGATAGCAGAGGCGGACTCCTAGGGGTAGTCCAGGTGCCCAGAAGCCGTCTCCAGACACGCGCCCCCCGATCGCTCTCGCTCGTCCGTTCCGTCCTAGTCATGACCCCCGGCCAGCCCCGGTCTTTGCCATCACATCGTCCCGGGGGCGACCACCAACACCCAGGCCGCGATGCCGATCAGGACATCTCGGTAGATGCGAGAACCACCCTCGCCTCCCTCAGCCGCCGCGATCATGTCTGCAATGCCTGCCCAGATTATCCCGTAGATTCTCAGATGACGACTACGGACACGGCCGCAGACGCCGCTCGCCCGCCCACCGACCCCGAGCCCGTCCCCCCGGCATCCTTCCCCGGCAACCAAGTCCAGTTCCGCTCCAACACCATAGCACCGTCACCGCCCCTGGCCCGGTCGCCCCCCCGGGCCTCCAGCCCGACGCGGCTGCAGGACGACGAGGGGCCCACTTACCAGCCGAGTCCGCTGGGCGCCCGTGACAACCTGCGGTTGCAGACCGACGTCCCTCCCCATCCTCCGGCCCCGCCCCCGCGGTCCGATAGCCTCAACGGCGGCGTCGGCCTCTCGGCGACCTCCCTGACGCACAAGACGTCGGCCTCATCCCTGCGGCCCGTCTCCCGCACCCCGAGCTTCAAGACTGGCCTGGGCCTGAGCCACGGCTTCGGCCCTGCCTCGGCCGCGAGCTCGGCCTTTCCGAGCCCCCTGATATCGGCCATGGGCGACGTCACGCCGCTGCCCTCCCCGCTACTGTGCGGTGACTCGCCTGGGCCATGGAAGAAGCTGGACATCCGACCCTCCTCCCGCGATGGCCACTATCTCTTTCCCCCCTCGGACTCGTCCGAGTCAGTCCTGGTCACCACCAATGGCGAGTCCGTGTCGGCCGCCCTGGCGCACCACGCCAAGCGGAAAGCGTATTCGGGGTTGGCAGCGGGACGAGCAGACGGCGCTCGCTCGGGAGCCCAACGGCCCGAAGACGCTGCCAGTGGCCAGGTCCACGGCCGGAACCGAAGCGTGAGCGAATACGTCCCCGATCCCCTACAAGTCCCCAAGCGCATGACGACCGTGTCCGGGCCCCACGTCACACCCCTACCGCCCGATATGGAAACCCACTATGCGCCCCAGATGCGCCGAGAACCGCATCTCTCCGAGGCCCGCGGCCTTACCCCCGCGCAGAAACCTCCCACGCCTCCGCCCAGCGAGTCCTCCTTCTCGTCGACGTCGATAGACTCCAGGCCGGCCGGCAAGAGGCGAGTCGAGTACTTCGAGGCCTACGGCCGAGAGGACAACAAGAGACGCCGCTGGCGCGCCATCAAGCTGCTCGGCCAGGGCACCTTTAGCCGCGTGATGCTAGCCACCAGCCAGGTATCGGCGCTCGCCTCCACCTGCTCCTCCGACGACGACGGCGAGGAGGACGCGGCGCGGCCCACCGGTCTCTTGACTTCGGAGTCGCGCCCGCGCTACGAGCGACGGACCCTGGTCGCCGTCAAGGTTTGCGAATCCGGCCCCAAGGGCGGCGCGTCCGAGGACCGCGTCGAGATGAGCCTCAAGCGCGAGCTGGAAATCATGCAGTCCATCAATCACGCCTCCCTTGTCCACCTGAAAGCCTGGAGCATAGAAGCCACCCGGGCCATTTTGGTGCTCAGCTACTGTCCCGGGGGCGACCTCTTCGACGTGGCCAGCACACGCCGTGAACTGCTGAGTCCGCCGCTGCTTCGGAGGGTCTTCGCCGAGCTCGTAGGTGCGGTGCGCTATCTCCACAAGCAGAGGATAGTCCACCGCGACATCAAACTCGAGAGTAAGTCGCAACCCCGCCCCCCTGCACCCAAAGAGCTGCCGATCCTAGCTCCACGACAGACGTCCTTGTCAACCTGCCCCCCTCGGAGTTGTACGACCCCAACATGGACTGGGCCGCCTACCCCTACAGCGTCGCCACCCTCACCGACCTCGGCCTCAGCCGCCGAGTCGCCGACGACGAGCGCCTGGAGACGCGATGCGGGTCGGACGACTATGCCGCGCCCGAGGTCATTATGGGCCAGCCCTACGACGGGCGCGCCACCGACGCCTGGTCGCTGGGTGTGCTGTTGTACGCCCTCCTCGAGGGTCGTCTCCCCTTCGACCCCTCGCCGGGCATGGCCGACGGACACCGCATGCGGTCGCGCACCAGCCACCGCATCGCGCGGGTCGAGTGGCGATGGATCGAGTACGCGGGTGACGAAGGAGACCACGAAGGCGACCCCCGCCGCTTCGAGGCGAGGGCGCTCCTAGGCGCCATGGAAATCACCGAGGGCCTGCTCAAGCGGGCACGCAGCCGGTGGGGCCTGGAGAAGGTGGCCTCGACCGAGTGGGTCCGTGGCGCCATCGCCGCCGGCGGAGGGATCCGCTTCCGTGACGAGGAGGAAGGCGTCGAGGTTTTATGACGCTAGTGAGGAGCCGCCGCAGGCAGGTTGGCGGCACTAGAGATGTACGAGTTGGCACGTTGGAGTACTGCTGTGGTGGCAGAAATCCGGGTAGTCGGAACGACATGAGACGATGGCTATGCCTGGTTGGGTACGAGCCGGACTCGATCGCCGGTCGCATCAGGGAGCGAGGGAAAATCGACCCGCCCCGTTCAAGAACAGATGATTGGAAAGAAGATCGCGCCTGTCGCCGAAGAAGAACAAACTAGACACGACTTAATACACCCACTCACCTGCTTTTTGCCAAACCAAGAAGACTATTTGCTCTATTGCTCTTCCACTACTCACGGTTTTTCTCGGCCGGTTTTCTAGGTTTCTAGGTGTATGTATGCATTTCCTATGGTACAGCCGGAGGGACGTATTTGGTTTACACACAATGGAGAAGAGTGAGGCAGAGACGGGAAGCGACCGAATATCTCCTGGTGTCTACGGAGGCAACACGCTTTACGTTGGTCAGTGATGGGGGTGACAACCTGGACCTCCGAAGGGCACCTGTCCAAACACACACCACCATCGGAGTCAAGTAGCTGCCCGCTGCCTTGTTCCACACGGCACGGCCAGGGAAATCAATCACCGCGGGCACAAGGCATAGGTAGCAAAGGCATCAAGACGGGACACGCGAGTTCCAATCGTTTCGATTCTCATCTACCTCATGACCGGCATCCCGACTCCACTGGGGCATTAATACAGAGAGGAGTGCCGGGCCAACGGCGCAGACGACGTTAGTTAGGCCTCGTGGAAGAAACAGCCGTTCCAAACTCCATAGTACCCCTGTTTTTTTTTAGCGCGTCCGCAACCCGTCGTTGCCATTTAGTCAACCTCCTCCATGGCGCTGTCGCCCGTCTCGGCGGCCGGCGTGGCGTCGTCAGCGACCGGGGCGTCGTCAGCGGCCTCGGGCTCCTCGTCGATGTTCAGGCCGAGAGAGACGAGCTTATGGATGCGTTCGGCGAAGCCGGCGGGCTCGTCGATGGTGAAGCCAGAGACGAGCAGCGACGTCTCGAAGAGAAGCTGGACGATCGACTTGACCGTCTTGTCGTTCTCGCCGTCCGATTCGACCTTGGCCTTGAGTTCCTTGATGATGGAGCTCTTGGGCGAGATCTCGAACGTCTTCTTGGACGACATGTAGCTCGACATGGACGTGTCGCGGAGGGCCTGGGCCTTCATGATGCGCTCCATGTTCGCCGACCAGCCAAACTGGCCAGTGCGGATGGCGCAGGGCGAGCCGACCAGCTTGTGCGAGACCACAACCTTCTCCACCTTGTCGCCCAGAACGTTCTTGAGCGCCTTGGCCAGGTCCTCGTACTCCTTCTCCTCTTCCTCGCGGGCCTTCTTCTCGTCATCCGTCTCCTCGAGCTCGAAGTCCTTGGTGATGTCGACGAGCTTCTTGCCGTCGAACTCCTTCAGCTGCGTCATGGCGTATTCGTCGATGGGGTCGACCAGGAACAGCACTTCGAAGCCCTTGTCCTTGAGCGAGTCGAGGAACGGCGACTTGGAGACGGCCTTGATGGACTCGCCCGTGATGTAGTACATGTTCTTCTGGTGCTCGGACATGCGCGTGACGTAGTCGGTCAGCGAGGTCTGCTCGTCGCCCGACTTGGTCGAGTTGAAGCGGAGCAGCTTGGCCAGCTGCTGGCGGTTCTGCGAGTCCTCGTGGATGCCCAGCTTGATGTTCTTGGAGAAGGCACTGTAGAACTTGTCGAACTGCTCCTTGTCCTCGGAGATCTCGGCAAAGAGCTCGAGCGACTTCTTGACGATGTTCTTCTTGATGACCTTCATGATCTTGTTCTGCTGCAGCGTCTCGCGAGAGAGGTTGAGCGGCAGATCCTCCGAGTCGACGACACCCTTGACGAAGCTCAGCCACTCGGGGATGAGGTCGGTGGCATCGTCCGTGATGAAGACGCGGCGGACGTAGAGCTTGATGTTGTTCTTGGTCTTCTTGGTCTCGAAGAGATCGAAAGGGGCGCGCTTGGGCACGAAGAGGATGGCGCGGAACTCGAGCTGACCTTCAACCGAGAAGTGCTTGACGCCCAGATGGTCCTCCCAGTCGTTGGACAGCGACTTGTAGAACGAGGCGTACTCCTCCTGGGTGATGTCCTGCGGGTTGCGGGTCCAGATGGGCTTCTGCTTGTTGAGCTCCTCTTCCTCGATCTTGGTTTCCTTGACCTTCTTGGTCTTTTTCTTCTTCTCCTTTTCTTCGTCCTCATCGTCGTCGACCTCTTCGATCTTGGGCTTCTTGTCGTCGCCTTCGTCCTCCTTGACCTCCTCCTCGTCGTCACCGTCCTCGTCGGGGACCTCCGTCTCCGTCTCCTTCTTGACGTGGAGATAGATGGGGTACGAGATGAACTCGGAGTGCTTCTTGATGACCTCCTTGACCTTGCTCTCCTTCAGGTACTCGGTCTGCTCGTCTTTGAGGTGCAGAATGATCTTGGTGCCGCGGCCGAGAGGCTCACCCTCGGTGTCGGGGGTGATGCTGAAGGTGCCGCCGGCGCTCGACTGCCAAATGTACTGCTCGTCGTCGTTATTCTTGGAGACGACCGTAACACGGTCGGCAACGAGGTAGGCTGAGTAGAATCCAACACCGAACTGGCCAATCATGGAGATATCGGCACCGGCCGTCAGGGCCTCCATGAACTGCTTGGTTCCCGAGCGGGCGATGGTGCCGAGGTTGTTGACGAGGTCGGCCTTAGTCATGCCGATGCCCGTGTCCTGGATGGTCAGGGTCTTGGCCTCCAGATCGGGGATGATGTCAATGCGGAGGTCCTTGCCCGACTCAAGCTTGCTCGAGTCGGACAGGGACTCATAGCGGATCTTGTCGAGGGCATCGGAGGCATTGGAAACAAGCTCCCGAAGGAAGATCTCCTTGTTGGAGTAGACAGTGTTGATGATGAGGGAGAGGAGCTGAGAGATCTCGGCCTGGAACTCGAAAGTCTCCGCCATCGTGACTGGTTTTGCGTCGGGTATGATGTCTCTGGTTAAGAGTCAGTTGACGGACGCGCGGGAGACGGGCGGCCAATGCAGCCGTGGAGGAGCAGATGTGCAGGTGGCGGGCAGAGGGGTTGAGACGAGGGTGACTGCCGGGTGAGCGCAAACCTGTGCTAGAAGGCCCAGGAAAGCGCAGGCGGTGAAATTGTGCGCGCAGCAGGTACGAAGAGGTTTGGAAGCGGAACGAGGGAGGAGAGTGGGATACGGGAGCTGTCGAAGGCGGCGAGGCTGAGGGGAGGGAACGGGGGAGCGGAGGGGAGAGCGCGAACTTACCAAAGGCCGGGACAGTGGTGCGGAGTGAAGAATGATATCGATTGGGTTTGCGGCAGAAGAGAAGAACTGCTGATGGGGGACAGGTGAGATTCGTGGAGAGAAAGTGGTGGATGGAGGAGCTTGAGAGACGAAAACCAAGCTCTGCGGGCAAGCAGCTAAAAAGAAAAAGTTCTGCCTCCCTGGGCCAAAAATTCGATGAGATTCTATCGGCGCAGGCTGCGCACGGTTGCCCTGATTGGCTGCGGTTGCCATGCAGCAACCAGAGCGTGTGCTGTGATTGGATTGGACGGTGGTGGCTACCAGCAAAAACGGGCAGGCACCAACGAGTCGCCGTGCCGGGAAGGGAGTGGTTTGAGCGTACTGTGTGTAGGTTTACACTGGAATTTTTCGTATCATCCTGGGTGCGTCCGCCGCTGCTTGAGACCAGCACGAGCCTATCCAAGTCGGACTGGGACTCCGAGAGAAACTCCCTCTGGGGACGGTGAGATGCTGGTCAGGAATCCTCCGTGGGGCAAGACGCTGCCGGACAACCCAGTCCATGGAAGCTCACGGAATCCCAGGCTTCGAACCCCTGCTTGCGGCTGCCCTGCGAGGCTGAGCCGCGAACCTTGGGCACTTGGAGGGCACTCCACCTCGTCTATCACCCGCCCGCTGAACACCCATTCTCGCCGGGTAGGTAGCTCGGTACCTAGGTACCTACCTGCTCGTAGAGGTATGTACATATGGAATAACTTGCTACAGTAACTGGCCTTGCTACCCCTAGCTACTGTAGATACTGGAGTCGCGACTGCGGTACCCAGCTAGTCTCATGCCACCGAGTCTTCCGCCGCGTGCTTCTCTTTCTCCCTGTCTACATGATAGGGCGGCGCATACGTATACAGGCAGGCATTCACAAGACCCGCCAAGGCCTGTTGCGAAAGCGGTCAGCAGAGGGAAGCGCGGCCAGCTGCGGCCAGCGGAAAGGGAAGCCGACTGACCGGGCCAACCCACCAGATCCAGTGGTCTCCCGCGGCGAGCTGTGTTAGCTCACCCTCAGGCATCAGCAGGGTCAAGGAGAACTCACAGGAGAAACTGCCTCGTGCGACAGACAGGGCCAAGCACCTCGTCGGGTTCATATTGGCCCCCGTGTATCCCTCTGCGATGCCTGCCGTCGCCGATACTATGGTTCCGAGGCAGAGGCCAACGAGTATAGGGCCCAACTGAGGTCCAAACACGAGCGCCTGCCGGGGATCCAGACCGGTACCGAAGCCGAGGAAGCTGTGTCGACACCGATGTGAGCCAGGGGAATGGGTTTCAGGCGTTTCGCTCGATGGCCTACGCACATGAGGATGAACGAGCACATGGTTTCGGTCAAGAAGACCTGGCCCGGCGTAATCGAGTTGGGGTCGAAGAAGCAGCCGCCTCCCATGTTTCTGCGGACGGTTTAGTGACTAGGGATCTCGGCATCGAAGGAGAGAGGGGAGGGAGAGACGCGACACATACGCCGCCGCTTTCTCGTACCCCCACGACCCACGCAAGGCGCCGCCTCCAAGGGCACCGCCTAAGGTCTGGAGGACAATGTACGCGACAGCTGAGGAAGATGTGTTAGCACCGGGCAGACGTGGGTCAGCCACGAGGACAACTCGCCTCTGGCAGCAGGACACAAGCCGCACCAGAAGGTGCTCCAGGTGACCAAGGGGTTTATATGTCCTCCCGAGGCTGGGGCAGCCGCGTAAATGAAAACCGCCGGCAATACCGAGCCAAAGATGCCCACGTAGGCGATGATATGCTGCGTCCCGGAATTCAAGATGCTCATGCCAAACTGCCCGGAAATGTAGGCCAACATGGCTGTGGCAGCGCCCTCGACTACCTAGTTGACGTTTGAGTCTGTCAGCCGGGCCAGCGATGGCCACGCACCGATGTGGTCAAAATCTTACGGCTGCCCTCCAGATGCTGGGGTCTGTCCAGCCGACGGTGAAGTACTCTTTCCGGCGGTACCAGGGACGGGCCCATATCGTGGTGTTCAGCCGTGCCGACCCGGCAAAGGAGCCATCGAAGTGCCCATCGCGAAGGTGCCTTGGCGACAGTTGGAGCGTGTCGTTGCTCCCCGGCTTTCCCTGCGACCGGAGCTGAACCGGAAAGACTGTCGCCCCCAGCCCCGGCTCCGGTCTGGGTACATGTCTATCCTCGGCCCCTTTGACCATGACCAGGAGCTGCTTCGCTTGCCCTGGACCCGGATGATAGGATAAGGGGGTTCGACCGAAGCTCCTTGCGGACCTGGGTGCGTACCAGCCTGCTTATAAAACCAGCCTGACTTCCCTGGAACCTTTGACAGTAAAAAAAATTATGGAGTATCTGGGAATCTGGCTCTCTGGGTATGAACCAGACCAGATATGGCGCTTATTCATCCACCCAGACTCGGGGCGCATACGCGAGATATGCCAGGGGAATTGAATACACGAAATACCCGTTACTCACCAAACCAAGCTCGCCACGTTCTCGTTCACGAGTCCGTGCAGACGATCTGCCCCTCCCCCCAATCTTTCTCTGTCTCTCTTTCTTTTCTTGTCTACACAGGTCCTATTGTCTACACAAGTCGTACTGTCTACACAGGTCGTATTTTGTCCGAGGCGTGGTCTGCAGTCTACCTTGAATCGTCTGGCCCCAAAAGACGCTTGCCGAGCCCTCTATATTGCCTATCCGCGTACACCAACCCCAACTTCGCCGGATCGGCCTGCCCCCGTTGCGGTACAATTTCGAGCACCTCTCCCAGAATCACGACATGGTCCCGAACCTTGACCAAGCCGCCTGACGGCTCTGGTAGGAGTCGGCACCGTAGTACGTGTAGCACCCCGGGGCCCTCGAACCATTGATCACCCTGGTGTCCTGCGTCTTTGGTTGCGCTTCCATGGCCGGACGCCACGGTGTAACCTAGCTCACCGAGCTTCCGCAGTGGACCTCCGGGGTCCCTGTTCTCCCCCGCGAAGACGGCCGCGACGGATGCACCTTGGACGTCGCCGGAGAGAACATGGATGCAAAACGCCCGCGTCCGTTCTATGGCCGTCAGCGTGCGGCTCGGGGCGCCAATGTTGAACATCAAGGCCGGCCTCTCAGGGCTCGCGGGCAAGATGCTGAGAGATGTGAAGGAGGACAATGTGAGGCCGATGGGAATGGATTCCCCCGGCTCTTCAGACACGGACGTGCAGACCACGACCGTATTGGCGAGGCGGCGCATCACGCGTCTCACCTCGTCTGCGAGAGGTTGACCGTCATGGTCGCTCGCCGGGGTTCGTCGGGGGTCTTGTCGACTGGGCCCCCGGTTGTGAAAGAACCTGGGCGAAGTGCCTAACCACCATCGGGTAGTCAGTCCCAGCTTCAGCCTCGTCGTGACAGAGGGGCCTCTACTTACCGGACGTCGTCTGCGGACAGCCGCTAGGGGATCGCGATGGCGTCGTCGTCTGCGTATTCCAGGCGCGGACGAGGCCCGTACCTGCGCCGCATGCTGAGCTGGAATAGCGGGTTGTGCACTTGGCCAGAGAGCCAAGCACGCAGCGACTCGGCATCTCATCCCAAAGGGACCAATTGTCAGAGTCGATGCTCAGAGTAACCAGAACCGAAAAATCGGAATGCGTCGGCCACCTCAAATCCTCCCTAGCTTTGAAGCTCCGATAGCGATAAGGCACTCCGTAAGCTGTAGGGAGTACGGCATAAAATACTGTACTAAACCCGTCCTGTGGCACTGCCGTGCGCCCCCGTCGTGCACGTCCCGACGGGAATGGATCGTTGACCCCGATTTTCGCGTTTCCTCTCTCGAACCTCTGTTCCTCCTTCTGCGGGCCGCCAGGAGAACCTGAGATCGACGGCCGCTCTGACGTCCACCATCTGATACCAGACATCATCGCCGACCTCTGCCTGGCGAAGACGCACACAATGGCACACATCCTCTCAAGACGAGCACCGCCTCTTTCCAACCCGGGCCTCTCCCTGCTCGCCGCCCCGTGCCCCCGCAGACGCGCGACAACGGCGGCCCCCCCGATATCGAGATCCCCGGCGTCGCTCCTAACCCCCCCCGGTGCCGCCGTGCAGCAGACACGCAGCGCCACGTACATCTCGCGCCCACGGCGGCCGTACCACTTCACACAGCTGGTCCAGCTCTCGGACGGTAGCACCTTTACGGTGCGCACGACGTCGCCGCACGCCATGGTCAAGTCGGCCAAGGACACGCGCAACCACCTGCTTTGGCAGCCCTCGGAGAAGTCGCTCCGCAACATCGAGTCGGACGAGGCCGGCAAGTTGGCCGCGTTCCGCGAACGTTTCGGCCGCGGCTTCGACCTCGACGCCCCGCCGCCGATACCCGAGGCCGAACTCACGGGCGCCGCACTTGGGGAGACGACGACCGAAATCGAGGCCTCGGGGTCGCCGCCCGCGGCTGATTATGACATGTTGGGCGACCTGCTCAGCGGCTATGCCGAGAAGAGCGGCTTAAAAACAGAGAGTGGCAGGAGCGCCAAGGATATCGCCAAGGCGCAGCGAAAGGCCAGGAAGAAGAAGGCGCCCTAGATGCCAGTCGGTGTGGGGAAGCGGGCTGTTCGGATTCCTCGGGAGGCCAACAATAGGATCTGGGGAAGCAGAGAGCGAGGTCAGATAGAGAGCGCTGTCTAGATATACCCGCGCGTGGCGGGCACCCGCGTGTCTACGCCGTAGCGGCTCTTTCTCCTACACCCCGCGCCCCTGTTGGGCGGGATGACGCCTCTACACGAGCACGACAATGACTGTTGCACTATGCCGCGTTATTTCCTGCGCCGGTCGAGCCCCGCGATTTCACTTGCGTCGCGAAGCTGTGCCTCGTCCCGTGTCGTCTACCATTCGCGGCCTATACTGGCTGTCAAGAGAGTCGACACCGCCGCTTCCATCCTAGTCAGAATCGTCGTTGATGGTCGCCCTTGCCCGGTCCACGGCCGTGTCCCCGTCCGGCTTGTGGGACGGCTCAAAAACAGGCGGCTTGTAAAAGACCGTCTCGTCGTCCTCGGCGTCCAACTGCATAAGAAACGTCTCCCACTTCTCGATGAGCTACGAGACGTCGTGTCAGTACAACGGCGGCGTGTCCCTGTGTCCATCTGTCAGGGAATGCTCACCTCTTTCTGCGCTTCCACGGCGCTCTCCAGGAACGTCTCGATACCGTTCTTGAAATCCTCAACCTTCTCCCGCTCGAACCGATCCAGCTCCGCGTGCATGAGCCGACCCACGTCCTCGAACAACAGCCGGGTTTGGTGTACCTTGCGCTCCGACTCGGCCACCTCGGCGCTGACGTGGTTGAGGCGTTCCTGTTGGCTCTTACCCTGGCGCAGGAGCTTGTCCTGGGTGGCCTTGCGCTTGAGCAGGTCGCTTTCGGCCGCGTGCCAGCTGTAGAAGGCCTTCTGTCGCTGAGAAAAGGCCTGCTTGACGCTGCCGATCAGGCGGAGGTACTCCTCGATGATGATGCCAAATGTGAGAACGTCCTGCTGTGCCTGTCGGTCGTAGACGTCCCTGATCGTCACTTGCAGGTCTGACAGCGCTTCCAGGGGCCCCGAGAGTGTCGGGGAGAGCTCCACCGTCGACAGGGCGTGCAAAGACGCCGAGAAGTCGCCTGCCGCCTCGGCCATGGTTTTGCGCTGGTGGACCATGATGTCCATGGCCTTCTGGAGCGCCTTGAGCTGGTTCTCCAGTGCGTCCATGTAGACGCGTCGTTCGTGAAACCACTGTGACGAGTCAGACGCGTCTTCTCTGCCGCGCGCATAAGCCCTGTCAGGGCACTCACATCGTCCTGTTCCACGAATTTGTTGCTGCTGCCCACATTGATCCCAAGAGAGCTGAACATGCCCTTGCTCTCGCCTAGGTTGGGCTCCTTGCGCTCTTTGTGCTTGACGTCGCTGTTGAACGCTTCGCTCTCGAGGAAGAGTTTCAGATCCCCATCCTGCTGTAGCGTCGGGTGGGCGGCCGTCTTGTTCAGCATCTTCTCGAGCGCCTGGCGGCGGGACTCGACGAAGCCGCTCTCGAAGCGACCCACGGCCTGCTTGTCGGGTGGCGGAGGAACCACGACGCCCGGGCTATTGGCATGCAGCGTGTTGTAAAGCCACAGGAAGTCGCGATACCGTCGCGTGACGACGAACTCGGGCTGCTTGTACGCCTTGGAGGTTGTCTAAGTAAGCCCGGCGGGAGGCGGCGGTCAGCAGAGTGGCTCGGTAGTCGCGGACCGCCCAGTAGTCCCACCTTCGTGTGCACCATATACTCGGTATGCGAGCGACCCGGCATATCGGCAACGGTATGGGGATCGCCGACCGTGATCACGAAGCCCGGCTTGGCGGCCTGTTCCACGCTGACGCTGGGCCGGCTCGAGGTCCGGACGGGTGAGATCTGGGCGGGCGGAACCGGCGGAGGGACGCGAGGGCCCCGAGCCGTCCCGTCCAGTCCGCCATCGTCGTCGTCGTCGTCGTCGTCGTCGCCGACATGGTGTGGGCCGGCCGGTGCTCGCCGTGGGGCAGCGGCCTGTTGGGGGGCCAGTGTCGTCCGCAGCGGAAGTTGCTCTTTCAGCGGAGGGGCTGGCGGTGAGTCCGTGGCCAGGGGTCCGCCGGTGCCGCCTAGAGGGCCCAGAGGCCCGAGAGGATCATCTTCGACGGCCTGCAGGCGTGTAGGCTGGGCGACGAGCCTTCGAGGTGTCGAGCGGGATGGCCGCGCGCCCGAAGACGATGCAGCTGTCGATTTGCTCGTGGCCGACGCTGCGTGCGATTCTTCCTGCTGCGAGGTCGTCGCCGAGCTCTGGGGTGTATCGGCCCACGGGGCTTCCTCCAAGGGATCCATCGCGATATCGACCGCTCCGAGGCAAGATGGAAAGACGTGGACGCAGAGCAACCGGGACGCGAGGTTCGGCGTGGTCCAAGCCCTTCCCAGGCCCCCGAGTGGATTGATCCGGTGCTATGTGGGGCGCTCCTATCCGCTGACGCCACGCCACTAACGACGACGTACTACACAGTATGTACTCCGTACTGTACCCGGCACCCCGCCCATCGCCGCCTCGAGTGCCCATATGTTCGTCCCTTGACAGTTCAACCTAGTAGACGAAGCAAGCCATTCCGTCACATTGACCAAAGGGAAACAAGAGTTGCTCGGGCACACAGCGCTTTGATTCAGGTGCTTGACCGTGGATACTGTACCTATCCCTGGATAGCTTGTCCTTCAGACATCCCCTTGACTAGCATTTTCCTAGGTACTCCGTACGCTCGTAGCCGTAGAATACCATAGGTCCATACCTGTGTTACTCTATACTTGCCGAGTAACTGATCACTTGTCACCTGCTGAACCCAATGCTCCGGTTTGACCGGCATGAAAAACGTGAACTGGACGTACGAGATTCCTGTCCACTTCAACGCATCCTGCTGTCTCGCGGGAAGAGACAAGCCCGCCCACCCGACCATGTCGCCCCCGAGGTGCCGTGTATCTATTCGCCGAAGATCTTACATCCAGACAAACAACCCGTCGTCATCTTGGGTGCCTGTGGTCAATGTGACCGAGACTGTCTCGTCTTAACCTTTCCCCATCGGCCGCCCAAACACCAAGAAAGCGGACCAAAACTCCATGTGCCATCACGACGAGCGCCGCCCAGGCCCTGCTTTCCCCCTTCCCCTGCGGGGTTTCGACGGACAGATGGGTAAGCGCTCCGTCAATCGGGCGCGAGCTGGCGATGGCCCATAGTGCTCAGGGCTCGTAGCAGCCACCAGCCACAACCAGGTTCATGCGCGTGAACTCGGCGCGCAGGACCGACGTCTTCTTAGTCGGAAAGGCGCTGATCTGGTCCGCGGTAACCATGACGTCTTTTCCCTTCTTTTTTCCCGTCCCGGCTCCCGTGCTTGCCGTCGCAGATGGCGCCGGGGGCTGGCCGCCAACCGTGATGCTCCGATCCTGCGTTCCGCCGACCGTGACACTATCGCCCACGGAACCTATTCCGTCTACCTGAGGCGCGGGGGCCGCCGCTGCCGGGCCACCCAGGACCGGTACCTTGGTCGCGTCCTTGGGGAGGTCGACGTCCCACAAGCGTACTGTGCCATCGAGGCCGCCCGAGACAAGAGCCGTCGACTCGGCACTGAAGCTCAACGACGGAATCCCGCCTTTGGCGTGGCCCCTGCAGCGCTTGATGCGGCTGCCCTTCTCGACATCCCACAGGAAGATATTACCTCCCCCATCGGCGCTGGCCAGGACCTTGCCGTTGGGCGCACACTCGAGAGCGCTGATAAACTCGGCGTGGCCGGTGAAGACGCGCACGCACTCGCCTTTTTGCACCGACCACATCCGAATTGACTTGTCCGTCTCGTCCGACGCCGAGAAAACGTAGGCTCCGTTTGGGTGCCAGGCGATTGCCGAAATGCTGGTGTCATGGCCAACCAGGATGCGCTGCGCCGATGCGTGGTCCTGCATGAAGATGCGCACCGTCCTATCCCAGCCGGCCGTGGCAAAGTAGTGGCCATGCGGACTCCAGAGCACCCGAAAGACGGGCCCGTGATGCGCCTTGTATATGCAGAGGCAGGCCCACGTCTCCAGCGACCAGAGGCGAACGGTGGCGTCCGCAGAACTGGACAGCAGCAGCTTCGAATCCGTCTCGGGACCCGGCTTGCCCAGATCAAAGGGGTTCTCGTCCAGATGGGCAGTGGCATCCGAAAACGAGAGGCCGTATACGGGGCCCGAGTGGCCGAACAGCTTGCGGTTGTTGGTCTTGACCTCAGGGCCCATCTTGGACCCCAGCGGCTTGCCGTCCAGGCTCCAGACGCGAATGTACGAGTCCATAGTTCCATACGCCACCAACTGCGAGTCTTTGGAAAAGGCCATCGACGAAACGCTATTCGAGGTAAGAATCTCACCATCACTAAGGAGCCCAGGACCCGTCTTACCTGCCGCACGTGTTGTGGAACGTGAACATGCAGACGGAGACGGGGACGCCAACTCCGCCCGTGCGTCCCTCAATCTTGAAGCGGTCGCGATTCTCTTGAACTTTCTTCATCTCCATGACGACATCTCGGGCCCGCGAGGGCGGAAGAGGTATGTCGGTACGGGACGGTCCATCGGCGTCTTCCTCGCGCTTGATCTTTCGATCGAACTCGTCGACGAGGGTGGGCACTCCCTCTAGCGGCGGGTGACGCTGGTCCATCTCCTCAAGCTCGGCACGCACATCGTCTCGCAACTCCATCTCCATCGGCATCGGGCCAAGCTTCAAGGGAATCTTGAGGTTTACGCCGTCTCGAACGTTGACACCCGTGAATACGCCGGGGATCCCCTCCTGCGCGTCGACGTCATCAAAACCGAGATTCTGGCCACGTTGAAAGATGGCCTCGAAGCTGAACGGCTCGATAGGTCCACGGGCCGTGGTATCGACCTGGCAGTGCTTGTTGAGAATGCTGAGGATTACGCATCCGCCGGTGTCGTACTCCCGTTCGAGAAAGCTAAACAGCTGGCCTGCCGTCTGCTGGTTGAGCGGGATCCGATACTTGTTTTCAAGGTAGATGCGCGTTGCTTCATTCTCGTTGGTGTGAGAAGGGAGGGTAACGGTAGCTAAGACTCTCAGCTCGTCGCCGTGGATGTTATCGAAGTTGCCCTTGAGCTCCTCGAAAAGTTTCTTCGCCTCGTTGCCGCAGCTCCGGGATATGAGATCGAGATACGAGTAGACAAAAACAGGCCATAACAGCTTGCTAAGCTCGAACTTGTAAAGGTCGAGACCTCCTTCGACCCATTTGTTGAGTAGGTGGAAGGATTTGAGAAAGCGCTCAGGCCCAAGGGCTTCCGCCCTTCTGTTAGGGTCGATTTGACCAGAGCTATTGGCGTGCTCGGCCTCCTTCCGAAATGTTGCCTCGGTTGCGGTGTATCCCTTTTTTAAAAGGTAATCGGTAACCTGCCGATCGAAACGCTGTCAGCCAAGAAAACATCTCGAGCCACTCGCTCGAATTCAAGCCGTGGTAGTGCAGCAAGGGCTGACGAAGAAAAGGCAACCCTTTCTCCTGTTCGATTGCTATCGACGGGTCCGGCAGGTAGATCTGATATTGGAACCAAAGGCGGAAGGCGGTACTTGCCGACTCCAGTCCTGATACTGGAGAGTTGAGGAGCGACTGATCACGCCTCGAAGCATAGCCTTCCCGGATCTGGTTGCGACCCGTACCTACCCTCACCCTTTGCTCTCATGAACCGCGGGGTAGTTGTGATCATTGGAAACCCGTGGCCAGAGTATTTCATGGGATATAGATTCCAGACCACTGCCAGGGAGGCAAACCGGGGAGTAACTGCCGTATCCATGCCTGGGGAAGGCCAAGGCGCAGGTGAGATGGGTAGGGGGAGGGTAAAGGTCAGCGGCACCAGTGAAGCGGCGCCAAACGACCATTTTGGTGCCTTGAAGGAAAAAGGCAGCGGGGACTGCAGGTAGATGTACAACTGAATGTATCCTGAGAGTCAACTCACAATTTTGTTGAGGTCCGACGGTGATGCTGTTGCGGCTGCCGCGCCGGAGGTCCCTCCTCCCCCGCCGGACCCCGAACCGTGATGGGCCTGTCCCGAGTATTGACCAGCGCCAGCTGCACTCTGGGCCGCCCCGGGACCCGACATTTCGAATCGAAAGCAAGGAAATACCAAGTCAAGCGGTCGAGTTTGGGTTCCCCGGAGTAGGTCGATGAGCCCGGTGGGTCCGTCCTTTTAAGTGGCAACAAACGAGTGTAGCAGTCTCATTTCCAGGAGAGGAGATTGAAAAGAAGCCGCAACTCGATGGGAAAGGCGCAGGGTGTGAGATGTGCGCGCGGCTTAGTATAGAAGCTGGGTTGTGTTCCCAGCATCTATGGAGTGTGAGGCGAGTACCTGGCGGCATTGGGATGCGGTGAAGTTGTTCAAAGTGGGTCCAGGTCTATCTAATCACCACTAGCCCGGGATTACGATTTTCCCTTTCCGCGGTGACGAATCAACAGCCTCGTGCCGTGCGGAGTATTTAGATCGGCAAGCAACACTCTGACTGGGGTTTTGCCTTTAAACAGATAACGGGGCGAGCGGCGCCCGCAACCCTGGATAAATCAATCCGTTCTAGTCGAGGGGTGGGGCACTCTACATGAACTCCCCGCTCAAGCTCGTGGTAAAACTGTGGAGAGCCACCTTCGACCTCGATACCTACCTCAGGTACCTAGAGACTCCTCGACTCTTCCGCTTTCGCTAAGTATCTTGGGGGGACGCCATACACCCTACAAAGTTCGAGGTTCCCCGCCGGGTCGGCGTTCTCGGGAAGGATATCACCATCACGACGGAGATGGAGAGCCCTTCGCCGGCCCCCGTAGCTCTCGTTGCGGCCCCAGGGATTCATGAGCCGTTCTCACGCACCGAACGCATGCAGCAGCTCAGCGAAATCGATGGTGTATGCCCCCTCCCCCCCCCTCTCTTTGGTTGCAAAA
>Ga0247777_1000149_pt1 | contig 17320 bp, 24 predicted proteins | sample UWRJL154409C5_FD_179937 | JGI IMG/M metagenome (GOLD analysis project Ga0247777, IMG submission 179937) | Plant litter microbial communities from Arlington Agricultural Research Station in Wisconsin, United States - UWRJ-L154-409C-5 | ecosystem: Environmental > Terrestrial > Plant litter >...
TTGTGAGGAATGTGCATGGCCCCGATGCGCCCCGAGAGCCTTACTTCCTTGCTATTCTGTCATTCCATGGGAACAGCCTCGGGGGCGCCCGCCGCGCTCCATCTCTTTGCGGGGCCCAGACCTATACTCCTACTCCTGTTATACATGCTCCAGAATCAGTCCGGGCTCCTGATGTCTCTATCATATTGCCCAGACGAGTAGTAGCTGTCTCGTCGAGCCTCCTCCACCTTCCTCTCTAGGCTCGTCATGGCGCGGCGGCCGGGGGCCACTGGCCCGCGACCAGATGTCGCTCGAGAGCCTGATGCCTCGCTCTCCGTCCCTTGCACCAGGGGCCACGGCTTGATGACCCTCGCCGGCTGCGCCTCCTTCTCCGCGCTTCTGTCCTTTGGGGGAGCTCTGTATGAAGGGGCCGTAAAAGGCTCGTCCCAGTCAAGCATCGCGGGATTCGTGCCGTCTGCCGGCCCCTCGAGAGGGTGGACGTCGGCCGAGTCGGCCGGAGGCGAAGAGGTTCCTTGCTCGACAGAGTGGCGTCGTATCCGGCCTTCCGACATTCCGCCCTCGTTGGCGTTATTGTCTGCTGGCTCCTTTCCGGCCCGCCTTTCATGCTCCGTCTTGTTCCCCTCATCGTCGTCGGCCTGCACTACGGCGGAGTATCTCACTTGCGGTAGCGGGTCATCCCAGTCTTCTCCGGATCTACGCTTCAGAACCTCGGGCTCCTCCACCCGCACCTCATAGCAAACAGCTGATTTGGCTGCCGACGCCGGACCTTGCGCGGCGTCCTTTTGCTCGAGCGCGGGTGGCAGCGACTGCACCTGAATGCCCAATGCCGGCGGGTCCGATAGCTCGCTCCTAGGCACCATTCCCTCCAAGCCGGTCGGTGCCTCGGGCAGGAAGGACGAACGGTACAGGTGGGCATCGTGAAGCAACAAGGCAACGTCGTCGTACCCCCCAGCAACGGCCCGGGCATATGCCAGCCGGGAGTGGTTGTCGCGAGCCTGGCTGTCGGCGCCGCGCTCAAGCAGCAGCCGGACCGTTCCTGACCTGCCGCAACGGGCGGCTTGGTGCAGAGGCGTTCGTCCGAGGAGGTCGGCCTCTTCCACGTTGGAGCCCAGGTTGAGGAGAAGGGTAGCCAGGTCCGTCTCGCCCTTTTCAGCTGCCAGTGCCAACAGCGTCTTGCCGCGAAAGTCCTTGAGGGCAACGAGACTCGCGACATCCTCCGGGCTCGGCATGCCGCCCTCCCTGTGAGTCTGCAAAAAGTGGTCCATCAGTGTCCTCGCCGTCCCAACTTTCCGCTGCTCGATGGCGCGATGCAGCGGGCTGCTAACGCGTGCTTCGAACCCGTCGCAATATCCGCCAAGGTCCGCAGGGGTTGGTAGCACGCTGGCTTTCCGGTCGAGCAGAATTTCGACCAACTTGGTATTGCCTGATCCGGCAGCCCAGGCGAGTGCACTGTACATCGACTTGGGTGTTTCGAGGTTGTACATCGATCGATACCCGTGAGCGGCCAAGAGAGTGCTGATTTCCTCAGGGGAGGAAGATGCGGCTGTCCGATGGTGCGAGTCGGACGCAACATCGGTGGCTTCAAGCACCACGGTTGAGGTGGTCTTCCCGTGGCTGGACGAGCCATCGTTCCGTACTTCGTCGGGGTCGTCGGGGGCAGACTGCCCTGTGGGCGGCGCAAGCTGCCTGGGAGTCGCCTCCCGCGTCCTCAACAGTTGTTCGTCAGGGGTCACAGAGAGCGATTTCGGTTTTCCCAAGGCCAGGTGATCGTTGCCCCCATCGCCTGCTTCGCGAATGTCGCGGTGTTTGTCATCACGCGTTGGTAGAGTGCTGGGGTGAGGCGCGTCCTTCTTCAGACCTGGTGGAGAAAGGCTGATTGTCGGGAGTGTCGGTAGCGTATCCGTAGTTTGCGGGTCGGGGATGCTGGGCTTGGTATAGGATCCCTGGGACGACAGTCCTGGATCAAGTTTCCGCGCGGCTTTTGGCTGCAATGGTTCGCGTTGTATCGACTTACTGCTAGTCCCAGCATCGCCAGGTTTCGCCAGTAAGGGTGATGGCTGTTCTGGAAGCTCTGGAACTACGGTTGGTCCAAGGTCAGGACCGAGTGTCACAGGACTCTGGGGCAGTTGGGAAGCGAGGCTTGGTCGTGGTGGGGACGAGGCAAGCTTGCGACTCGCCAAAGAATTTGCCTCAGGAACAAGCGTCTTGGGAGATGCGGCGGGCTGCGAGAGAGGTGGTGGTGGGGCAAGAGGCGTAACAGTGTGGTAGGTCGTTCCTGAGAACCTGGAGGGTCTCGCGGTGTAAGAGGTCTCCTGATAGACGGGATATTCGTCAACCGCAGTCTTCCGACGCTCCTGATACGGCGTCCGCAAAGGGTGGTTATCCGACGGGCGTGCGGACGACGACGACGATGTCGATGAATACGGCACCGCATCCCCGATGGAGGGTTTGGGGGCGTCCTGCTGATACTGCGGGGTGGCGGGGACGGCGGTGGCCGTCTGGGCAACGCTCGAGGTGCGGCTGTGTCCTGGCGCCAACGTTTGTTCAATCACGTCCTGTTTCTGCTTGTCGTTCTTGAGTTTGTCCTTCAAGAGGCCGAGCCACTTTTTGGGTTTGGCGGATTTGGACACCATCTTCGCCGGCGCAGATGCCTCGCACCGTCCTGCGTCGTAGCTACCAGGTAGTGGCGGTCTAAGTTGGAGTTGGTCGCCGTACGGAGTATGGCTATCACCGAAGACAACAGGGCTTAGACATGATCCACATGATGCCTTCGGCGCCACGGCGGTGAGCTGTCGTCGTGGTGACCTCGCCGAGTTTCAGTGAGCCTTGGGGTGAACGTCGTCGTGGCTGTACCCTGCATGGATGCGAGGTCCCGTCGGCAGCAAATCAGGCCGCGCTTACCGGGGTCCTGATTTTGGAACAAAACCCACGGAACTCGGGTCCCACCGGCCCCGTCTCCCGGGCCAGCATTCTCCTGTCGCCGGTCATGACGACGGGAGATGTTTGTCGTAGCCAGCGGCCACGAGGCGTTGACCTGCCGCCCACACATCGTCGGGGATGTCCTGCGGGATCTGGAATCCGCGGTCGGCATAGTCACGGATGCGCACCAGATCGCCAACCATGATGTTGATGACGAGGTCCCGGGGGTTGTCGTCGTTGGGGTATTCGTGGAAGCTGAGCTGCGGCGAAGTCACTGCGAAGGTTGTCTTGGGGTCCGGCCACTGCTTCGCGAAAGTGGCATACGTCCGTCGTTCCATGTACGGCTTTTGTACCAGCAAAAACGACGTCGGCAGCGGCCGGCCCATCTCTTGGAGCAGCGCGTGGGTGAAGCGGACGTTCTCCCCCGTGTTCGTCGACTGGGCCTCGATGACTATCTTATGTTCGGGGACGCCCATGGCCTTGGCGATGGAAGCAAACACGACGGCCTCGGGCTCGGCGAAGCGGCCCGCCGTCAGGCTGCCTACTGACCCCGAGAAGATGAGGAAATCGCCGAAGCCGTCGAGGAACAAACGCGCGGCACTCTCGGCCACGCGGGTGTCCAAACTGCAGAGCGCAAAGACGGCGTCGGCTGGCTGAAGGGACATGGACATTCGGTGGTAGTCGTACACCAGCGTCGCGTCTCTCTCGACCCCGTCGTCCTCCCGGGGTTTCTCCGTGGCCATTGCGTACTGTGACAGTGATGTGCTTGGGACGCTGCGTTGGTTTTGACAGGAACAAGACCAAGAACCAGACCAAGACGCCAACGGTGGGCGGGAGGCACGCTGGTGGGAGCTATGGCGGATTTTGGCCCTGGCTTCTTCCATTGTGGGTCCACTTCCCCCAGGTGTGAACGCCACACAGAGCAGTCAGCTTCCCGACCAAACGCATCGCCGTGCGGGAGACATCGAGGTGCCAGGTAGGAGGGTAGGCAAATATGCCCTTGTTGGGTGGGTAGGTATTTCAATCCCTAGCTACCTAACACTTCGGCTTCCCACCGGCTGAACCACTTCGCTCGAGTAATTCGGGAGATGTTCAGTTCTCTGGGTTCGACGAGCAGCAGCCCCTGCCGGGACAGCAGCTATCGCACGTCGGATATGGTTCACCCCGCCCCGTGCCAAATAACGACCGTCGAGGTGCGTTTTCCCGTTCCAACGCCTTCGTATCAGGAAAAAGTGTGCGCCCAGAGCTCCTCAGGCTCGCTCACGAGAGACTTGCAATCTTGCGCGTTCCCTCAATACCATGAATCGCATCAGCTCTGCGCCAACCCCTCTGCGCATTCTTTCATCCGCTCGCGGCAGCCACAGACGCCTCGGCGCCTGTCATTTTCATGCCAGTGCCGCTCAGATCGGTAGGCTTTGCGTTCGGGTTCTTGGAGTAGTAGTTGTTGATGGCCGACTTGATGGCGTCCTCTGCCAGCATGCTGCAGTGCAGCTTGACCGGGGGAAGCGCGAGCTCATTGGCGATTTGCGTGTTCTTCACCTTACTGTTCAATGCAGTCAGTGTCGCATCCAGGTCGAGTGAGACCGTGACAGGCTTACCCAGCTTCCTCCAACGACATGCCATCTGTGATATGGTCAGCTTAGCTCCTGCCCGTCGCAAGACGCAACCCTCCTTTCAGCGGAAAGAGGACGTTCTAAACAATGCATGACACGTACGGATGAGTTCCTAGAAGTTGAAGTCAGTAAACCTCTCGCAATAAAGTCAGGCAACCCAAGGGGAAGATACCGTCATATAGGACGAGCTCGCAATAGCTGAACCACACCCGAACGTCTTGAAAACCTGTCGAGAATCCGCTGTCAGCTACCACGAATATATGGCAGACCAGATATCCGGATCATTCGGGTCTAAACACATACCGCCTGTGAGATCTTGCCGGTCTCGGGGTCGATCTTGATCTGTAACTTCATGACTGTGCCAGACGCGTCAGCCATTGCCTATTACCATGTATCTATCCTCTGCAACGAGTACTCGGAGCGGACCCAAAACAGTGGCCGGTAAGAGAGCAACAACGTAGCTAAGGGGGTGCTTACCGTCACCGCACGCCGGGGCGCCAACCTTATGGATCCTCTTGTCAGTCACGAATGACCAAGCTTTCCTGTTGCCCGAGGTGTAAACGTACCAGTCCTGTGCCCACATTCTGATCCCCTTTGTCCATGGAGCCGACGTTTCGAGGATTTTGGTAATGCTGCAACCGCCTAGATCAGCTGTGGTTCTGATCGCAGATCACTGGGGGACGTACGTCTAGAACCTTCTCGTGATACCTCCGCACGGAACCAACGGAGGTAGCAGGAGCGATTCGGCGTGCAGCTGGGAGCGCTGCTGGCCGATACGGAGATCCCAGGACGCGACGGGCGACGACGCCCGTGAATCTGGAATACATTGCGCGCAATTCCCCGGGTAGGGAGATCGTTGTTCGTCGACGAAGAGCGGGAGGATGAACGAGGCGGTCGTATAGGATAGCGAAGAGACAAAGGGTAGGTCACTCGGAATCCCAAAGTCGAAAATAGAGGTCGTCGTGGAGGAGAGTGGTTTGATTGAAAGCCGCAGGTTGTAATGACGAACTTTCGATTCTTTGAAGCGGGTCGACGGATGGAGAGGCAAATCCGATTGCGAAGTACTCGCTCCGTGTACGCTAACTCCGAGCCGACGTCGGGGCCCGAAGGACTCCACCAATCGACGGGCGTACGGTGACGGAAGAGGGGCCCACTCCTCCGCTTGACATCATTGCCAAAGCTTCGTCACCAACACCCCAGCCCTGTAAATTGCAAAGGAGCAGCAGGTTGGTTTCTGAGGGTTTCAATCACTAGATGCAATTTCGAGCAAGTGAGACGTAACCAGCTCGGTTTCACCTTGTGGAAAACAAACAGCCCATGCCGAGAACCTCTCTGCCTGTCATACTGCGATATCAGACGGGTAGGTAAATTAGGTACATATTTAGGTACCTGACGTACCGAGGCTCCCGTCGTCGGTAGCTTGGTTTACTCTTGGTACGTGCATGCCAGTCAACCAAACCCTGTTACAGGCATACCGTGGCTGCAGCTTTGCCCCTCCCCCACCTGAAGCTCCCAGCTCCAAGCTTGCCACCCGAAGCTGCAGCCTTGCGTCAGCCTCCTTTCGACCTGCCGCCGGTTGCCTACAGGCACCTCTCCGAGCTCTCCTACTTCCTTCCTATCCTTGCCCAGTTCTCCATCTCGCGCACTCCTGTTTTCCAAAACAACTCTACTCTCATCACTAGTCGCCACGCCGTCACAATGGCGTGCACGCATCTCGAATCACTCTGTGCGTACCCGTTCTTCTCCCACTCCAGAACGCCAGAGCTAACAACGCGGCGTAGCTCTTAGCCCCCCGACGCCGGCCCATTCGGTCTACCGCGAAGACTGCACGCAATGCTTCGACTCCATCGTAAGTGCCTACATCCAACCAAGCGAGATCTCTGCCTCTTAAACCCTACCATACCACGGCGAGGCACCTAGCGAGGCACCTCAAGACGGTTTGGTGGCTGACACCCGTCTCCTCTAGGACGATGCCGCAGGTCTTGATGTCTGTCTGCAATGCTTCAACGGTGGCTGCGCTGGCGACCGACGCCATTCCAAAACTCACCATGCTACTTGGAACCACCCTCTGGTCCTGAATGTCCGCCGGACGCGCAAGTTAGTAGTTCGCGACGAGCCGCCCCCCAAGATCTCCAAGCTTGCCATCGCCGCCGAAACGGAAGCCGACCGCTTCGACACCACTCTCGCTGTTCGGTGCCTAGAATGCGATGTCGAGCTTGACAAGTCGGACGCGAAGCTCTCGGCCGTGATTGACGGCATCATGACGGCCAACACCTTTTCCCGGAAAGAGGAGGTCAAAGCTTGGGAGCTGGAGCTGGCAAGCTGCGAGCATATCCTAATGCTTCAGCAGGAGGAACCGAGGCAGATTGCATCGCAGGACCTGGGTCACTGTTCCCAGTGCGAGCTTCAGGAGAACCTGTGGTTGTGCCTGCAGTGCGGCAATCTGGGGTGTGGCCGACAGCAGTTCGGCGGAGTTGGCGGCAACTCGCACGCACTGGCCCACACCAACGAGAAACACCACGGCGTCGCCGTCAAACTTGGCTCCATCACCCCAGAAGGCACTGCTGACGTCTACTGCTACACGTGCGACGAGGAGCGCGTCGATGCGGATCTCGGTGCCCACCTGGCCACCTGGGGCATCATCCTTGCCGAGCGCCAGAAGACGGAGAAGAGCTTGACAGAGATGCAAATCGAGCAGAATCTGAGATGGGAGTTCAGCATGACCACCGAGGACGGCAAGGAACTGAAGCCCGTTTTTGGCCCCGGCCTGACTGGCTTGAAGAATCTGGGCAACAGCTGCTATCTCGCCAGCATCCTTCAGTGCCTCTTCGACACGCCTGCGTTCCAAGCCCGCTACGGGGAATTGACCCAGGAACTCCCTGGCATCCGCGATCCTGCCGAAGACCTGGAAACTCAACTCCGCAAACTCGGAGACGGTCTGCTGTCTGGTCGGTACTCCAAGCCCGACTCCGACGTCGTTGCTTCGGAACACTCGGCCGAAATTCCGCACCAGAAAGGCCTCTCCCCGTCCATGTTCAAGCACTTGATGGGTCGTGGTCATGAGGAGTTCTCCACTATGCGACAGCAAGACGCCTTTGAGCTTCTTCAACATCTCATCAAGTTGATCACGCGGTCGCAGCATCCCTCCCCAGCTGACGACCCCACAACTCCCTTGCGCTTTACGCTCGAGCAGCGCCTTCAGTGTCTCAGCTGCAAGAAGGTCCGGTACACGACCAATGAACAGGACAGCATCTTCATCGATGTCCCTTTGGAAAAGCTCCCCGCATCAGAAGGGGACGACAAAGCCACCGGTTCAGCGGAGGCCTACAAGCCAGTCTCGTTGAAGGAGTGTCTGGATCGACTCACGGGAGAAGAAGTGGTCGAACTGACCTGCGCGGCTTGTGGCAGTAAGGATGGCTACTCGAAGCGAAGCCTGTTCAAGACATTGCCAGATGTCCTTGTCGTCAACGCAAGAAAAATGGCCGTTATAAACTGGGTGCCCATGAAGGTGGACGTGCCGGTTTTGGTCGGGGACGACCCGTTCTTGCTCGACGACTACCTCTCCAAGGGCCAACGGCCGGACGAGGTGTCTCTGCCGGACGACGCGGGCCCGGGCGGGGCCAACGCCGCCCCGTCGTGGGTCCCCGATGCCGAGGGTCTTGCCCAGCTGGAAGCCATGGGCTTTCCCAAGGTGCGGGGTGAAAAAGCGCTCCACGCGACTGGAAACAGCGATGCGAATGCCGCGATGGAGTGGCTTTTCGCGCACATGGAGGACCCGGACATCGATGTTCCCCTCGATCTTGGCGGTGGGGCGCCGCCCAAGGCGGGAGCAGACCCCGAGCAGATCAGCATGTTGGGGAGCATGGGTTTTGGGGTACCCCAGGCCAAAAAGGCGCTGCGCGAAACGGGCAACGATCTGGAGAGGGCCGTGGAGTGGCTCTTCAGCCATCCGGATGACCAGGGACTCTTCGAGGACGGCGAGGACGCTGGCGCTTCGTCGAATACCGCCGGCGAGCCTCCGAAAGAGAAGACCGAGGTGGGCAGCAGCGAGGTGCCGGCATCATACCAACTTCAGAGCATCGTGTGCCACAAAGGAACGAGTATCCACGCTGGGTAAGTGACGGCCCAACCCCAGGGAAGCATAACGGCCGCTAACCAACACAGTCACTACGTGGCCTTCATCCGAAAGAAGTTGCCCCAGAATAGCAGCACTTCGTGGGTCCTGTTCAATGACGAGAAGGTCGTCGAGGTGGTAGAGGTGGAGGAGATGAAGAAGTTTGCCTACGTCTACTTTTTCAAGCGGGTTTGAGGCAACCGGCGAATTCAAGCGGCGGTATTCGACGTTGGAACGGACGCGTAGGGCCGTAGAGGTTGTTGCTCTTTTACAGCCGGAAGGTCATCCTGCTGGTACGCAGGCAGGAAGGCAAAAAGCGGGTGAGCGTTCGTAAATAGGCACAGTAGACGAAGCGCACAGTTCATAAGCCTAGGCCGTAGCATCTGCTCTGTATCTCTGGCCGTCGCCCTGCCAGCTCTTGTTTGGGAAGATGTTCTCTATGTGGTGATATTGAGACATGCGACATCCCGCGAATCCTCGAGGGTCTGCCTCCATGTTGCAGAACCATCACGCCCCCATATATGCGGACATCGGCTCAATATTCAAGCCCGTTTTCTCGGTCATTTCCACCAGCCGCGTTGTATCGAAAAGGCGGCCCTTCCTCTAACCCTGAAACCGTGGCCCAGCTGCCTTAGACACCCCAATGTCGGGTGACTGGGTGGAGTACCTTACCTACACGAGCGGGCAGGTCATAACGCCACTTGCTCAGTATACCGCGCCGCTTTCCCCTTTCCCCGTTCGAGGATCTTGTTTTCCCTGCGCCAGGAGGAGACCCTCTCAGTCGGCCAGGCGATAGCTCACCAGGGTATCGACGCGATGGCTGGCGGTGCTGAAACCGCGCAGCTGCACCCGCTCGCCGTTGGCGATCTCCTTGGCGTCGCTGTCCCCCCACTCTACGGGCACGTCGCTGTCGGCGTCGGCGTAGACGAGAACGTTGAAGGTGCAGTCGCCTGCCAGCTGCGGCAGGAACGTGACCGACGCCGTGATTTGCCGGAAGATGGCCGCAATCTCGCTCTGGATCTCGGCCTCGGTCTTCTCCACGGGGCCGGCCGCCTCTCTGCTGCTGCTGCTGCTGGTGGTACCGCTAACACGGATTCGTACGTCAGAAGGGGAGAGGGACAGGTACAGAACACGGCAGGGGGCCGCTGGCGGCGTACCTCGGCGCTGCGTTCTCCTGACCGGCTTCGCCGCTGGCGGCGGCGGCGGCGGCGGCTGCTGCTGCACGGCTGCTGCCTTTGGCGCCTTTGGCGTGGGCGAAGATCTGGACGTCGAACTGCCAGCGCTCGACGTGTTCGCCCGTATCCTTGTCGGTGATGACGAGAACCAGCTTGCTGATCTTACCGCCTACCATCCACTTGTCCAGCTGCGACATGATCTTCTTGATGTAGGCCTTGACCTGGTCGTCGGCCGAGACTGTATCCCCCACCGCGTGGCTCCCGGTCAGCCGCTGTGACGCTCGTGCCCCGCCTGCCTCCCTGTTGCGACTTACCCAGCATATTCAAGCCATACTTCTTCACGGCGGTGAAGTCCTCGGCGGGGTAGACGCCTCGTTGGAACCTGGCCCGTCAGCCGAGTCAGCATCAACCTCACCGAGCGTCTCGACGACAGGGCGTGCCCGAAGCGTACAGGATCGAATGTATTGAGTACTGGAACTGGACAGACGCACACGAGATTAGCGATGCGCCGGAGGTCTGCGTCCCCTTACTTGACACTTACGAACTCGGCGACAAGCTTCGCGCTGCCCTTGAGGGACAGCTTGTGCACCTTGGACTTATCTCGCTCTTTTTCTGACGATGCCATTGCGGAAGTCTGGTCGTTTGGGGATGCGCCAGTGCTCGAATGCCTCCAGATGCTCGAGGTGTTGTCGGGAGTGTTTACTTTCGGCTTCCCGTTGCTGGGGTCGACCAGTGGCGGATGGTGGGGTAAGGGATAGCGTTATGCATTAATGTGATGCGTTTGACTCCGATATCTGCAAATAAGGGCCGCCGGTTGAAGACCATTCGACGTCCAACAAGCCACTTCCTCCTATCCCCAGCCCTTCGCTGTTTCTCGCATCATGCCATATCACAACTCAAGATGAATTTTAGGTCTGTAGTGGCCGTTACGAAAGTCTTCCCGTTCCTCGACACCACATGCCGCCGCGTTTGAGGATGCCTTGGACTCGGTGAAGGCCACCAGGGCCACCCCCTAAAACTTCAAGACTACAACGTCTGTTAAAAGATAGCTTAGGCAGACCACAGGACAGCGGCTTTTGGGTGATCGTCTCTCTCCAAGTTTTCATGGCAGTAGCCTCGCGGTGTGTAATTCATGCGGTGGCTTTGCTGTGGGCTTCCCCGGGCCGAGTCAGCAATTCGAGCCGACAAGTCGTATTTGGGTTGACAACTTCATGAACACGTCAGCTTAAACTTCAGGTTCAACAAACATTTCATCCCCGTGGCCGGTTATTGGATATGGGGAAGAGAGACAGAGCTAGGGATATCCCTGGCCATCAGCGGCCGGAATCCAACAGAAAGATTGGCCCTCCCATCTCGTGGTACCTGGACCTGGCTGCGGAGAGACACCAGGACTTCTGGAGTTGGATGAGACACGGCTGTACGTCCACTGATTATCATCGACCGATTACTAAGATATAGTTCATCACGAGACAACTACCTCATAAGCCCTACAGCAGAGAATCAACCGTCAACTGCCAGTGCATGGGCACCAACCCCTAAACAGTAAAAGACGCTCATGATGCCAACGGAAATTTCACGTCTCTTCTGCTGGCCTTGTTGCCCGATAATAAGCAGAATGTGATATCTGCGGCCCTGTCTCTCAAGAACCTCGACGACCAGCCGTGACATCACATCATCGTCCTAATTCTCACCCGCAGTAGCGGCCTCGACCTATCTGTCCGTAGCCTCGGATGATCTATGATCGTCTTGCCATGAAAGTGCGTCGTCAGATCATACCTTGGACCACACTGCGGGATAAGCAACCAACTCAAAAGTATAAAAGGCGGAAGGCTTTCCCCAAGCTTCTATCTTGACCATCAGTAGCATCGGCATCTGAGAAATCTACGTACACTCTACCTCCCGACCTATAGCAAGTATTTACTTACGTCCAAGGGACCGCCCTGGATAGTGTCATCGGCTGCCACCACACTGTTCTTCAGTTTTACATCGGGGTATATCACCGAAGAAGTTCAAAATCTCGCGCCTTGCCCGTTATCATAGGAAGGCCAAGTATCTCCGTCAAACATGGCAGTCAAGACCATCACCGTACGCAACACTTCGAGTCACCCTCAGGAGTTTGAGGTCCACGGCTGGAACAACAACCAAAACATCACAGTTCCCGCTCGCGGAGAGGTCCTGATAGCGGCGTCCGACGGATCCTCGGGGGCCATCATCGCCCTCCACGACGGGCATGAAGGAGAACAAGCCGAGATTACGAAGTCCGGTGCGTGAACCACCCGTGCACGGAATCCCCTACGGGCTTTACTGACTCTAGAGGCCAGGCTTTGGAGGGAATGACTTCTTCGACGTCTCCGTCATTGTGGGGGCCGGCGGAAATCTGCTGGTGCAGCAGATTGGCAACGATAAGACGAGGAAGGGGGATGGGATGTTCATGCAGAACTTGAACAAGGCCTGGAGCGCCGCCACGGACGCGACCCGCAATAGCCTCAAGGACTGCGTCCATGTCCGTGGGGGACGTGTTGTTCGCATCGACGCCTGCAAAAGCTATCCTCGACTGGAGGCCTTCGTCCGCACCTTTGCTGACGGCAAGGTCTACATTGGCGTGGGCAGCTGGAACGGGCATCCCGGGAATCCCTCGGATAACAGCAATGTGAGTGACGGCTCCCTGCCAGCTCCTCCATGGCCAAATCGAGGTTGTGTCACAGTGTATGGGGGGCGCTGACAGAGACGACAGAATTTGGCGGCGTTGGGGAGCAAGGACATCTTGGTGACGTATAGCGACGACGAACAGGCCCACCACGGCCTGGCTGTCAACAACCTACTCGTACAGAGGTCCGTCTTCCTAGTGAGTTCCCAAGTCGGGAAACAGAAGGCTAAAAGGGGGGCAGCTCGGTGGATATGACTCCCGTGGTCGAACACATCTCAAGCGACAGCGACATGGTCGATGTCGTGGAGAAGGCGCCGCCCGCCGCGGTCCAGCGCAAGGCCGGCACCGGGGAGAAGGCCCTCGAGTACCTGACCCGGGTTGTGGGGCGGGCGAGGGCGTACCTCATGGGGTGGCACTGACGTGCCGGATGTGGCTTCGCGGAACCGGCGGCTGGAGGTGGCTATGTATTGAGGAAGCATATCAGGGGCTTGCTGCTTGGATAAGGGGCAGGAAAAGGTGGAGAGGAGGACTTGCGGCTTGGGGGGCATCTCTCTTTGCTTGGAACGCGGTCGAGAATGAGTAAGTTGATTCCACTACCAGATGAATCCTTCCACTACATGCCAGTGTACACACCCTTCTTCACGAGAGAGAGAGAGGCCACGTCTTCCAAGCGACTACTGCAGATTGACAAACAGGCCGCCGTCCACCAGCAGCTGCGCTCCGGTGACGTAGCCGCTCAAGCTGTCGCAGGCCAGGAAGACGGCCGGGCCGGCGAGGTCAGCGGGGACGCCGGTGCGGCCGAGCGGGATGCGGCCCTCCATGTAGGCTCTCTTCTCGTCGTTGGCGAGGTCTTCCTCGTTGAGCTGGGTGCGAACGGTACCGGGCAGCAGGGCATTGCAGCGGATGCCGTAGCGACCGAGCGCCACGGCCGCGCTCTGCATCAGCGACAGGACGCCCGCCTTGGTGGGCGTGTAGTGGGTCTGGCGGCCGCCGCCGACGAGGGCGTTGATGCTGCTGAGGCCGATGACGGAGCCGCCGGGGGGCGTCTGGCCTCGGGCCATCTGGCGGGCGGCCGCCTGCACCACGTAGAAGGCGCCGTCGAGGTTGGTGCGCACCGTGCGCTCGAGCAGGTCGCCGTCGATGTCGAGGAAGTCGGCAAAGGTGCACACGCCCGCGTTGCTGACGCAGACGTCGAGCCGGCCCGTGCCGAAGGCGGCCACGGCCAGCGCCACCAGCTGCGCGCCCGCCGCCCGGTCGCGCACGTCGCCCGGCACGTGGGCGAGCTGGCCCGCCGCGCCGTCGGCCTCGCGGAGGGCGGCGGCCTCGGCCACGAGAGACGCGAGATGCGGCCGGTCGTGCTCCAGGTCGAGGTGGTTGACGGCCACGCTGCAGCCCTGGCGGAGGAACTCGAGGCAGATGGCCCGACCGATGCCCGTGGTCCCCCCCGTGATGATGGCCGTCTTGCCCGCGAGCAGCCCTGTCGGCGCCATGGCTCCGCGGACGGCGAGGTCTTCGGCCGCTTCCTAGGGCTGGAAGGTGTACTGATTGAGGCGTCCTTGTCTATGCGGGAATGAGCACGCTAATAGTCCCAAGGGGCTTGAGGGGAACTCACAGCAGCGAAGTACCTTGTTATGCGGCCAAACGCGTCTTTCTGCTATAAGTAGCTCAGAGCAAGATGAAGTTACCGAGGTTAGGTACGGTTAGGTGGTGAAGACTGACACGGCACATGCCCTCCCACGCGCGGGGGTACAGAGCTACTTTAAATGCGAAATCATGAGCTTCTGGGTGACAGAAGAGGGGGAGAGGAAAGCCCCGAACGTAGGCGCACGAGTGTTTGGGATGCAAGTGCGATGCCCGGCCAGGGTTTAAGTATCGACGGATCGAAAGGTACCTACTGTACCCAAACAGCCACGCGTTGACAAGGTACTGTAAACGTTACAGGTTCTCACAGTACTCTGTGAAGTTGTCATTTCTCGTCAAAGTAAAGTGGAAACGATACCTAGCCTTCTTGCTTCCTTTTACGCTATGGCTCGCACATTCACAACGCGCAGTTTTGTGGTTTCGATCTTACGCCCGCTTTATAAGAATATACCTTTCAAGCAGCCCGTCAAACCGTCTCAGCCCCGTCCGCCTACGTCTCGACGGCAACTTTGTGGTTGGCATCGACCCGGACAGCCTCGCGCGGTTCGACCCCGTTCGGTTCAACCTCGTGTGCCAACGGCGGCGGCTCAAGTGGCCTCTCTAGCGGCGGCTTCAGGAGGTAATCGGACGGAACGAGCTGGGCCCGCGCCGCCGGGTTCAAGGTCAGGCCAAAGCCCGGTCGGTCCAGATCGGCCGTCGTCAGGAAGCCCTTGGTCGGGATAGGCTCGTCCAGGAACAGGTCCCCGAAGACCGGGAGCACGCTCTTGCCGTCGGGGGAGTTGGCGAGGTACTCCTGAAAGGGCGTGTTGGGCTGCGATATGACAAAGTGGTAGCTGTACGGTCCGCTGGCGTGGGGGACAACGGGAATGTCGTACGCGGCCGCCATGGCCGATACTTTGAGCAGCTCCGTCATGCCGCCGAGCCACATGACGTCGGGCTGTATGATGTCCAGGTTCCGCGACTCGATCAGCTTGCGAAAGCCGTAGCGCGAGTATTCGTGCTCGCCCGTCGTGAACTTGAGCGTAGGGTGAGCCCGCTTGATCTGGGCAAAGCCGTCCGTATCGTCCGGCGACAAACATTCCTCCCACCAGTTGATGTCCAGATCCAGGCAGGCCTTCGCAATCTCGATCGTGTAGGGCACGTTGAGCGACATGTAACAGTCCACCATGAGAGGGAAGTCCGGGCCAACCGTTTCGCGATGCTTTCGCAGGAAGGCGACGTTTTTCCGGAGGCCAACGTGGCCCTCTTCGGGGCAGTACGGCAGGGGCACCTTGGCACCCCAGAAGCCCATCTCTCTGGCCGCTACTGGATCGGGTCCGGTGCAGTAGAAGTCGAGCCGCTCTCGAGTCGCGCCGCCGATCAGCTTGTAAACGGGCTCGTTCCGAATCTTCCCCAGCAGGTCCCACAGCGCCAGGTCGATAACGGAGATAACGGCGACGGCAATACCCTTCCTGCCATAAAACATGGATGCTCGGTACATCTGCTCAAAAAGATGATTGTTGTTGCGAGGGTCAGCACCGAGAAGAAAGCGTTCGAAGTGCTGGTGGACCAGCCAGCAGGCAGGCGGCCCTGGGCGCTGCTTTAGCTTCATCGCCACACCACACGGAGCAGCACACTTTGGTACCTCCGAAGCCCGTAGCAAAGCCGACAGTCCCGTCCGAAGCTTCGATCTCGACGAAGAAGGAGCCGAGGACGTTGATCCCCCAGCTGGCCCGAGAAGCCCGATACTTCTCCCATCTCGAACATGGAGTCGAGATAGGGGTATCGATCAACCTGAGAGGGAGGTAAGCACCTCGTACCCGCCAGAGACCGGCTTTCCCACCTACCAATGCCCGCCCTTCACATTGTGATAGTCGCCGCCTGGTCTCCCGTTAGCGTCGCGCCGCTCTCGAGGACGAGCCGCGGCAGGACCTCGGACCCGTACCTGAGCCAACACCGCTGATGACGAAGCTCCGGACAGCCTTGATGGTGGGAAACGATCGGGCGGCCATGGCTGCGAGTTGGTCCGCGGCTTGGCACGGAGACTGGTGGCACTCAGCGGCCGAGGAGGGTCTGCTCGCCATCATATATTGTACGCGGGCGGGGAAGACGTTCATAGCATACGATCAGACCCTGATGGCCTGTTGCCGATGCAGCATGTGCTCAGGCCATGGCCGAGAGGGTCGGGCTATGATGCACCGACAGGAGCAATGATGACTCGGACTGAGGGTAGGTAGCTTTGGGGCTACCCCACACCGTCCCTCGTCATCCTTCTCAAGATGCCCCAGACTTGGACAGTTGAAATCCCTGTCGGACAACAGCAGCACGCAGGGGCACCTCCTCTTCGCGGTCGGCGTCTAACGCCAACCCTAGGGGGCATTGAAGACACCGAGCTCCCATGACCCTCGTAGGGTGGTGGGACGACCGGCCAGTCGACATGGCCCTGCTGGCCCGGAGGCACACGGACCAGAGCGCGAGGGCGGGCTGTGCTGCTGTGGCCGTGATGCCAGATGGCTCTCGACTGGAGGATGACAGGGTAGGGGATGCTTTCCCCCCACGTCGCGACACCGACGTTGAGACAAAGACGTTGAGAACGCCACCGGTCTTGCGCATGAGAGCCATGCTTCGTCCCGAGTCGGCGGGTCCCTCATTGGCAGGCGAGGCCTCGGTCCCCCGCCCCCGAAGGGAAGGTGATCAGATGCCGGGGCAAATCCCATCGTGCCAACTTGGCCTAGGGCCCGACTGAGCCGCCTCCCCTCCGCTGCCGATGGCTGCCGACGTATCTCGACCGATTCCATTGGGCTGTGGCAGTGTCGCAGCCTGCCGCGCCAGTAGAGACACGTCCTGAGACGTCGTCCCGGTAGATGGTCTGCTAGCCGACGCCGAGGAACCGGCCCGGGACGCGGATCACTGCCAGCGCGTCTGATGGCGACTGTCTGGAGACGGGTCGGGATACCTCGTTGCCGGTAACGCCCACGGTCAGCCCTTGGCTGGCGGCAGGGGTCGCAGGAGGCAACTCTCAGGTTGGGTGAGAAGGTTCAACTCGGCAGAGACTCGCGCGCACGCGATCCGAGTGACGACGACGGGGAGGGAAAAAAAAGAGGGGGGAAGTCCTCCAAGGGGCCAGGGTCTTTGAGCAGCCCGAGCTCCAGCGCTCCTCAAGACTCGAGCAAGGTGCGGGGGCCCGGAAGCGGGGTGCAGCCGCAGCCAGTGGACGGCAATAGCTCGAGGG
>Ga0247777_1000150_pt1 | contig 17248 bp, 15 predicted proteins | sample UWRJL154409C5_FD_179937 | JGI IMG/M metagenome (GOLD analysis project Ga0247777, IMG submission 179937) | Plant litter microbial communities from Arlington Agricultural Research Station in Wisconsin, United States - UWRJ-L154-409C-5 | ecosystem: Environmental > Terrestrial > Plant litter >...
TCGCAGCTCCGACGCCGGCAGCGGAATCTGCACCGTGCCGCGCTCCCCCGGCTGCAGCTGAATCTTCCCAACCCCTTTCAGCTCCAGCACCGGCCGCGCGACGCTCGCCACCTTGTCGCGCACGAAGAGAAACACCGTCTCTTCCGCCGCCCGCGCGCCGTCGTTGCTCACATCGACGGTAACTTCGAAGATCTCGTTCTCCGCCGCGCTTTCAGGCGTCACGCGTAGATTCGACAGCGCAAAGCGGCCATACGTGAGGCCGTGCCCGAACGGAAACAGCGACGAGTTCGGCGAATCGAGATACTTGCTGGTGAAGTGATCCTTCGGATTCTCCGGCCGCCCGCAATTGCGCTGCCCGTAGAAAATCGGCACCTGCCCGAGCGCGCGCGGCCACGTGATCGGCGTGCGCCCGCTCGGCGAAACGCGACCGGTGAGCACATCCGCAATCGCGTTGCCCGCTTCCGTGCCGAGAAACCATGCGGCCAGGAACGCATCGGCCTTCTCGGCAAGCCACGGCACGATCAACGGTCGCCCCGAGAACAGGACCCCGATCACTCGCGTTCCATCTTTCCGTGCGCGTTCGAGAACCGCTTCTGCCAGCGCGCGCTGTTCACCGGGTAGCTCAGGGTACGCACGCGACGCCGCTTCCCCGCTCATCTCGGCCGCTTCACCGAGACACAGCACGATCGCATTCACCCCACTGCCGCAAAGATCGACCGCAGCGGAAATACCGGCGCGATCCGTGCCGGAGATCGTCACGCCCTCGGCAAACAGGACTTCCGCGTGAGGCATCGCCTCGCGCAGACCTGCGAGCACGGTCACGCTCGGCTCTTCATAACCCGCAGCAGCCCACGGCCCGCGCATCTCGCGCACGGCATCGCCCAGCGGCCCGACCACACAGATGCGTCGCGTCGACTCGGGCAGGGGCAGGGTCTCATCGCTGTTCTTCATCATCACGATCGAGCGAGCCGCGACGTCGCGTGCGATGCGCCGCCGCTCCGTCACCGTGGACACCCGTTCCTTGATCGTGCCGCGCCGATACGGATCGTCGAAGAGCCCAAGGCGCTCCTTGAGACGCAACACCCGCCGCACGCACTCGTCGATCTCGGCCATCGTCACGAGCCCGCGATCGAGCGCGATGGGGAGCCCTTCGCGATAGCCGCCGGCCATCATGTCGATGTCCACGCCGGCCTTCAGCGCCAGCACCGCGGCCTCGACGATGTCCGCCGCGACCCCGTGAAGCAGCAACTCGCGCACCGCGTTGTAGTCGCTGACCAGCACGCCATCGAACCCCAGCTCGCCGCGCAGGTAGTCGCGCAGCAGGGCTTTGTGGGCCGTCATCGGAATACCGGCGAGATCGGTGAACGCCGGCATGATCGCCACCGCACCGGCTTCGACCGCCGCAACGAATGCGGGCAGATGCACCTCGCGCAGCGTGCGTTCCGAGATATCCACCGGAGCGTAGTCGCGGCCCGCCGTTACGGGCCCGTAAGCAACGAAGTGCTTCGCCGTCGCTGCAATGGAGTCGGCCGTCGTGAGATCAGTGCCCTGAAATCCGCGCACCTTCGCGCGGGCAAATTGCACAGCGACCCATGCATCTTCGCCGGGCCCTTCCACCGTGCGACCCCAGCGCGGGTCGCGGGAGATATCCAGCATCGGGGCGAACGTCATCGCAAGCCCATCGGCCGAGGTTTCGCGGGCGGCTTCGCGCGCCGTGAGTTCCCACAGGCGCGGATCGAACGTCGCGGCTTCCGCGAGCGGCACCGGAAACTGCGTGCGATGCCCGTGAATGACGTCGAGCCCGATGAGAAGCGGAATGCCGAGGCGCGACTCTTCGACCGCGATCCGCTGCATGTCATGGATCGGCTTCGACCCCACGAGATTGAGCAGATTGCCGATCGTGCCGTTGCGGATGGAGTCGGTGGAGTCGCCTGCGATGACAGGCCCCGTCACCGCATACCCCGCGGCCGTCATGGTGAGCTGGCCGAGCTTCTCGGGCAGCGTCATCTCGCTCATCAGCTTGTCGATTCGACTCATCGAGCCTCAGGTCCGCATCATGAAAACGCGCTAGGATCATGCGCGATCCGCGAAAAAATGAGGAGCGGTTTTGGCGAAGTCGAAAAAGGCCCCCAAGGTGAACACAGGGGCGCGGCCTGCCGGCAAACGTAGCGGTACGCGCACGAGCGCCGCGACCCTGGCTGAACTGCCCGATGAGGCGCTGCTCGAAGCCGTGCAACGCCAGACTTTCCGCTTCTTCTGGGACGGCGCACATCCGTCGAGCGGGCTCGCTTACGACCGTCGCACCACACCAGAACAACCCCCCGACGAGAAGGTCTCCATCGGAGGCTCGGGCTTCGGGGTCATGGCGCTCATCGTCGCGGCCGAGCGCGGCTGGGTCACGCGCGATGAAGCGCTCGAACGGCTGCGGCGGATGCTCGACCTGCTCATGAAAGCCCGCTGCTACCACGGCGCGCTCCCGCATTTCATGAACGGCCGCACGGGCGAGACGATTCCTTTCTGGCGCAAGGACGACGCGGCGGATCTCGTCGAGACCGCGTTCCTCTTCATGGGGCTGCTCTGCGCCCGCCAGTACTTCGATCGGGACACCCCCGCCGAAGCCGCCGCGCGCTCCCTCATCAACATCCTGTGGAACGACGTGGAGTGGAACTGGTTCACGCAGGACGGCCAGAAGGTGCTGTACTGGCACTGGAGTCCGAACAACGGCTGGGCGGTGGGTCACGCCATCCACGGCTGGAACGAGTGCCTCATCACCTACGTGCTGGCGGCATCATCCCCTCGCCATGCCATCGATCCGGCCGTGTACCACAAGGGTTGGGCGCAGGGCGGTGCCTTCCGGAATGGCAAGTCTTACTACGGCACAACTTTGCCGCTCGGCCTGCCCTACGGCGGGCCGCTGTTCTTCACGCATTATTCATTCTGCGGCCTGGATCCGCGCGGGCTCGAGGATCGGCACGCGGACTACTGGGAACAGAACGTGCGTCACGTGCGCATCAATCGGGCGCATTGCGTGACCAATCCGGGCAATTACAAGGGTTACGGCGAGAACTGCTGGGGGCTCACGGCGAGCGATGACCCCGGCGGCTATTCCGCGCATGCGCCCGACAACGACAACGGCACGATTTCCCCTACTGCCGCGCTGTCGAGCCTGCCTTATGCGCCCGCCGAAGTGATGCCGGTGCTGCGGCACCTGCTCGAGCGGCACGGGGAGCGCGCGTGGCGCCATTTCGGCTTCGTCGATGCCTTCTGCGAAAGCCAGAACTGGTACGCAGATACTTTTCTCGCCATCGACCAGGGGCCCATCATCGTGATGATGGAGAACCATCGCACCGGCCTCTTGTGGAAGCTCTTCATGGCAGTGCCTGAGGTGCAGGCCGGCCTGCGTCGGCTCGGCTTCAAGAGCCCGCACCTGAAGGCCGCCCCGCGGTGACCGAAACGCTGGAACAATGGCTCGATCGCGAGTACCGGCACGCCGCGCTCGCGATGATGACCAGCGTTTCGGCGGTGGGTCTCGTGAAGGAACGCCCGGGGTTCGGCCAGAGCATGCGACCCGCGCCGGGGTCGATCATCGCCTCGCCGGTGCCCGGGGCCTATGACCCGGATCCGGACTATTTCTTCCACTGGTTCCGCGATTCGGCGGTCGTGATCGATGCCGTGCGCCTGCTGTTCGAGGCGAGCCGGATGGGCGGCGAGGCGCTGCACCACTTCACCGATTTCGTGCAGTTCAGCCTGTCGCTGGATACGCTCGATGGGCGCTCGCTCACCACGTCTTCGACCTGGCGAGAGAAGGTCGTCCCCGATTTCCAGCAGTACGTGCGCTCGAACGAGGAGCTTGCGACCGTGCGCGCAAGCGCGGTGTCGGCAGACACCCGCGTGAACCCCAACGGCACGATCGATATCTCGAAGTGGGCCCGGCCCCAGCACGATGGTCCGCCGCTACGGGCGCTCTCGGTGCTGAAGTGGATGCGCAAGCACAAGGTGACGGCCGATGCGTCGACCTTGCTCCAGCGCGATCTCGACTTCACGGCGAAGCACTGGCGCGATCCATCGTTCGATATCTGGGAGGAAGAGTCGGGCCATCACTACTACACGCTGCGCGTTTCAGCGGCGGCGCTGACCGAAGGTGCGGAGTGGCTGCGGGCCGAAGGCAAGGCGAAGGATGCCGAGGTGCTGCAGGCCGAAGCACAGGCCATCTATCGAATGCTCGACAGCTTCTGGCGCGAGAGCGGTGGCTATTACACCTCACGCATCCTGCCCGAGGGCGCGAAGTCCGCCAAGGAACTCGATATCGCCGTGATCCTGAGCGCCGTTCACACGGCAGGCCAGGGCGATGTTCACACCGCGCGTGATCCGCGCATGCACTCGACGCTCGAGCGTCTCGAAGCGCTGTTCGACGCGGCGTATCCCATCAATCATCAGCGCCCGAAGGATCGCGGGCCGGCGATGGGCCGCTACCAGGGCGACGCGTATTACTCCGGTGGCGCGTACTACTTCTCCACGCTCGGCGCCTCCGAGTTCTGTTTTCTCGCCGCCGCGGCACATGCGCCGGGATGCGAAGAGCGTCGCCATTGGGTCGAGCGGGGTGACGGCTTCCTCACCACGACGCGCGCCTTCACACCAGCGAGCGGCGATCTCGCCGAGCAGTTTGACCAGCGCACCGGTGAACAGACCTCGGCGAAGCACCTGGCGTGGAGCTACGCCGCGTTCATCTCCTGTGTGACGGCGCGTCACGCCGTGGCCGCGCGATGACGGACAAGACGGACGTCCTCGCCGCCTCGGAGTTCGAGCAGGCCTCCAGGACGGGAGCGATCCGCCAGGTCTCCATGATCTTCCGGGCGATCTTCTCGTCGCCCGTCGGCAAGCGCGTCATCATGCTGGTCGTGCTCCTGGTGGTGGTGATCCTGCTCACCTCCTATGGGCAGATCGTCCTGAACCGCTGGAACAAGCCGTTCTACGACGCGCTCTCCCGCCGCGACCTGAACGACTTCCTGCGCCAGCTCGGCGTCTGGTGCGCGATCGTCGGCGTGCTGCTGGTGTTTAACGTGGGCCAGCGCTGGCTCACCGAGACCACGAAATACCGCTTGCGCGAGGGGCTCACGCGCGACCTGCTCGCGCTCTGGATGGCGCCCCGCCGTGCGTTCTGGCTCGCGACGAGCGGCGGCCCGCTCGGCGTGAACCCCGACCAGCGCATGAGCGAGGACGCGCACAAGGTCTGCGATCTGTCGACCGATCTGGCGGTCGGCCTTTTCCAGGCGACCGTGCTGCTGCTGAGTTTCGCCGGCGTGCTGTGGAACATCTCGAACGATTTCGAGATCCGCGTCGGCACCACGGACTATCGCGTGCCCGGCTTCATGCTCTGGGCCGCAATTTCCTACGCGCTCGTCGGCTCGCTGCTGAGCTACATCGTCGGCCGCAGCCTCATCCGTCGTAACGCGGATCGCTACGCGCGCGAGGCGGACCTGCGCTTCTCCCTCGTGCGCATCAACGAGCACGTCGACGGCATCGCGCTGGCGGAAGGCGAGGCGGATGAGCGTCGCCGGGTCGAGCAGCACCTTGGCAGTGTGATGACGGCGATGAAGCGCCTCGTCCGCGGCCTCACCAATCTCACCTGGGTGACGGCGGGCTTCGGCTGGATCACCGGCATCGCGCCGATCCTGGTTGCCGCGCCGCTGTACTTCAGCGGCAAGACGACCTTCGGCGGCATGATGATGGCGGCCGCGGCGTTCACCCAGGCGCAAGGTTCGTTGCGCTGGTTCGTAGACAACTTCAGTGCCATTGCGGACTGGCGCGCCACGCTCCTGCGAGTCGCGAACTTCCGCCAGGCGCTCGTCGCCACCGACCTGAAGCGTGACTTCAAGAGCCGCATCGCCTACGAGGAGGGCCCGCCGGGCGTGCTGACGCTCGACGACCTGCAGGTCGACTCGCCCATAGGGCGCGAGGCGTTCCAGGAGCGCAACGTTGTCATCGCCGCTGGCGAGCACGTGCTGATCTGCGGTGCGCCGGGCGAGGGCAAGACACCGCTGTTCCGCGCACTCGCAGGGCTCTGGCCGTGGGGTAGTGGGCGCATCATTCGGCCGAAAGGCGAAGCCATCCTCTATGTCCCCCGGGGAACGCCGTACCTGCCGCGCGGAACGTTGCGCGAGGTGCTGGCGTATCCGCTCAAGGCGGATCGCTTCGAAGAAAGCCACTACGTGCAGGCGCTCGAGCGTATCGGCCTCAGCCGGCTGGTCTCCAAGCTCGATGAGACCCAGCGCTGGGACCGGGACCTGAATCAGGATGAGCAATTGGCTCTAGCGCTTGCGCGCGTGGTGCTGCAGGCTCCCCCCTGGGTTCTGCTCGACGACACGTTCGCGTCGCTGGATGACGCGACGCTCGAACGGGTCATCGACATCTTCACGCACGATTTCCAGACGACCACGGTCATCCACATCGGCCGCGCCGCGCACATGCACCTGCCGCTGTTCGCGCGCGTGCTGCATCTGAGGAAGACCGCGGGCGAAAACGGCAACACGGAAGAGGCACGCGACGAGCAAGAGTCCGTGCGCGATACGCAATGAAGCTCTTCGTTCCGAAAGTTCTGTTGCTGCTGCTGGCGATGCTCGTCGCGCCGTCGCTCGCGTTCGCCCAGGATTTCGATTTCCGTCCGCCCGCGAGCGCGACCGACCCGGCGCTGCCCGCCGCGATGAAGGACCTCGCCCAGCGCGTGCTGCCCGTGTATCAGGAAAACGATCAGGATCGCTATCTCTCGAACCTGTCGGCGCTGCAGATGGTGGCGGGAGATCCCGTTTCCGCGTACGCGACGCGCCAGTCCCTGCAGGAGCGACGGCGCAACGCCCCCGGCGCGCGCCCGGCGAGCCGCGCGCAGGCGTACGACATCTACGCGCGCGCGCGGGCCATCGAATCCCAGGTGCGCACGCCATTCGCCAATGCCTATGCCCAGGCCTTCCGTGATGCTGTGAATCGCATCGACGACCTGGACGCCCATGTGCTCGAAGGCCAGCTGACCGCGCCCTTCCAGCCGATGCAGGAGGGCTTGCAGCGTGCGCTCGACCAGCGCCGCGGCAAGACCAGCATTTCCCTGAACGACGCGCTGGATTTCGTCTGGGCGTGGTTTGCGTTCGAGAGCTATCGCAGTTTCAACGCCGTCGTGCGGCCGCTCGTGGCTGCCGAGGACAAACGGCGCTACGTCACCGAAGAGGATGTGACGATCCCGGTCTCGAAAACCGGCATCGTGACGGCGACCCTGGTCCGCCCGCGAATCGTGGCGGGCAAGTTGCCGGCGATCCTGGAGTTCGCGCTCGAGACGGAAACGCGCGATCCGCTCGAAGCTGCTGCGCATGGTTACGTCAGCGTGCTCGCTCGTGTGCGCGGGCTACGCGACAAGACAGACCCACTGCCCCCCTTCCAGACGGAAGGCGACGACGCACGCGCCGTGGTGGAGTGGATGGCGAAGCAGACGTGGAGCAACGGTCGCGTCGGCCTGCTCGGAACGAACTATGGCGGCTACGTGGCGTGGGCCGCCACGAAGCGCATGCCGCCCGCGCTGAAGGCGATCGTGACCTCCGATCCCATGGCGCCCGGAATCGACGTGCCGATGTCGGGCGGCGGCATCTTCGTGAACCCCTCCTACCGATGGCTCTACAACGTGACCGCCGCGCCGGACGACAAGCTCCCGGCCGACGACCGCTGGCGCGCGCTCGACGAGGACTGGTACAAGAACGGCCGCCGCTATCGCGAGTTTCCGACACTGCCAGGGCGCGCGAGCGCGATCTTCCGCGGCTGGCTCAATCACCCGAGCTACGACCGGTACTGGCAGAAGCTGCTGCCATTCCGGGAGGAATTCGCGCGCGTCAACATTCCGGTGCTGACGGTCACGGGCTACTACTCGTCCGGCGCCGCGGCGTCGCTGTACTACTTCACTCAGCATCATCAGCACAACGCGCACGCCAACCATGCGCTGCTGATCGGGCCCTACGACGATCAGGGCGTCGAACGCGGGCCGGCAGCGGCCCTGCGAGGGCTGCAGCTCGACACCGCGGCGGTCGTGGAGATTCACGACGCCTGGTACGAGTGGTTCGATCACGCGCTCAAGGGCGGAAAGCGGCCGGCGCTGGTGAGTGCCAACGTCAACTATCAGCTCACGGGCGCAAACGAATGGCGCCACACCGCGACCGTTGACGCGCCTGAGAGCAAGCCACTGCGCTTCTACCTGATCGAATCGGCTTCCCCCAGCAGCGACCTGAACGCGCTGGCCGAAGAGCGTCCCGAAAAGCGATCGTTCCTGCCGCAGACCTTCGACCTGCAGGATCGCAGCGACATCGGCTGGCGCCCGTTGCGGGAGCTGGTGCAGAGGACGCTAAAGGCCCGCGACGGCGAGCTGTTCGTGAGTGAGCCGCTGAAACAGGCGGTGGATATCGCCGGCCTGTTGCGCGGACAACTCGACTTCACCGTCAACAAGGTGGACATGGACCTGGTCGTGTCGCTCTACGAGCTGCGGCCGAACGGCGACTACGTGAAGCTCTTCGACCCGGGCTATGCGTTCCGCGCGAGCTATGCGCGCGACCGGGCCAAGCGCCGGCTCCTGCGTGCCGGCGAGCGGCAGCAGCTATCGTTCCGGAGCGAGCGTATGATGGCGCGCAGGCTGCAGGCGGGCAGCCGGCTGATCATGGCTCTCGGCATCAATAAGCGCGCCGATCAGCAACTCAACTACGGGACGGGGGACGATGTGAGCGAAGAATCCATCGAAGACGCCGGCGTTCCGGTGCGCATCCGCTGGTACAACAGCAGTTTCGTCGAGATCCCGACACAGTGAGCGCTCCCGCACCGGGTCGGGACTACCTGGTTTTCTTCCGTTCCGGGCCGAACTCGCTGCATCCCCGGCTCCTCGCGGAAGATCCCCAGCGTAACTGGGATTGCGCGGTCAGCTACTGGGCCTCGGCCCAGCCACCGGACAATCTGGCAGAGCTGTACTGCACGGGCGGCGGCAACAAGTTCGACGGCTTCATCGAGTTCTGGAACAGCGAGCCGCGTTCCCGAGGCTACCGCTATTACCTGCTCCTCGATGACGACGTGTACTTCGAACCCGGCGATATCTCGCGGTTCCTCAGCATCTGCGACCGGCACGAGATCGAGCTCGCCCAGCCGGCGTTGAAGTGGACCACGTTCTACAACCACAACGTCACGGTCGAGAATCCCGTGTGCGAGCTACGGCGGGTGTCGTTCGTTGAAGTGATGGCTGCGTGTTTTTCGGCCGCCACGCTCGAACGGCTGCTGCCCACGTTCTCGGAATCGCGCAGCACGTGGGGCATCGATTGGGCGTGGGCCTGCCTGATGCGCGATCGCGGTTCGCTGCATGTGGTGGATGCTGTGGCCATCCACCACACCAAGGCAGTCGATGTGAAGAGCGGCGCGCTCTATCGCCGGCTGCGCGCGGAAGGCGTGAGCTTCGAAGGTGAGCTCGATGCGGCTCGCACGCAGTACGGCGAGTTCGGCCGGCGGCGCACGCGCTCAGGCCCGCACGTCTACCGGAAGGGCATCCCCCCCGCGCTCGGCTTCGTGCTCGTGCACCTGTTCGAGTCGCTCAAGTTTTTCGCGCGCCAGCAGAAGAAGCTGAAGCGGTACTGGCATAGGCGGGCTGCAGCAGCTCGCTGAGCACGGGGAATCGCAGCGTCACCGACGTGCCCTTGCCGTTGGGGCCCGCTTCAACCTCGACGGTGGCGCCGTGTAACTGAGCCACTTCCCTGACGATCGAGAGCCCGAGGCCGCTGCCGACGCCGCGTGCGTTGCTGCCGCGAACGAATCGCTCGAACACGCGCTCGCGCTCTTCCGGCGGAATGCCGACTCCCGCATCCGTGACCTCGACGAACGGTACCTCGCGCTCCACGCCGCAGCGAACTGTCACCTGCGCGCCGGCGGGCGAATGCGCGATCGCGTTGTTTGCAAGATTGCCGACGGCCTCGTTCAGCAGCCATCCCACGCCTTTCACGGTGGCGGGGCAGATTTCGGCGCCGAGATCGATGCCGGCGCGGTCTGCCGCGGCCACGCGATCCGCGACCGTGTTCTCGACGATGATGGCGAGGCTCACGTCCTCGAGTTCCCAGCGCAGGTTCGCCGCCTCGTCCGAGCGCGCGAGCGTCAGCAGTTGCTGCGTGGTGTGCGCGAGGCGGCGGGCCGCGTCGAGCATGAGGGTGAGGCGCTGCTGTTTGGGCGCCTCCGCTTCATCCTCGACCATCAGTTCGAGCTGCGCCTGGATGCCTGTGAGGGGCGTGCGCAGCTGATGCGCGGCGCTCTCGAGAAAGCGTCGCTGTGCGGTGGCGCTCGCACTGACGGTGTTGAAGAGACGGTTCAGCGTGCCGACGATGCTGCGGATCTCCACGGGCACCTGATCGAGCGGCAGCGGGGCGAGATCTCGCGCCGAGCGCTGGGCGATCTGTTCCTGCACCTCCCGGAGCGGTGCGAGGGCGAGGCGCGTGCCGAAGCCGATCACGGCGAGCACGATGCCGAGCTCCAGCAGGTCGACGACGAGCGAGCTCGAGAGAATGGCGGTGCGCACGCCATCGCGCTTGTGAGTCGTCTCCGCGACCGAGATCGTGAGCATCCCCGCGTTGGTGTACGTGCGATAGCTGACGACCCGGATCGGCTCGTCGAGGTAGTGCGCGTCCGCGCGCGACGGGTTCACGCCGGAACGCGGCGCCTCGGGAAGATTCGCATCGCCCGCGATCAGCGCGCCGGTGGAATCCGAAACGCGGTAGTAGATGGAGTCCGACGAATCCGCGCGCAGGATGGCGACCGCTTCCGGCGGCAGCGTGAGCGCCGGCTTGTTGTCCGCGTTCATGCGGACATTTGCGGCCAGCGCGAGCGCGCCGTCGATCAAGGACTGGTCGTAGGCCTGGCGAAACGGCGTGACTGCCGTGAGGTAGTCGCTCAGTGTTCCCGCTGCGAGCACCAGCACTGAAGGCAAGAGGAGCAGCCCGAACAGCCGGCGCCGGATCGAGCGACTGCGCTCATTTTTCGGGCGCATGCGGTGTGACCTCATCGATGCGATACCCCATGCCGCGCACGGCGCGGATCAGCACGGCCTGGCCGAGTTTCGTGCGCAGGCGCGACACATAGACCTCGATGGCATTCGGCGAGATGTCGTCGTCCCAGTTCGCAATGGAGCTCAGGAGTTTTTCTTTCGAGACGATGTGGCCGGCGTTCAGCACGAGGCACTCGAGGATGGACCACTCGCGATGCGTGAGCTCCAGCTTCTGGCCGTTCGCGCTCGCTTCCTTGCGTGCGAGATCGAACTGCAGGCCGCCGAACGTGATCAGCGGATTTGCGACGGCGTTGGCGCGGCGGATGAGCGCGCGGCAGCGGGCGAGCAGCTCGGGCACCTGGAACGGCTTGGTGAGGTAGTCGTCTGCGCCGAGGTCGAGCGCCGTCACACGATCCGTCAGGCCGTCGCGTGCGGTCAGCATGAGCACCGGAACGACCTTGCCGCGCGCCCGCAGGCTGCGCACGAACTGCATGCCGTCTTCCTTCGGCAGGCCGACGTCGACGATGAGCAGATCGAAATTCTCGGTATGCAGGGCCGACTTTGCGGCCTCCGCACTGGTCACGTGATCTGCTGCGTAGCCGCCCGCAGTGAGTGCACGACGGACGGCGTCGCCCACCAGCGGATCGTCTTCTACGACCAAAGCTCTCATGGTGTGATCCTATCTTATGAGGCTGTTACGAAATCATTCATCCCGCCAGTGTGTCATGACGATCCTTGCTCCACGCTGACGCGACTGACGTTTCTCCACACGTCCGCGAACCCCGGTGCCGCCCTGCGTCAGTTTGCAGTCAGGCCCCCCGCGCAAAGTGCCCGACACCAACCTCATCAAGGAGCGAGCAATGAAATTTCGTTCGACGCAGATTCTCACGATTCTTTCCCTCGTCGCTGGCGCTGCGCGCGTTGCGACGGCCGCGGAGCCGGCGAGCCCCTGGAGCCTGTCGATCAGCGGAGGTGATTCGATCGGCGAGAGCGGCTCGCTGCGTTCGCCCATTACCACCAACTTCACCGATCTGGGTGCGCTCGATCCCACATTGAGTGGCAGTTCCGGAACGCTGCGGCTCGACAGGCTGCGCTACGAAGACGTGGTCCGCCGCCGTTTCGACACGGGCCTCGAGCTCGATTACTCGTTCAATGACAACCTGCAGAGCTACGGCCGGTTTGGCTACACCGCGTTCGGCGGCCACGAGAGCACGATCGGCACATTGGACAGCGACTCCGGCGGCTCACCGGAAGCAGTGCGCGCGCACTTCGCCGAGGCCAACGACATGAGCTTCGAGCTCGGCTCGCGCTACTTCTGGTCGACCGGCACGGACTGGCGTCCCTTCGCCGGGGTCGCACTCGGTGCGACACGCCTCGAATCGCTGAATGCCACGATCACTTCCGCCGATCCGTCTGCGGACCTGACCGGCCTGCGTTTCACGCGCACCGGCACGGTGTTCAGCCAGAGCCTGCAAACCGGTGTGGAATACACGCCCAACGCCGGGTTCGGCGTGCGTCTCGCGATCGATGCAGATCACTCCGGCAAGCCGCTGAATGGGGATGATCCGCGCCTCACGGGGCTCGGCTTTGGCCCGAACAATGACGCGCACAGCCTGTGGTCGTTCCCCGTGTCGATCGCGGCGAACTACCGTTTTTGAGCTTTCGGGTCGAGCCGTCAGTTTCGCGTCAGCCTGACGGCGCAGGGTGATCTTTCGAACGAAGAGCGAGGCCGGATATGGACCATCGATGGGGACAGCGAGTCGCAGTGGATCTGGCCGTCCAGCTGCTGTGTCATCCGCGCACGATCGCGGTGGGTCGGTTGATGAACGTGAGCGTCAGCGGTGCGTACGTGCGCACCGGGCTCATCCCGGCGTTGCTCGCGCCGGTGCGCATCCTCGGCTTCCTGAGCGAAACCGAAGGCACGTGTCGTGAAGCGATCGAAGGCTATGTGGTGCGCCGTGAGCGGGAGGGGTTCGGCATCGAATGGTTCGAGCTGGCGCCCGCCGGAGTCTGCCGCTTCCTGATGAACGGCGTGACCCTCGGCCCGATCGAGGACGACTACGCGCCCGCGAGGTCGCGTGTGATGCGCGCCGCCGGCAGCTCCGTGCATCGCGTGGTGTTCTGACCGGCCCAGAGCGGCGAGAAGTCGTCGCTCCCGGCCCGCTCCGCGGCGGCACGCAGCGGCGCCAGCGCGTTGGCTGCGAGCGGGAACGCCGGCGCGGCGGGATTGATCGAGCCGAGCTCGCGCATGAGCCGGTTGGGAATGCCGCGCGCCACGCCGCCCGAGAACAGGTTGGTGAGCTGGGTGCGGCCCGCTCGCTCCTCTTTGAGGGCGGTCCGATGAACGCGGCTCGTCGTCGCTTCGGGGCACAGCAGATAGGCGGTGCCGGACTGCGCGCCGGCGGCGCGGAGCGAGAAAGCCGATGAAACCGTTGATCCATCTACGATTCCGCCGGCTGCCACGACCGGTACGCCCACCGCCTTCACGATCTGCGGCAGCAGGGCGAACGTGCCCATCTGCTCGGCTACGCTGCCGTCGAGAAATGTGCCGCGATGACCTCCCGCCTCGTATCCCTGGGCGATGATCACGTCAGCGCCGTGGGCCTCGAGCCAGCGTGCTTCGGCGACGGTGGTGGCGGAGGACAGCACTTTCGCTCCCCACGAGCGCACTCGTTGCAGGAGGTCGGGCGCGGGCAGGCCGAAGTGGAAGCTCACGACCGGCGGCTTGAACTGGCTCAGCAGCTCGGCGGCTTCGTGGCTGAACGGCCGGCGTGCCGGCGCCGCGTGCGGGGCTGAAGGGTCGAGGCCCAGCTCCGCGTAGTAGGGCTCGAGCAGCGTGCGCCAGCGCGCCTCGCGGGCCTCGTCGGGCGCCGGATCCTTGTGGCAGAAGAAATTGACGTTGAAAGGGCGCGGGGTCTGTCCGCGGATCGCGGTGAGCTCACGCTGCAGGTCCTGCGGGCTGAGCATGGCGCAGGGGAGCGAGCCCAGCCCGCCCGCGTTCGAGACCGCGATAGCCAGGGCGCTGCCCTGAACACCCGCCATGGGCGCCTGGATGATAGGCAGCTCGATGCCGAGGATCTCTGTGATGCGCATGTTGGATCACCCGCTACTGCTGCCTTCCGCGCTGGCAGTCTAGCGAGCCGGCAATCGGGGCGCTTGCAGGGTCCCGCCGTCGAGCGAGGCGGGCGTTCTACTTCGTTGCGGGGGCGGCCGCGGCAGCGGGGGGCGTGACGGTGATCGAGAAGGCCGGCAGCGTCACAGAACGGGTGCCGTCGCTGACGGTGATGCGGATATCCGAGTAGGTGCCGGCGTTCGCGACGAGCGGCGTGCCATAGAGCGTGCCTCGTCGCAGGCCGAAAGAGGCCCAGGCGGGCTTGTTTTCAATGGTGAACTTGAGAGGACGTTCCGCACGCTGCGTGACCGTGGGCGTGAACGCGTAGAACACGGTAGGGGCGACGGTGGAGGTGGCTTTGCCTGCGATGTGCAGGACGGGCGTGTTGTCGGGCCCCTGCTGTCCAGCCGATCCCAGACCAAGGATGGCCAGGAAAGCCGGCTGAGTGAGGGAGCTTGGGAGTGGCACGATCTGGCGACCTCGCGATGTCTATTAACGAGATACGCCCACTTCCGGTTCCCGGCAAGACGGTAGTTCGCGACGCCTCCGTGCGTTCGGTCAAATGACCCGCGCGTCGAGCAACTGGAGTGGCGTTGATTTGGTTCGACAAACTCCGACGAGTGAGAACTGCGTTCTTATTTGAGGGCGGCGCTACAGTGAGCGCGTTCGTGATCCACGTCACGTAGGGAGACGCCGTACGTTCACGGTACGGCGGACATATCACGCGAGTCCGTATTCGAGACCGAATCCAAGTGGGAACAGCGGGTTCGCGTGAAGCGGCTCTGTCGCGCGGGGCCAGCTGAAGCCGAGCTTCCCGGTCGGCGCGTGTTTGCCCAGAAGCATGTCGCTAACGCCCCCGCCTTCGGTGCCGGGAAGCCACGCCGCGACGACTGCGCTCGCCTTCTCGAATGCACGGCCCAGTATCAGCGGACGGCCCGAAATCACGACGAGCACGAGCGGAGTGCCTGTCGTGGCAACTTGGTCAACGAGGGCAAGGTCGGCCTCGATTCGCGCACGGCCTGCCGCGCTACCTTGCAGTGGGCGGCGGACCTTCCTTCGGATCGGCATCGCCGCCGCCCAGCACGGAGCCGAGGAACAGCCGCTCGGTGTCGCGCTCGTCCTTCAGGTTGTTGAGCTCGGCCTGCGTCATCTGCCCGAGCTTTTCGTCGAGCGCCATGTTCGCGAGGAGCGACTTCAACTGCGCTGACAGGAATTCCCTGCGTTGCACGAGCCCCGTTTCGAGTCACATTACTGTCACTCGATGAAGTGCATTCGTCAGTGATTCGTCTGACGAACGTAAGACAGCTGGAACGAATAGCTCCTGCAGGTCTCGCAGGGAACATTTTCTGCTTGCATGATCGGCACGATTGCATTTTCATTACAGGATCATGTCAGTGGCCGTCATATTGTGGTGGGGTCAGTTGGGGGCGATTGCCGTTCTCAACATGGCATTGTGGGCTTACTCGGGGCGAGTGCTCGCCCGTAACCGCGGCTCGATGTCGCCGGAGGCTTACTCCGCACGGCGTCTTCAGCTTCTCGTCTCGGCCGGCTACGTGTTCGGGTGCGCGTTCCGCTCCTTCCTGCCCGTGTTCGACGTTCCGCGCGTCACGCTGGTCGACTCGTGGGTGTCGAGCGCGATGGTCGGCCGCTCGGTCGCGACGATTGCGGAGTTGTGTTTCGCGATCCAGTGGGCACTGCTCACGCGCGAGACGGCGCGCGCAACCGGCAGTCTGTATGCGCACATCGTTGCGCGGCTCGTCGTGCCGTTGCTCGCCGTTGCCGAGGCGTGCTCGTGGTACTCAGTGCTCACCACCTCCAACCTGGGTCATGTGTTCGAGGAATCGCTGTGGGGGCTGTGCGCGGCGCTGGTCGTCGTGAGCATGGTCATGATTCGCCCCCGCTGCACGCCGATTCCACGGAGCGTGATTGTTACGTGGTGCGTGCTCGGTGTCGCTTACGTTGCATACATGTTTCTCGTCGATGTACCGATGTACTGGGCGCGCTGGGTCGCGGACCAGGCGGCCGGTCGCGAGTACTTCACCATCCTTCAGGGCGTGGCCGATGCCACTCATCGGCGTGTGGTGACGTTCGGCTTTGAGCACTGGCGCACAGAAATGCTGTGGATGTCGCTCTATTTCAGCGTCGCGGTGTGGATCAGCATTTCGCTCATTCACGCGCCGGTGGCACAAGCCCGCTCTGCACGTGCAATTCCGGGTCGCTGGTTAATACTGGCGAAATGATAGAGAGCTACATTGCTCTCGCCCTGACCCCCTCAGGGATTTTTACGGCCCAGTCGTCCGCCTCGAGGCGGCTGGGCCGTTTTTGATTCCGGCCGCTTCGATTGCCGACTTCAGTTGTTCAATTTGCGAATGATCGGCTCGCTCGCGTTGTGGTCGTAGCCGAGCACGCTGATGGACGTGGGGTCCATGTAGAAGCGCTGTGCTTCGACCGCGGGCAGTCCCGCCCAGCGCGCAACGATCACTCGCAGGATGTCACGGTGCGCGAACAGCAGGGCATCCGCGTTGAGCGCGCGTAGCCGCGCGACAACGCTGTCTGCACGTGCGGTGACTTGCGCGAGCGTCTCGCCGCCGGGGCTGCCGTGCTGGAAGGGCTTCCAATCGGGTCGTTCGGCAAGAATCTCGGCAGTACGCCGGCCTTCGTACTGGCCGTAATCCCACTCCAGAAGATCAGGATCGTTCACCGCCACGTCCCCGAACCCGGCGAGCTCGCAGGTTCTGCGGGCGCGGATCAGCGGGCTGCTGAACACTTTCGCGAAGGAATGCGCGGCGAGTCGGGGCTTTAGTGCGGCGGCATCCTGCTCGCCGCGTGCCGTGAGCGGAATGTCGGTTCGGCCGGTGTGCTGGCCCGTGAGCGACCACGCGGTTTCACCGTGCCGCACGAGCCAGATCTGGGGGAGGGTCATGGGGCGAGCTTGCCATGGAATGGTGGGCTCGCGAAGAGGCCCTCAATCGCCGGGCGGCTGAGAGCAGATCAGGAGCGCTCAGTCGCCGCGCGGCTGAAGAGGCCGCCAGCTGCTTGCGATCCGCCCGGCGATTGAGGGCTGCGTCGCGCGAGTGCGCACTGCTTCGATGAACGAGTGA
>Ga0247777_1000151_pt1 | contig 17247 bp, 7 predicted proteins | sample UWRJL154409C5_FD_179937 | JGI IMG/M metagenome (GOLD analysis project Ga0247777, IMG submission 179937) | Plant litter microbial communities from Arlington Agricultural Research Station in Wisconsin, United States - UWRJ-L154-409C-5 | ecosystem: Environmental > Terrestrial > Plant litter >...
GAGAGGACCTCGGCGGCGTTGACTGACGAGAGGAAGAGGGCGGCGCCGGGGTGCGAGAGGTCTCGGATCTCGAGGCGGAGCTTGGGGGCCGGGAAGGCCGGGCGCGAAACCCCAGACGCTCCCTCTTCCAGTGGAGGATCCTCGGTGCCCGGGGCGGAGGGCGGGAGTGACGATGAGGTTGGCTCTGGTGGGGGCGGACCCGATTCCGGGGCAGACATCTCGGGCATGAAGATGAGGACCGGATCGGGGACCGGTGTTGTCTGGGGAAGGACAGTCATTACGGAACAGAACGACGGATCGGAGGATGGATGCTAAGGATGGATGCTAAGGTTGTTGCTTTACACCTAGGCAGGAACCGAGGACACAGTTTATATCTGTTCCTTCTCTGCTCACAATACGAAGAACTTGATAGACATTCGTCGGAAAAGGCTCAGCTTCTTGAGATACCTATAACGTTACCTTAAATAGCAAGGTAGGCAGCTTCCCTGGGCGGCTGAGCGAGCTGGGGTCAACTCCCAGCGCATCGGGTCCCCACCGTTCAGGGGCAAAGTCCCCGAAGTACCCCTCCGCATAGTTCTCGCAGAGGGATACAAGGCGCAAAGCCGATGTGGGGGATGACAGGGGTGCGGCTCCATGCAGCCAACCACGTCATGCAGTGGCGTTGCCGTCGTGCACGAGCCATCACGCGGTGCAGCGACAACAAGAGCCTTTCCGCCCGTCTTTTGTTGACGGCAGCTAGGAAAGTTGCTGCCTTCCATACTTCTTCGCACAACGACAAAAATAGTCGAGTGTCGAAACCATTACGGTCCTTCTGCTTGCATTGCTGTCGACTGTACTCCTCGTAAGTGGCCAGTTGGCCCCTCGGGACCCCCAAGGCTGCAATTCCGACCGGCCCGCACTGGTGGCCTCTGCGTCGATATGCCGTGCCGCTAACATCTCCATGGCCAGATACACAGTAGTACCGACTGCCTTCCTCGCCGACCAGTACACCCCGGCAGCCACGTCCTCCCGCCGAGGCCATGGCGGACAGGATAAACATCGAGCAGGTCAACGACCTGCTCATGCTGCTTCGAGCTGATGCCTCCGTCGATGCCAAGGTCCATCAGGTTACGGCGATCAAGTCCGGGATCAAGCAACACAATGTGCCCGACAACTGCGTCGCGGCGCTCTTCGAAGCGCTGCGATTGGCATCCTCGTCGCAGCATGCGGCGCTGGTCAACGCTGGGTTTACCGGACTCAACCACCTGCTAACCCGCTTGTCACGGCAAGAGCCCAAGTTTCTGGCCAAAGAGGCCGCGCGCACACTGCCCGTCGTGGTGGAGAAGCTGGGCGATCAAAAGGAGAAATTCCGCAGTCTGGCGCACCAGTCGCTGAGCACCCTGTACGCGGCTGCGCCGATGGACGTTGAGCGATCGGTGCGCAACTCGGCCATGACCGGCAAGAATCCCAGGGCAAAGGAGGCAAGCATGCAATGGCTTTTACAGGTAAGCCCGCCGCCTCCTGCCATGGCTCAACGGTTGCCAACAGAAAATCAGATGAGCCAAGAGGAAGGATTGCAGTTCCGTGCCTACGTCCCGGTGCTCATGGAACTGTTGGAAGATGCTGACGGCATGGTCCGCGACGTGGCGAAAGCCACCGTTATTGGGCTCTTTCGGACCGCCCCGGCTGCCGCGAAGTCGGATCTTAAGAAGCAACTCAAGAACTTCAAGGTACGCCCGGCGATCGAACAGGCCATCGTCAAGGAGCTCGCACCTACGCCCGGAGTCGCTGCGGCGGCGGAGCCAGAACAGCGCCCCGAATCCGCGCGTGCCATTCGACCGGCGCTGGGTGCGAGCGTCTCGTCTCTGTCGAGTGAGCGACCGATCACGCCCATGTCGGATCTGGGCCGCCCTGACCAGGTGGAGCCGTCGTACGTGAACACTCAGCGCGAGCTGGACGACATCTTCAAGGAGATGCCGCCCTGGTTCGAGGGCAGGGAGTCGGAACAGAACTGGTTGAAGCGCGAGGAAAGCATGACGAAGCTCAGGAGGCTCATGGCCGGCAATGCGGGGACGGACTTCCAGCTCCCCTTCCTCGCCGGACTTCGAGGCCTGCTCGACGGCATCATCAAGGCGATAACCTCGTTGCGGACAAGCCTTTCGAAAGAAGGATGCAACCTAGTCCAAGAGATTGCCACCACGTACGGCCCTGGCATGGACCCCATGGTCGAACTGCTCATGCAAACCTTCATCAAGCTGTCCGCAGCAACCAAGAAGATCAGTTCCCAACAGGCCAACGTGACGATTGACACCATCATCAGCAGGGTAACGTACAACAGTCGCATCCTCAACCACATTTGGGGCGCGTGCCAGGACAAGAACCTTCAACCGCGGACCTACGCTACCGGGTGGCTCAAAACGCTGCTCAACAAAGAAGCCCACCACAAGAACCATATCGAACAGAGCGGCGGTCTGGATCTGGTAGAGAAGTGCATCAAGAAGGGCTTGGCCGATCCCAACCCGGGGGTGAGGGAGCGGATGAGGTCGACGTACTGGACATTCGCTGGGATCTGGCCAGCGAGGGCAGAGGCGTGGGTCTGACCGTCACTTGGGCTCAAAGGGTTGCGCTGACAATTCCTAGGATCTTGAACGGCTTGGAGGCCACGGCGCAGAAGCTGCTACAAAATGACCCAAACAACCCAAACTCGCCCAAGAAGCCACAAGCGGCGCCAAGGCCCGGTCTCGGGCTATCGAAGAGCACCATGGGCTCGGGGAAGCCTTCTCTACGGGAGACGATGTTGGCCAAGAAGAAGGAGGCGATGGCGTCAAAGAACTTGCCAGCTCGACCTGGGTCGGCCATGGCCCATTTCTCGCCCGTGCGAACCGTTTCCAGCTCTTCCACGCTGTCCACGACATCAACGGCGCCTGCTGGGCGGCGAGAGCCGACCCTCGCCGTGGGCACGGGAGGTTTGTCGGTCGCCCCCGTCCGACCGGTAAGGCGGCGGCCGGAGATGCAAGCCCGCCCAGCGACTGCTGGTCCCTACTCCGTCCGGACGCATGGCCAGCCGTCCGCAGAACAAAACAGCCCGCCCGCCACTATTCGGTCCAAAACTTTCACACCAAAGTCGATGGCTACCTCGCCTAAGCGGACCGCGCCTAGAACGCGACCAGGTCACACTGCTACTGCCAGCGAGTCCAGCCTTCCGACGCCGTCTAGGACAGCCTCCAGACAGGTACCCAGCTCGCCCCGCGGAAGTCCTGCGCGGCCCAAGCAGTCGCCAAGGGCTCTGGATGGCAGCAGTCCAGCGAGCCCTTCCAGGAGGCTGGAGGAACTCACAGCCGTGATGCCCAGCCTGGCCGACGGGAGGACGCCGCCGCTCCGGGAGCTCACGCCGCAGTCGGCAGTACAGAGTCCAGAGGGACCGTCATCCGATACTCCGCGCTCGCTGAAGGTGTACGAGGACCCTTTCTCCGACGACCAGTCGACACCACGGCCCACGTTCATGGCTCCGGTCCTGGAGGATAAGCCGGTGAACGAGGACGCAGGAAATTTGTTGCGGACTCAGAATGACGAGAACGACCCCGGCAAGGATTTGGCGTCGTCCCCAGAGAAGGCCCGGCAAAACACCCGTCTCCTCGACAGCGGCATCACCAAGGTCAAGGCCAAGACGTTGGACGTGCACGGCTTCCGCAAGCTGCAGGGTATCATTCGCGAGAACAAGGCCCCTTTCACCGACGACCGCTTCGACGCTCTGCTTCTTGGCCTTTTCGACTTTCTCGAGTCGCCCTTGACGAACCTCGCGCCCGAGAAGGTGCAGGACGTCAAGGCGCAGATCCTGGCAACTATCAAGCTCCTCCTCAAAAAGGCCCGCGAAAGCTTCCAGCCGCACGTCTCTAAAGGTCTGGAGACGCTCCTGGCAACGCGCGCTCACTACGACGCGCGCACGCACATCGTGTCGGGCCTCGAGCTGCTGGCCGATGAACTCGTCACACTAGGCGACGCCTCGGAGATCGCTCTGGTGCTGACGCGCATGATGCAGGCCACCGACATGGACGCCCGCGGCTGCCGCTCGCTCAGCATGGGCCTGCACGTGCTCAAGGCGCTCGTCGAGGCGCGGGGCGCCGACTTTCAGCCGTCGCCGCCGGAGCTCACCTTGCTCGCGGGCCTCGCGGAGCGCTGCCTCGATTCGGCCGAGTCGGGCGTGCGCATGGACGCGGTGCAGCTCTGCGTTGCCCTGCACGCACGCGTGGGCGACGCGCGCTTCTGGGACGTCATGAAGGGCGTCAAGGACGACCCCAAGAGCGTCATCACGTACTACATTGTGAAGCGTCAGCGGGAAGGGGCCGTAGCGTGAGACCTGGCCCTGAAACGAAAGGCAGTGGGCGACACGGGACGATTTCTCATACACTGTTCGGTACGAGTATGTCAAAAGGGGATAGCATCGACGGCGTCTTTGGTCTTTGATATAACTCATCAGGGAGGGACCGGCGGCAGGCGGCAGGCGGCACGGCGCGTTGGACAGCATTGCGGATTCCTCAGCGGAGCGGTCACAATCTGGGGTCGAAGGGTCCATACGGTTTTGTCTGTTTGCTGTACTCGTCTTGTAATGCTCACCCTACTACCTGTATCCAGGGCTTGCCTTTTCAGGTGTCTTCCTGTTGTTGTCACCACCCGTGCTCCTGTGTTGCCGCGCTGCTGTCGAAGCGTATCCGCGGCGGTCCGAAGGCGTACGGTTGCTGTCCCAAGTGGACCGGTTGTGCACTTCGGCCGTGCGCTTCGTCCCGGTCTTCGCCACTGCACGGCAACCGGCCGGGCTGCAAAGGTGGGTCAAATTCGTAGTACTCGGTAGTGGTAGCCCGTCGCCATGCGACGCGTGCGGCCTCGGGCATTCTGCCTCATCTTGAAAGGGATCGCGTCTGGGCGTGACGACGGGGAGCCACAGAACTTGGCACGGGCGTGCTTAAGGCGAGGCTCTGTACGAAGGACTCCGTGCGGCACACGTCCGGCAGGTTCCCGAGAAGAAGGCTCTCGCGTCAGTGCCAGCCCTGCCTCTTGCATGCAACCGAACCACGGGCGTTGCAAATTGCGTGGCATCAGGGTTCCCGGTGCCGTGCGACCGACGAGGTTGAGGATTTATGTCAACATATCGACTACGAGTAGGTGTGTGTGGCAAATCAGAGGGACCGGTTTGGTTTCTTGCCTCGCGGGCTGATGGGCAGGATCACTGGGCGAGTTATCGGGAAGCCGAGCCGGGGCGGGCTAGATCAGAGCATGATGGCCAGGTCAAGCAGGAGCTACACAGTATCAGATCCCGTCGTCGCCGCAGGGTGGCGTCTGCGAACGGACGGTATCCCGCGTGGTTCGTGCTCCCGTTGTTGGCTGCCGCAGCCGCGCCTCGCCCGCCCTGCTTGCGGTCTTTGGCTTTGGAAAACGATGCGCATGGATGCAGTCTTTAGGGGAAATGCCTCGCTTCGGGGTAGAAAATGACTGCTCAGGTGGCACCAGGCCACAAAAAGACCGGCAAGGCTGCGGTGCCAGACTCTTGAGGTCGGCTCCGCGCCGCTCGGCCACGGGGTCGACCTACTCCGGACAGTCCTCACCTTAAAGGGAGAGAAACCCCGGATGCGGTCGGTTGGTTAGCCGCCTCTCTACGAGAACCACGACCAGTTTCTTCGCTGTTTAGTGCGAGACACGGGCGTTTTCTTGAAACGGCCTCGGGAGGGGTATTGTCATGGACGTCGTTGCGAGCTCGTTGGACCGCGATGGGGACGGTCCAATCTGATGTCCCAGCCGAGCCAGCCAAGCCACAAGAACCCGGATTACAGCCTCGACGGGGAGTGCTTGCCGCGCAGAGATGGGGACAAAGAATCATAGGAACTTGGCGTCGTCGTCGTCGTCGCCAGCTTTTGCGGGTTTCCCCTATTCTCGGTAGAGGGAGATCGCCCCATGGATAGGGGACCTGACGTTGGACCACTTTGGCTCAAATCGGATAATAGAGGCGCTAGAGAGTCGGGGGCGCGCTGACGACAATCCGTCTGGCGGAGCCCGTTTCGTGGCGCTCACTCTAGGTGAAACACGTCTTCGAGAGCTTTTGCCCCGACGGCACCCTGTCCATAACGCGTCAATGATATACTGTACGGATTAGCCTCTGCTGGCCACGTCTGCGACGATCCACGACGAGGATGCTCGGTTTGGCTTCGTCACATATCTGGCGCCATCGGGTAGGATCGAAGGCGGCTGACCCTGGGGGACGTGGCCGAAGCTAAGATTGCTGGTCCGTATCGTACTCCGTACTCATTAGGACCCCCCGCTCGCCCCGAATGCTATCGGCCATGAGGCCGTCGAGGCCGTATCCTGATGAAATCCCCGTACCCGCTCGAGGTGGCTGCGAATGATGCCAATGGGCTGAATGCTGCCGGCCCTGCCGGTTGTCGGGGGACCACGACCCACCTGTGCATCTCACACGGTTTCGGGGGGGCGCCGTGCTGGACCCAACGACGTTGAGCCGGCCGTCGCAGGCGGGATGCTATTTTTGCGGCCGTCCCTGAGGCGTCCCCGTTGCAGTACTCCGTACTGGTACCTGTTCGATGGAACTGCTGCCGCTCACCAGCGTCATTCGACGCCGGTCGAGGGCTGAAGCGGTGCTGCGGTCAGCCCGTCACCTTTTCGACGTAGCGGCCGCCCGTTCGTTGAGAGGCGCCCCTTTGCCCCACGGCCGGTGCAGCGAGGCCATTCCCAAGGCGGAAGTGTGGCACCCTCTGCTTCTTGGGGTCGCGACCACTGACGGCCCACCGATTGCTGCGCATTGTGATTTGCCCTCACAGCTCATCTGCCCTCGTCGACTGAGGGGGACGAGGCTGCGCCGATACGGTTTGCTCAGGAGACTCCGGCGGGTTACTGTGTATAAGCGGCCGGTAAGGTCATCCTCAGATCCTGAGGACGACGGCCCGCCTGAATTTAGCGAGGTGGGGACGGTGGAAATCGCCGTGGGGTGCCGAGTATCGACAGGTATGTGGTACTACCCAGTGGCTTGGCATCGCGATCCAGGGGACATGTCGAACTTCAGGTTCAGGGTGCGGCCAGTAGTGACCAGGTGTACGGATTGCGCGCATGGACAACTTCGCCCGTCTGCAGGCAATGGATGGTAAACGGCGGATTAACTATCCAGAGATTAACGGACTGCCTACGAGTAGAGGTAGATAACCCGAGAACCCCAGCGGCGCCTGGCAACTTGAAGTTGAGAGATGGAGACGGACCATTGTTACTGTAGCAGTTGGGGTTGCCAGGGGAAAATGCCCGCAGAAACGGCAGGGGGCTGATTTAGCTTGTCGCTGAAGACGGGCGAGACAGGGTCCCCGCTGCACCAAATTGAGGGGACCCTCTCGCCCAACCCTCCCAACCCTGGCCAGCAAAGCCACCACACAGGGAGGGCCAGCGGAACGCATCGGGGTCCTTCGGTTCATCCCCGAGCACCGGGTTCTGTCCCTCGCGCCTCCGCAAGACAACAATTCCAGTCGCTGCACGCATCGCCTGGAGGCGGTCCACGGCAAAGAGGACGTCACTTGTCGACAGTTGGTCTTCCAGGTTGAGTGCCCGCCACTCGTCGAGACCACAGGAGCCAAGGACCTCCAACGCGGCCATTGTTCCTCCTCTCCTTCCTCCCCCGGAGAGGCCCTTGCCCCTGTGCTGCCGTTTACGTCTGGCGCCGAGTCGACCGACGTCTCCGCTTTTTGCGCCCCCCCTTGAGCCCGCGCGCTCCTGAATCGTGGCTCTCGACAGGTCTCAGTCCAAGCGGCACCCTCTGGTTTCCCCAGCAGAACTCCAACGACGCGCCGTCCTGTTCGACACGCATCTGTTCCCTTTCTCTCGCTGCGCTGCCGTCGCGGCCCATCGAGCCGTCGCCCCTTCTCGTGGATGCCGATAACCAATCCTCTGTCGACTGTCGCCCCTCATCCCGACCAGGGCGGTCCTCCGTCAACACCACCATCTGACGCCACCGGCCAGCCGCCGTCGCCGCCATGACAGCGCTCGCCATGGACGACTACCTGGACAGCCCCATGGATGGCGATGACATCTTCCCCTGCAAGGGCTGCGGGGATATCCTCGAGGAGGGCAAAGCATTCGAACTCGGTACGTGTGCCCTTCCCACTTCCCTGGTCCGACACGACGTCGCCCATCTCGAACAAGGCGAACGGTGCACATGTCTCCTGCTCGTGGGCTGGCTGAGGATGTTGTTGAACGGCCCCTTACTGACAACGGAACCCAGCTGGCAATCGATGGCATCTCAACTGCTTCCGCTGCAATACCTGCGGCACCCTCCTCGACTCGGACGCGAACCTCCTCCTCCTTGGCGACGGTTCCCTCATCTGCAACAACTGCACCTACAGCTGCAGCGCCTGCAATAACAAAATTGAAGACTTAGCCATCTTGACGGGGGATCAGGCCTTCTGTGCTACGTGCTTCCGCTGCCGGAACTGCAAACGCAAGATCGAGAATTTGCGCTATGCCAGGACATCGCAGGGCATCTTCTGCATGAGCTGTCATGAATCCCTGATGGCGAGACGTCGAAAGAAATCGAAAGCGGCCGCGCAGGCCAAAGCCCGAGAAAAAGACGCCTCGCCCATGATCACCGACAAGTCCCTTCCCGCTCTGCCTCCCAACGCCGGCGGCGGCGGCACCCCCAACTCGGAGACGCCTACCGAGCTGTCTCCACGGCCCCGTGCCGCCTACACCCGGAACGAATCCTCATCTAGGAACAGCTCGCGGCCGGCCGGCTCTCCAGAGCGGCCGCCAGAGGCGTCGGGGAAGGAGGGCGGCCTGTCGCTTCCTACCCCGAGCTATCGCAACAACCGCAACTCGTCCATCATCGCCCCCCCGCTGGATCTGAACAGTGGCGAGGGTGACAGCTTCTTCATTCCCGTAGCCCTGGACCCGAGCCCCGCCTTATCTTCGACACCTCGATCGACTTCAGCCACGCTGACCGACCGCAAAACAAGCAAGGACAGTGACTACTTTGCCGCCAACAAGCCGGGTCTCAACCGGCAGTCGGACTCTCAGGCTTCGACTCCTCATATTGCTTTTCAGGAAAAGGGCCGCCAGCTTTCGTCCGACTACGACAGCAGTGCTCCCGTTAAGGAGCCGGCCCGCAAGCTCTCCAAGTCGAGGCCGGACAAAAATGGAACCGCCAAGCCCGCAGCAAGACATTCGGAGGAGAATCGACGGCCCTCCAACGGCAGAACCGAAGACTTCAAGCTGCAGGACGCGCCGAAGAGCAAGAAGCTGCTGAGCTCCCGAAGCAACTCCCAGTCTACCATCCCGCTGGAGAACGGAGTGATCAAGCCGGGCAATGGAGTGCTACGCAAGGAGAGAGACATGTCGGAATCACCGCCTCGTCTCAGCGTCTCAGGAGACCAGGACGAGACCCCGCGCAACTCTCAGGACTTTCGCCGACGAGACGAGGAAGAAGCCCGCCAGTCTTTGGAGAGCTCGGCGCCCAGTATACCGAGCGTGAGCGAGTCGAGAGCGATACAGCGCAAGGAGCTTCCGCCATCTGCCGTTCGCAATGGTGAGCCTCTCCGCAAGGGTGCTCTCGATCCCGGGCTTCACACGGCTAACGAAGGACCAGTGAACGGCAAGCCTATATCCGGTCCGGTTCCGGGCGCCCCCGACGAGTTGGCCCCCCCGGCCCGGCCCAGCATGAACGAGCACAAGATGAGCGATACCTACATGCAGCCTCGAATGCCGCCGCAGCCCCCCTCTCATGTCCCGACCATGGAAACGGTTGTCACGGCTAATGGCCCGTCATCGCCGAAGCAGTCGCCGAAGCTCCCGAGGTGGAGCGCCGGAGGCGACTTCAGCATGGACGAGGACATGGCTCGAATTTTAGGGACGGACGAGGGTTCGTCGTCGATACTGCGGCGCGTTTCGAACGCGGTGCGACACGGCCGCACAAACAGCACCGAGACGAGCACACCCCACCACCCGCCGCGGTCGAGCCACCACAACAGGAGCGTGAGCGAGACGACGCGGGCCACAGCAAGCCCTCGTTGGCCTAGGACGCCCATCGCCGAGGACGCGGCGAATGGTCACGATATCAGCAGCCCCATTTCCCTTGCGGGCGCCGTGCAGGACGACCCGGCCTTCCTCAAGCGGCGGCTGAGAAACTCGGAACAGCGCGTCGCCGAACTGGAGCGGCAATTTAACGGTGAGGAGAGTCTGAAGACGCTCAACAAGAAACTCCTCGAGAAGCGGAAAACGGTGTCGGTCCTGGACACCCAGGCGGAAATCATGATCCGGCAACTCGAGGTCCTGGCGGGGTACGTCGAGCGGGCCAAGGACACGAAGCAGCCCATCGACCCCAGGGACCTGGAGGACTCGGCCATCAAGGAGTTCGTCCAGAAACTGGACAGGGTCAAGCAGTCCATGTCGGCCGCCATCGAGCAGCTCCACGCCGAGCGGGACGGGCTCATCGACGAGAAGAACCAGGCCGTCGCGGACAGAGACAGGGCGCTCCTCGAGTTCGAACAGCTCTCCTCTAAGAACGCCCAGCTGGCGGACATGAACAACGACCTCACGCACCAGATCCAAGAACGCTTCAAGTCGCAGATCGGCGGGGACGTCAAGTCCCCGAGCGGCCTGGGCATCTACCATGCGCACAAGGGCCCGTCCAACTCGTCCGTCAACCTGGACAACGCGAGCGTCCAGACGGGCACCGCCACCTTCGTCGGCACAGATGGCGACGAGCCGATCGTCGAATCAGGTCCCACGGTCGTGAACATTCGGAAGGGACAAGTTAGGAAGTTCAACTGGAAGAAGGGTTCCAAGACCGTGGCGCAGAACTTGACCAAAGGCGTCAACCGAGCCGTCGGCGCCTTCCAGCAGCAGGGATCGGACCGGGAACGCGGCCCGTACCAGGGCCTGACGGGCGACAATATTGGTTTGCCGTACAACATGACGGTGGCGCAGGTCGACTCGCCCGTAGCTGTCGCGCATGGGCTGAACGGGCAGAACCGCATGGTCAGCGACGCCGGACGGCAGGGCTTTGGTTTCTTTGGCAAGAAGGGGACCATGCCGAAGTCCATGTCCGCCGCCAACCTGTCCGCCCCGACGGTAGTGGAAGCGCCCACGACGCTGTTCGGTTCCGAGTTGACGGAGCGTGCCGACTACGAGCGCCGGCAGATCCCGAGCGTTGTCACGCGGTGCATCGAGGAAGTCGAACTACGCGGGATGGACGTCGAGGGCATCTACAGGAAGACGGGGGGCAATTCGCTGGTCAAGACGATCCAAGAAGGCTTCGACAAGAGCGAGAACTACGACATTTCGGACCCCGGGCTGGACATCACGGCGGTGACGAGCGTGCTCAAGCAGTACTTCCGCAAGCTACCGAACCCGCTCCTGACGTTTGAGGTGTATGAGAGGATCCTCGGGTCGAACGGTACGTCACGAACGACGGCAAGGACAAGCCCTCTCATTGCGCTAACCTTCCTGCAGCCATCCCCGACGAGGTGGACCGATGCGAGCACCTCAGGCAGACCTTCAACACGCTGCCGCCGAGGCACCGCGATACCCTCGAGTTCCTCATGTTCCATCTCGCGCGGGTGGCCGGACGTGAGCGCGAGAACTTGGTAAGCACCCCGTGAAGATGGACCATCGCCCGTCCCTTCCCAAGGCTAACCCCCGTGACAGATGTCTCCCAAGAACCTTGCGGTCGTCTTCGCGCCGACCGTCATGCGCGACCGCAGCCTCGAGAAGGAGATGACAGACATGCACGCGAAGAATCTCTCGGTCCAGTTCATCATTGAACATACCAACGACATCTTCGCCGACGCGTAGATGCACCCCACCCCTTCATCAAGAACAGCAAAATTCCAGACGGTTGTACATACCTTGGGATCGGGAGGGCACCTCACGGCGAGTCGACGTCACTTTTGGTCTTCTACCCCGGTCGGAGACCGCGACATTTTCGACACTGGTGTTCCCTTGTTGGAACCAAGAGGGACCAGGCATGGATGGTGAAACGGGCATCGTTGGTTTTGCGTTCGCCTCCTCAGGGGTTCCCCATGAGCCGAACCAACCACGTTGTTTTTCACTTGCACGATAGGAAAGTTACTAATGATATCCATTCCGCGTACGAGGCTTCGAGGGGGGGGGGGGGCTTTTTTTTTCTTTCTTGAATGGCGGTCGAGGGGCTTACCGATATGTCTTATGTACCTCTGCCCCATTTTCCACGTCGACCCAAGAGCTGGAGGCGGGGAGAAAGGAGGGCGCAGAGGTACGGGGGACGGAGGGGCCTTTTTGGAGAGGATGGGTGGCCGGACTGTGAAGATGTTGGACTTGGTGAGAGTAAAGGGGGGAGATGCTACTGGCCAGGCCGATGCTGGCTGCGACGGCTGGCCGGTTTGCGACCCGAGGCAGTGGGCTACCGAGTCTCGATAGCGACAGAAGATTTTCACACCACGGAGCGATCATGCGTGCACCCCTATCCAGCTCTCGGCTCTTGAAGACGTGTGAAGACGAGGACGGGCTGCAACAAACTGCCAGTCTTAGCCGCTGCTTGGGATACTGGAGCTAAAAGCTGTATAGGATTTAGACCCAATAGCGTATGCTTTTCCACCTGCCAGAATCCGGTCCGGGGCCCCTACCGTCCCACCAACTTTTTCACCTTGTCCAACAGGACGCGACTCTCTCGGCCCAGCCTCGGCCGGCCGTCGCGGCCGGGGAGCTTCGCCTTGGACATGGCTTTCTCCTTCCTCCTCCGGGCGGCAACGGCGCGCTCCCGCTCGTCCTGCCGCCGCCGGTGCTCCGCCTCGCGCTCGTCGACCTCACGCTTACGCTTCTCCGCCACGGCCAGGTCCTTGCGGAAGTAGTCAGGCCGCCGCCGGCCGCGCCCGCCACCACCACGGACGCCGTCGCGTGACGGGCCGCGTTGCACTGCGGCCTCGCTCTCCGCTGCAGCGCGGCCCTCGGACTGCCGCTCCGTCCTGTCGGCCCCTCCGGCCGCGGGAGCCGGCACGGGCGCGGGCGCGGTGGGGCGGTCGTCCAGTCTAGCGAGCCGCTCCGGGTGCATCTGCGACGAGGCGGCGGCGGCGGTGGCTCCCGCGGCGGGGCGGCCGTCCAGCCTGGCGAGCCGCTCCGGGTGCATCTGCGACGAGGCGGCGGCTCCCGCGGCGTTGGCGTCGTCCTTGGCCTTGAGCTTGGCATAGGCCTTCTTCACCTTGGCGCTCTGGATGAGTTCCTGCTTGGTCCGGGCCAGCTTTCGCCGCCAGGGCCCGTCAGGCAGGTTGGCCGGCCCGACGCGGAAGCCGTGGCGGGCCTTTTTGGGCGGGGGGGCGCCGTCGAGCGCTGGTGGCGCGGCGGCAGAGTCTTTGTCGACGGGGCGGCTGCGTTTGGTTGCCATCCTGGGAGGGTCGAGCGGTTGAGCTGCTGGGAGTCGGGATGCGTTGGGATAGGGTGCCTAGACCGGCGCCCTGGAGGCAAGGCGGGAGACGGCGACGACCAGTGGGAAGGCGCTGAGTTGGGTGTTTTTATGGGACCTTTCCCCGGTATCAAGATTGTATGTGGGTGGGTTGTATTCAAGCTCGTCAAGGTCGTCGGTGTTGGAAAAAATGGTGGCACCTGCAAGGTGTGTGTGTGTGGTTGGTGGTTGGCCTGTAACTCTAATCAGATAAAGTTCGGAGTGGCTCTCTTTTCTGATAGGGCATGCGAGTGGGCCTGAGTCACTCCATCGGTCTCCAACGCCTTCCCAAGTCCCCTATGGATGGCTGGTCGTTGAGCCGCTGGCGGGTTCGGGTACTACAGTACGGAGTACTGTAACCGGTCGGCGAGAGCGACGGGTCAGTGAGGGGCTCCACGCCCGGCAACCAAGGGTCGGGAGGGGGATGGAGAGCCGGATTATGCGACGGCAGGTCACTCTGATGACACTGGCTCAGACTGGCTCACAAAGACACACTGCTAAATGGCACCATCTGTGGCCAACCTATGCGGGATAATTGACTCCCTCGAGACAGCCGTGACAGCCTCCAAACGGGCCCAACGACTCGGCGATCCCCGCCCGCTAACCTGCAACTCCGCTGACACCGACCGGCTGACACTGACGCGAGCGCTTTCGCTGGAGCCGCTCAGCCGCCCCCGAGGCCCGCCCCCCCGGCGACCCTGACCCTGTGGCGGCCCTGCGACGGCACGAGAATGCGCCCAACTGCCACCACTGGCCGCCGGCGCACCGCAGCCCGAACAGCGCGAGTCACCCAGTCTCGGCCAGTTTGCCAGTCATTCGCCTGGGAACAGTCGAGGGCGTTTCCGCTGCCGGTTCGAATGCCTTGGGTGCTTACTCGGGCCGTGCAGAATCCAGTCTTGGTTGTGTCTCCGTGGTTCTGTGTCTCTGTGTCTTTTGCTTTCCACTTTCTTGCAAGCCAGAAAAGAATCAATCCGTGTTCGTTTGTGAGGAGTCGTCGTGTCGTGTCGTGCCCGTTCCCGGCTGTCACACCACGGTGAGGTGAGGAGAAAGCCGGTCGCTTGTGCTGCAGGACAGGGGTCGGCCCAGCGGAGTGATATCACGAGTGGAGTCCCCCCCCTTGGATCCCGCTGAGCTGCTCGGCCAGTGAATCCCCGGATCCCCTCTCAACGTCTGAACCCAAACCCGCCTCCCCGACGCTCTCTGAAAAGAGACGGCCTCCTGCCTCCTCCAAGATCTCGAACACCCTTTTCTCGCCCCTTTTTGTGTGCCTTTACGAGGTCGACTTCCGTCATACTAAGAACGACGAGAAGTCGGCGTGGCACAGACGTCACGGTTCTCCAACTCGCTCCCCCCGTCCCGGTTGACGAGGCCGCATCGACGTCCCCTCCGCGCTCCCTAGCCACGCCGGGCCTGTGACTGGCCGCTGAAGCTCTACTTCTTCTCACCGCCTTGCCGACCTGACACAAAACATCTCCCATACCCTCCTGACACAGAGAGAGAGAGAACGAGCGAGCGACCGGTGGTGTCGTTACTATCGGGCCGCTCCTCGGGGGGGGAGCCCAGACGACAGGGCACCATGCCCATGTTCGAGTACAAACCCGACACCGCGCCTCCCTCGCCAGAGCAGCCCCTCGAACAGCCCTCACAGCCCATCACCATACCCGCACCGTCCGACAGCCCTCTCGGCCGACGATTATCAGAGGAGAGCATCCGAACCGAGCTCTGCGATGGACCCGTCCCCGACAGTCCGCCGCCCGGGACACCCGACCGGGACGCCTCGGCCGCCGTCTCGGACCGGGCGGAGCTGATCGAGCGGCTCAAGAGGGGGGAGAGCCCAACATGGGTACCCAACCGACACGTGAGCGCTGGCAGGGTACGACTGCTTCTCAGTCCCCGTACTAACGACGACAAGCTCGAGAACCTCCTGCACCTCAACCGCCCTAGGTCGAGATCGGGCAGCCCAAGACCGCCCACGGCCGGCTCCCCCACCCTCCTCCCCCCCGTGGAATTAACGCCCAAGAAGAGGGAGCTTGTCGGCGACTCCGACGATGTAGAAGCGGCCGAGAGGCAACAGGAAGGTCTCAATATCGAGAGACCACGGTCGGCTCTCCACTCCGGAGACTTCACCCAACCTCGAGGAGAGCACGATACTCGGCAAGACCGAGCACCGCCCGGCGATGATGCTTTTCGCGGTGCGAGCAACGCATGGATTGCTACTTCGCCTCCCCGCCACTTCAACCCCTTCGCCTTCGAGCACCGCTCGCTACCAGCGAGCCAGGCCTTCGACTTCGGGTCGGCCGCCTCGTCCCTCTCTTCTTCCTCCTTCTCCTCGAGCTTCTTCTACAAGCCGCCCACCAGTCCGCTTGTTCAGTCCGAGAGCCACGACGGGGCAGATTTGTCCTTACCCATGGACAGTATCGCCATCACTGCCGCCAGCGCTCGCAATCCCCGCCGCCACACTCTGACCTCGGATCACTCCTCTCCCCCCTTTGTTCCTCAGCGGCTCCAGCGCCATATCGGGTCCCGCCGGGAAGGCAACTATCCCTATCAGGCACACCAACCGCGGAGGTCTCTCACTTCCACGCCTCATTTTGCGCTGACGGGCTCTTCCCCGCAAACGCCGGCCTTCCTCCGGTCCAGGCGTCCGTCGATTGGGTCCGACACCTCGCCGCTACAGCACGCGTCCATGGTGGGCTCGTATGAGGAGAGCATATTACGCGGGCGCATGTCGACAAATCCGTCCAAGCCGCTGGACTTTCTCGCCCAGATTGGTGTCCTCGGCCTCGGAAAGTGCAAGCTCAGCTTGTTATGTCCGGCCCACGTGACGCTCCCCTTTGCCGCCGTCTTCTACAGCTACGCGACAACCTCTCACGGGAGGTCGGGGCTCGAGGATGGCCCCAGCCCTTACGTGGGACAGATAGATCTAGAGAACGGCCTCGTCAACACCGAAGACGAGTTGCGGGCGAAGCGCAAACTTCAAAGCCGCACAAGGGCCAAAAGGACCAGGGACGACGACATTGACACGAACATGGACGACGGACACTTCGGCATGTCTGACAATGACGTCCGGCGAGCCGCCAAGCAAAAGCGAAGATCTCACTCCCCCAAAGCACCCCCTGGCGGCTCCTACCGCATCCCGGAAAAGGGCCAGCTCCAGATCATTATCAAGAACCAGAACAAGACGGCCGTCAAGTTGTTCCTGGTCCCTTACGACCTAGCGGGCATGGAGCCCGGATCCAAAACCTTCATCCGCCAACGGAGCTACTCGGCCGGTCCCATCATGGACAACATGCCCGCCCCCACGGGGACCGACGGCGCCGGCGACCGGCCCATCCTGCGCTATCTCGTCCACCTGCACATCTGCTGCCCGGCCCGCGGCCGCTACTACCTCTACAAAAGCATCCGCGTCGTTTTTGCCAACCGCGTCCCGGACGGCAAAGAGAAACTGCGCAACGAGGTCACCTTTCCGGAGCCGCGCTTCACCCCGTACAAGCCCATCCGCGTCATGCACCCGCCCATCGGCCACGCCGGCGGCGACGGGCCCGGCGCCATCCTGGCCGCCGAAAAGGCCTTCCGCCGCCGCAGTTCCGGCTACACCTTCGGCCAGGCGTTCGAGCCGCTCGCCGGCCTTGCCCCGCCCCCGCTGCCCGCCACGCGCCCCTTCCCCCCGCTCGGCACTTCCTTCAGCCGCTCCGGCCGGAACACGCCCGTCCAGCCTATCCCCTTCCACACCCCCCCGCGGGCGCGCGTCGCCAGCAACGGCAGCGAGGCCACGACGGCGCCGGCCCTCCGCTCCCCGGACTCGTCGCAGGACA
>Ga0247777_1000152_pt1 | contig 17247 bp, 10 predicted proteins | sample UWRJL154409C5_FD_179937 | JGI IMG/M metagenome (GOLD analysis project Ga0247777, IMG submission 179937) | Plant litter microbial communities from Arlington Agricultural Research Station in Wisconsin, United States - UWRJ-L154-409C-5 | ecosystem: Environmental > Terrestrial > Plant litter >...
GCGCGGGGGTGTGGGGGGGGAGGGGGGGGGGGGGGGGGGGGGGGGGGGGGGGTTGTTCAACCCGGGGACTGTGAGGACCTAGGGTAGGTAGTTACCTATCTACCTACCGGGTGGGTACAAGACTAGTCTATTTATTAAGTTACCGACCACGAAGTCATATAGCAGCATCTGTGCATCCGACATGTCAATAGAGACGCCGGAAACTGCCAAACTCTCAGCCGCTGCAACCTGTGCCAGCCTGTTCTTTGACCCCAATCTGTACTAATTCGTACTCTGTCCTCCCATTCGGTTCACATAACCTCTCGCAGCTTCTGCTCAGGTTGTCTCAGGTTGGCTCGGGTTGGCTCAGGCTCGTCTCAGCTTCGGCTGAACGCCTTGCCATAAGCAAGTGTCATCTTCAACAGGAGAGCCCAAAAAGCGTCCCGATCCAAGGGTTGGCCAGAAACGGGGACATCTTCCAGTGCGCAGCATCTACTGACGTGACAAAGTCTCTCTTATGATTAAGTAAACTCCGAACACACCAATGCCGCCTGTGGTGGCTGGCGCGACATCCTTGTCATGCAGGCGAGCTTTTCCGAGCCAACCACAACCAAAAGCACAGCTGCGGTGTGAGAGAAGCTCCGACACGCCGCACGTCACCTAGTTTACCAGATTTATCAGAGCCGATCGCAGTCGCGACTCGGGATGTCCTGCGGCCTGAAAATTTCTACGTCCTAGCCGTCCAGCGTGCCTTCAACCACCGACGAGATGCCCCTCACATACAGCCGCAAGATCACCTGAAGCCGGGATAAGTAGTTCCGCCGCACGAGGCCACAATTACTTCCTGATCGGGCCGTTCCATAAGCCAGGCGAGCCACGGCGCCAGGTCTTGGCTAGCGCAGTCATTGGCACCAAACTGTGGCCACCCCTACGGACATAGTACGCCTGAGGCACATCCTCTACCTTGACAGCATATAGCCTCGTTCGCCCCCGCGTCCTGACAGGAGAACCGCTTCGCAGCCATGTGCTATCAGCTGGTGGAACTGTACTCAATATGTCGCTGTCCTTACCTACAGCACGCAGTCGACAGGTGTTCACTTCACGGGCTGCCGGGCCACGGAGTCACGCAACGAACCATATTTGCCCAACTGGCATGCGCCGATCACACCGAGTCTGTGGCTCCTTTGCCCGACCTGTCCCTTTTTTGCGGCATCTGGCCCGAGGAACCGCTTTCTACCCCACCGACGCTTAGTGACCTGGGAACCTGGACGACTGGTGATCTGTCTTGCTCTCTGGCCTCTCCCCTCACGTCTGTGGGATCCGGTTACATGCGGCCGGAGAAACCCGGCGGTGCGGATACTTGGTCCTCGCTGCCCGGCTCGTTTGTCAGTTTCGCCTCCCCAATTCCACAGGGTCTGGGAACCGCCATCAGTTCCGAAGGACCCGACCCGTCTCAGCAGATATTCCTTGACATCGACACCACCAGCCTCGGACTCGGCGGCGAGCCACCGGGCTCGCAGGAAGCCGCACCACCCGTGCCATCGGCCAGCACGTTGCAGCCCCGTAACATCCCTCTCCGCACCAAGAGACCCCGCGTGACGTCCCCGGGGGAAGCAGACGAGGCGAGTCCGCGCGACACCGCATCCTGCCCGCCGAAGAGGAGCAGGCTCGACGCTGAGCCCGACGACCCGACCTTCGCCTGCCCCTACTGGAAGCGCGACCCGCGCGCCCACCGGCCGTGCGCGCGCCTCGTCCTGCGCCGCATCCGCGACGTCAAGCAGCACCTGCACCGGCGGCACGCGCCGGCCTTCTACTGCGAGCGCTGCCTTTGCGTCTTCGCCGGCGCGGCCACCCACGGGGCGCACGTCGCCGGCGCCGAGCCCTGCACGCTGCCGGACCCCCCAGCGCGGCTAGCCGGCCTGTCGCACGCGCAGGTCCGGGCACTCAAGCGCAAGGTCGGTGGAGGTGCGGGCGGTGTGGAGAGCTGGTACGCCGTCTGGGACGTCGTGTTCCCCGGGGCGCCGCGACCGGCGTCGGTGTACGTCGACGGCGCGGCGTCGGCGGACCTGTGCGAGTTTCGGGAGTACTGTAGCCGGCACGGCGCAATGGCTTTGTGGAGTGCGTTGGAGGCGGCAGGCTTGTGGGATATGCCGGCTCGGGAACGAGGGAGAAGGGGACAAAAGCTGTTGGATGATGGATTAGACCTTTTGTACGAGACATGGCGGGCTGAGGGGAATGCGGAGCTTTAGGCAGAGGGGGTTATAGCAGCCTCGGGAACTGTTAGCAATGGATGGCAGCCGCTCCCTTGCTGGGGTTTGCTTCGCAGAAAGAAAGGGACAGAGCGAGACATACAGTAGCTTAGTACAGTACCGGAGCCAAAAGGGACCGCAGATCCGATGGGACCTCAGCCCTACTTCCGCTCATAAACGTCTCTAGGAAAATAGACTACACCCGGAATGCAGTAATGAGTTAATAGTTTATAAAAAAAAGCGTGTCTGCATCACTGAGGCCTAGAGGCGTAATTTACGCAGGTCGGAGCTTGTTGATGCTGTGACGCGGCTTGATCGCGGTCCAGTGAGCGAGAAAGCTGTGACAGCTTATATGGTATGGTTACGACGGGGGATTTTGCCTACGGGCATTGCGGGGCCCCAGCACTACAGTAGCCAGAAGATCACCCCAAATTTTTTTTGGCCTCCTCTCTCTAACCGCTCGTTTTCGAACCTGAACGTAACCACTTTTTTTAGGACTTCGATTTTCACCTCCTGGCAGCATCCAATATGTGTCATCTTCTCTAGATTCAATCCAGTGAAGTTCAAGGCACTCATAAATGCAGCTGTTTGATTATTGCAGTTCCTAGGTACCAGCCTTAGTTGCCGACCCCGCCGAGGTCATCGCGGCAATGATCTCGTTCAAGTCCACCACTATGTCAGCTGTCGGGCTGTCGATAGTCCCCTCTCCCCTGTTAGGTAATTGTGATGGTGAAAAGCTGGGCATTTAAGGTCGTGCATCCTTCCACAGCGTCATTATCAACCGGCCCCCCGCCGAGCCTCACAGCATAGTATTTACACGTCTTAACATTTGCTACCATGAAGGTCTCCAAAGGTTTTTCTTTCTGTTGCCTTCGCGTTCGCTACCAGCGCATCGGCAGGCATAACATGAGACTTCCCAGGGCTAATTACCCCGTTGTCCTCCTGCCCCCTGTCAAAAGCCACGCCCGAGGTTTCTGTCCACCCTGTGCGACTGGCCGGGATACCCTGATTGCGTTCTTTTCCCCCTGATCATCCCGGAACCCCATTCCTGGGGTCGCGTTCGTCCACCCGGCCCTCGGTTTGGTGGGACCAAGCAAGCGATGACAAAGCACACGCTCCGTTCCCGCCGTGGAGACACGCTGCGCGAGGAATCTCGGCCTCACAAACCTACAGTACCACGACGATGGATCCAGGCTATTATGGGGGCGTCGCCTAATGCCCAGATGGCGCTCGCAATCGGGAACGCCAGGGTTGAACCAGACAAGGTGGTACTGATGGGAGCAATCATGGCCCAAACCAGGGCTCCCTTCCTCGGGATAGTAGCTTAGGCTAAGGTAGCGGCTGCCCCGTATCTAGGTACCCATGGTAATTACGTTCTGGAGAGGAAATGGCAGATCCGTATCGTCCAGAAAAGTGTTTATCTGCTTTCCCGAGGCACAGTAGGACGTATATTTTATCCAAGTTATACCAGGCTGGATGTTCTTGCGTTGGTGGCTGGTTCTATTTTTAACGTAAAGGCACCACACACGGCTATTTATTAAGCAAGGTCAGACGATTGTTCAAACGTAGTTGAGGGCTGAGTGCTAGAGGTGGATGCGCTAGAACCTTCAATACATGAAACCCGCTTGGGTTATTGCCGACACGAGGCCGGCGACCTCTTCGATCCTCACTAGGTACCTCCAGTCTCTGCTCAGCTTGCCCACTCGAAGCCTCGATATAGGAACGCGCTGTTAGGGGCCAAGACCTTAGTGCCAGCCTAGTACTACTACGATATCACGATGCAAATCCGCAAGTACTCGCAGAAACGCCCCCCCCCCCCCCCCCCAAACCAGTGCCTCGTGTCCTGATTCTAGGTGTGGTGTAGGAGGTTCGCGTGTCCCTTCTAGAGGATACTAGTAAGAAAAGGTTAGTGTAGCGAAAAGCCCGTCAAGCTCGATATCCCTCCAACGTTGGATTAGAATTCCCACGGTACCGCTTCTCGTGTTGCTGTGAGCCGCTTCGTGGAGAACGAGGGCGATGGGGGGGGTACTATTAGGAGTCGGGTGTGCGCCCGGCGAGATCATGGATGACCATCCGGCCGGCGCTGGCGGTCCCAAGCTGCTGCGTTAGCTGGGCACCTCGAACGCAGATAGCAGGGAGAAATAACGAGGCGTATGGGCATGGGAGCGTGTTTGTAAGGGATTGGGGGATCTCCGGGAAGTGCGTGGCATTGAGTCAGGCCGAGCCCGTCTGGCTGCCCCAGCCAGCGCGAGACCAGGTGTACGGAAGGAGCGGGAGGCTTGGTTGAAGTAGACAGGCTCCGGAAAAGTACTGCAGTCGTGCTCGTCGTGCTGCCTGCCTGCCTCCTCGTTTTCTGATCGACGCCCTTGCGATGCTTGGCTTACTTACTTCAAGATGGACTGGATCCAAGGTGCGCTACTAATGAATACAAGTCAAACTCATTTACCGGGGTCACTCGCCCGTGGGGCAAACTTGAGACCACTTACAATAGCACACGAGATATGGGGCAAGCCGAGAGAGGATCGGTATGGTGTAGTATGTGTCAACCCTGCACATGGGTCATTCCGTCCCATACCCGGTACCACCGAGCGGTCTATGAACTATCCGTCCCACCTGGTCTAGGGCATTACGGCAACTACTACAGGGATCTATCTCCTGCATAGGTTCACCCCCACACCCCCACCCACCTAGCTTTCCGCTAAATGCCTGAGGCTCCCGATAGTGTACGAGTCCGAAGGTGCCAACGCTCTCAACCTGCGTTAGGAACCTCCAACTTCAAGTCCATTGGTCACACACCGCCACCAACTTCCGGGACCAGTACAGGCTAGAAAGGCTCCTTCCACCTAGGTAGAGTACCCCATCTTCACGGTGTGAGTCTACGGGATGCGGGGTACCAGTGCTCGGCTACCTGTAGCCGGGGCTAAACCAATAAATATCAGCTTTGTGGCAAGGTACTGGCATGTTGCCTGGAACAAACCAAATTCCGGTTGGTCGTCAAGGGCCTGGAGATTGCCCATGCACCAGACTAATGCAGGTCAAAGTTCCAGGTTCGCGGAATCGAACTATATTTAGGTTCCGGCCTGTCGTGCGGCTCAACTGCCAGGGACTCTGGCTCGTCTGGCTTATCAGCTCGGAAATGCAACACCGGAGCTGCTGCTGCCATGGCGGTTGTTGGTCGTACGGGTTAAAGGAGAGCCCTTTAAATGCGCGTGCTCCGGCACATGGGCTTGGGCATTCGAAATGTTAACACGGGTATGGCAACACGGCAACGGCTTCGCACAGCACAATGTACTCGTTCTCTCGATTCTTCGTCCTAGGGTCTCTGGCAGCACAAGGGCTTGCTATGCCTCGATCTTCGACCACGCACCTCAGGCGAGACGATCCGATCAAGGTCCCAGCCAATGCCTTCCCTTCATACAACCCCCCACCATCCCAGGATCCCTTTTATAAGCCGCCACCGGGATGGGAGTCAAAACCTCCCGGAGCAGTGTTAAGCATTCGAGAGCACGCCTACACAGCCCCCCGGAAGGGCTTTCCAGGTTACTTTGATGTTCTGCAAGTACTGTACAGGACCACGGACAGCCACGGAAGGCCAAACTACTCGGCGACGGTTGTATTCATGCCGGATTCGCACAGGAAGTGCGCCGAGACCTTCCGCAGCGTGAGCAATCCAGCCAACTGCTCGTACGCCTTGGTCTCCTACAATCTACCATACGATTCGTCTTCGCCCGACGCCGGCGTGACCTACACCATGCAGTTCGGGGAGCCATACGGCGAGATCGAAACCATGCTGAATCGCGGCTATTTTGTCTCGGTGCCGGACTACGAGGGGTCTCGTGCGAGCTACAGCGCCAATGTCCTCGCGGGCTACACCATACTCGACCAGTTCAGAGCCCTGCAGGCTACCCTGGGTGACTACGGATTCAAGACTAGCGGCTCCAAGCTCGCCATGTGGGGCTACAGCAGTGGCGGGACGGCTACGGAGTTCGCAGCCGAGCTTGCTGCCGAATATGCCCCGGACCTCAAACTAGCCGGCGCTGTCGCGGGCGGCATGACGGGGAACATGACCGATTCGCTGGACCTCGTCAATATGCACGATGTGGCCGGGCTGCTAGTGCAGGGGATCATTGGGCTCACGGGGGAATATCCCGAACAGCGCAAGTGGGTGGACTCTAAGCTGAGGAAAGATGGGCCGAGCAACAGCTCTGAGTTCTACAAGGCAGGCAGGATGTTTGGCCTGGACGGCCTGGGGTACTATGCCTACCAGAACATCTACGAGTACTTCGAAAACGGCCGAGACGACGTGTTTGCGCCAACGATGCTGGGGCCGATGAAGGCGGAGGGTCAGGCGGGCATACACGGGACGCCCAACATGCCCGTCTTGATCTACCATTCCATCTACGACGAGATGTGCCCGATCAAGTACCTCGACGCGATGGTCAAGGGGCATTGCGAGAAGGGGGGAAACATTTGGATACAGCGTAATGCTATAGGAAACCACAATTACGAGGGCGTCAACGGGCGGCAACGGGCACTCGACTTCCTGCGCGACGTGGTTGAAGGAACGAAGACATCTGGGCGGCCGGAGAAGGGGTGCAGAAGTGACGACGGGGTTTGGGATCACAATCCTAAAGTTCCTTTTAGCTAGGTTAATGGGGCTTCGCACCGTCTCGGGGTACTAGGGTCCAGGAACCGTGAATATTCCGGTCCTTTGGGTGAGCCGTACGTAGTGTAAATGCTCAAGAAATGTGCGGCTCGTTATCATAGAACCACTCGTTCTTTGAACGTGCAAGTTTTCATGAGCTACTAGCAGTTTAAGCCGAATATCTACGGCTATTTTGAAAGAAGCCGTGAGGGTACGGAGCATGTGATATGTGCTGCTGGTTATATGAACAACAAAGATCATGAACGGGTCTTTGGTGTTGAGCTGTCAAGTTGCGGCTCGGGTAATGAAACCAGCTCATGATAATGACCGCATAATTACATACTGTAGCTATAGTACGCAGGGTCCACTTAGCGTGTGGGGAATGCTTGCGAGGCAGGCTTTTATTCTCTCCATGAAGCCACATCTCTGCCTGGAGGGTCTAGTACCGACAACGACCGCAATAGCCACAGTCGGCCGAGCACGCGGTAAAGTCCTCGCCGCTGTCTGAGTCGCTGTTCTCCTCCTTTTCATCGATACCGTTGTCGCGTCCAGCTTCGTCCGGATCGGCGTGAGCCCCAGCAGGTGAGCGCTCCGCCGGTGTCCAGCGGAATTTGATCGCGGGGGAGAGTGCGTCACCGGCGTCAGGGAGCTGCCCACGCAACTCCAGCGGACCGGATGCCGTGCGGTAGAGCTCCAGCTTGGAATCCGGCTGACCGCCGACGGCGGCCACTATGCGCCGGACCAGAACAGCGAGTCGGCCGAGGTCACCGGCGTTCGCCTTCTCCCAGGCTTTGACCTTGTCCCTGACGTCCTTGATCTCGATGTCGCCGAAGATGCCCCTGTCGTGGTAGGCCATAACGAAATTGGGAACCTGCGACACCCAGAGCCGGCCCATTTCGTCCTCGAGCGTGTCTTGCTTGATTTTCTTCCACGCAGCCCGTGTCTTCAAGTCGAAGACGCGGCTCTGAGGTACAGGCGAGCCGCGTTCCGTCGCCGCCAGGCCCGCTGCTGTGAAGGTTGGGATTTCCGGGGCTACATTGCAATCGGGGAACAAATCGATCAAGTCGTCGACAGAGGCGGGGTTGCTCGGCTTTCCGCTGTCGAGTTTTGCCGGCTTGCTGCCGTTGTCCACGGCGCGGGCTTCATACTCGAGGTACCCGTCGGCCTCGAAGCGGAGGAGGAACCCGAGGCCGCCGAACTTGTACCGGAGTACGCGTTGGTGCGAACAGGACCCCTTCACCTCAGCCTCCCAAGTCGTGTACGCTTCGGGAAAGGTGTGGCCATACCCGCGAACGTTGGGGATAAGTTCCGTTGGCGAGTTCTCGCGCCGGACGAGGAAGATAGTCTCCCCGACCTTCTCGACCAGAATCCGGAAGTCCTTTTCTTGGTCCCGCGCGAAGCGGAGCAGATTGCCCATCGTGCTAGAGCAGGCGACGACGTCCGTCACCCCGGCGATGCCTGGGTCTGCAGTCAGGGCGGCGATGACGGCCGGCTCAAGGGGGTGTGCCGGGTAGCAGGCGGCGTTTCTGTCCCGCAAGTATGACCCATTGTCTTCGTTCAGGCGGGTTGGCGTCGTCGGGGGCGTCCACTTCGGCGGTTTGCCTTGGCGAGGTCAGCAGAGCCCCACCCCACAGCGACTTACAGTCAACACTGCGAAGACGTACCTGGCAGGAGGATGGCGGGCTGTTTCTCGTTGAGCCAGTTATACGATGCTACAAACTCGCAGTCGGTTATGGTCGCCGGAGACAGGCGCTCAGATTCAGCCTCGCCGAGTTCGTGTTTGAAGAGACGCGCAACTATGGGACCGAGGGGAGGCGGCGGAGCGCCGGGCTGTTGCATGACGGGTCCCTGGTACCGTTTCGGCTGGTATTTGCCTCCGCGGCTGCTCCAGTGCGACATGGTCGCGAGAGGGTGATTTGGAGAACAAGGGATGGGAGGGTCCAGAGTGGGAGACTCAGTGTGCGAGATTGCAGGTTGTAAGTTGAACCAACCTCTCGCCGCCCGTTTGAACGAGGCGACCCGAGGCAAGCCCCCCTTTTCAACACATGCCGAGCACTGCCATTCACAGGTAGGTAGGTAATCGGCCGCTTGCCCGGATTCGGGTGGAGGCTCGCAAGCCGGGCGGAAATGCAGTCTCCCGCACCAAAGCCGGGTCTTCCGGGGAGGCGACGGGACGTGTTAGGTATCATTGGATCGTTCCCCCCTATCCCTACGACAAACGGGGGGCTTGGCACAGGCATCTACATCACTGTTTTGAGGCCAACCCGTGGTCAGTGGTGCCAACACATGAAAGCTGATTACCTTGGGCGCACACGCGCGCAAAGGCGAATCCTGATTTGCCGAGGACGGCGAAGATACGCCTCCCGGCTGTAGTGTCACCTCAGCTAGCGACGAATCAATTCACACGGCTCCGTGGCGCTCACCGGCCCGATACATAACGAGGCCAGGACATCTCATCCGAGCAGAGCTGGCCATGTCCTCGCAAAGCAGCTTAGTATGGCGTCCAGCACTGAGAGAAACAGGCGGCTCTTCGCTTTCTTCAAGGCGGCCTTGGTTGGAGACCGCCCGATCAGCTCGAGCCGGGATGCCAGGCTGTTCGTGCAAGCGATTTGCAACGAGAATGTCCCAAGCACATGTGCAGAGAAGATCATATCTAGCTCGCACGGCTTGGAGTCCCTCAGCACCTGCGTTCGCGTTGACTTGTCGGCCCCTTTCGTCACGGAATGCACCCTGCCCCTTCTCAACTACTTCTCGCACCCCGGTATCAAGGATCTTGATAATGGACTCCTCCTCCAGCAGCTGCTTGTCGCTCTCGCTAGCCCTCCGACGCTGTGGAAATGCCTCATCCAGCTGCACGCAGAAGGAGCCATCCCGGAAGAAGGCCTTCGACCCTTCATGTGGCTCCTCTCCGAGCTGCTACAACTATCCCCCAAGACAGAGATTGATGTTCTCGAAGATGGCCGCGAGGTCATGGCCAGGCTCGCCCGGGCCCAGTCCACCGACCAGAAGACACGCGAGCTCGGGTACAAGATCAAGAACCTGCTCGACCTTCGGACATCGACTATCCCGATTTCATCGAGTGCCCACGCGCCCGGTGGCCGCCATGACAACGACTTCGCGGATTTCCGGCAGATTGCCATCTACCCAACGACCGACGAGTTTCACTCAACTCAGACGCCCTATTATTTGACGACGAGGGAGGTCTTCGACGCGGACGAAGACAGCCGCGCCAGCGTCCATCTGGATAATCAATTCCGTATGCTGAGGGAAGATCTGCTGGGTGAGCTCCGCGAGGACTTCCATGTCGCCACGGGTCGCAAAAAGGGCGCCAAACAGGGACTCGTCCTCGGGGGTCTCCGGCCGACTTCTCTCGACTTCGGTGATGAGCAGCGAGTCAAACCATGCTGCCTGCGAGTTACCTGCAACGAGGGCCTCGACATGCTCAAGAACAAAAGCGACGAGCAGCGCAAGAAATTCTGGGATGACCACCCAAGTTTCCTCAAGCACCAGTCATTCGGTGTACTATGCCGTGGTCAAGACATCTTCGGCTTCGCCTTCGTCGATCGGGACACCCAGCTGCTGGCCCAGCGGCCGCCCGTCGTGGCGCTTCGGTTTGTCGACCATCGCGCCCTATGTAAGACGTTACTCGCCTTCAAGACCCTCGACGATATCAAGCTGGTCCTGGTCAACACCCCGGTCTTCGCCTACGAGCCGGTGCTTGAGCGCCTCAAGGAGATTACGGAGCTGCCCTTCCAAGAGGTGCTGGTGAACCCTTCGACACTGGGAACTTCCGAGTTCAGCCCTGGGCCTCGCGTACTCAAAGCGATCGACGCCCTGAGGTGTGTCAACAAAGACAAGGGGGGCAATGCAGTGCTGCCTTCCGGTCAAGACGACGGGTCGCCCCTCTACAGCAACAGCGGCCGTCTGGTGACGATGGACGAGTCGCAACTTGAGTCTCTGATCGGGGCTCTTGGCAGTTCTGTCGCTCCCATCGTTGGCCCCCCTGGTGGGTGACTTGGACAGACTGGAGACATGAATTGGCAGAGTTGGCTAACATTGTGGTGCAGGTACGGGAAAGTCCTTCACCGGAGCATACATCGCAAAGTACCTTTATGAGCTTACGGACAAGAGAATTCTCGTCCTGGGATACACCAACCACGCCGTGGACCAGTTCGCCGGCGACATGATGGAGGCTGGCATCCCCATGAGTGCCATGCTCCGCTTGGGCTCTAAGGCCAAATGTGCCCCGTCCGTCGCTCCGATGCTTATGATGGCACAAAACCTCAACTTCCGTCGGTCTCGCGAGACGTGGTTGAGGATCAACAATATCAAGGACGATGCCCAAGGTCTCGCCGGGGAGTTACACGAAGCCTTTGCCAGGTTTGTGCATACCTCGGATGCCTGGGATGATGTTGAGGGGTTCCTGGAGTTTTCTCCAACCGACCAACGTTTCTATGATGCCTTGAAGGTTCCCGCGGCCGATAGCAACTGGTTTCTTGCCGGAAGAAAGGGGAAGCAAGCCGGTCCCGACTTCTTGTATCTGAGATGGAAACGAGGCGAGGACGCTGGCCCTTTCAAGCACTACCTCCCGCGGGAGGTAGTGCCAATCTGGACGATGCCCAAGGATGCCCGTCACGCGCAAATTGACCGCTGGCGGCGAGAAATGGCGGAAGAACGTCTGGAAACGCTGCAAGAGCTGCTTCGCCAGTTCCACAATCATCAAAAGCGCATGGAAACCATGTTCAGCGACAAGGACGTCGCTACCCTCAAGACGAAACGGGTCATCTGCTGTACGACCACAGGCGCAGCCAAATATGCCGGCCTCCTGCGCAATGCCAATCCTGATGTCATCCTCGTTGAAGAGGCCGGCGAGATCCTGGAAAGCCACATCCTGGCCGCCATGACCCCCAGCGTGAAGCAACTCATCCTCATCGGTGACCACAAGCAACTACGTCCGAAGGTCAACAACTACAATCTCAGCGTCGAGAAGGGCGACGGCTATGACCTCAACCGGTCTCTCTTTGAAAGACTGATTCTTCGGGGAGCACCGCACACGACACTCAGCAAGCAACACCGGATGGCCACTGAGATATCCGTCTTCCCTCGCAAGATGACCTATCCGGACCTCCTCGATGGCGCCAAGACATCGGGTCGTCCGGCGATCCGCGGCTTGCGGGACCGCGTCGTCTTTGTCAACCACTCCAAGCCGGAAACCCAGGACAATAAGATCTTCGATCGGCGTGACCCAGACACGAAGGCGAGCAAGACCAACGCCTTCGAGGCCGAACTGGTCCTCCGGTGTGTACAGTATCTTGGACAGCAGGGATACAGTACGGAAAATATCGTCGTACTCACCCCGTACCTCGGACAGCTCCGACTCCTGCAGCAGATGCTCGGGTCGGCCGAGATGCGCACCGCCCTCGGCGACATGGACAGAGCAGACCTGATCCGCGCCGGGCTTTTGACCGCGGCGGCCGCAAAGCTCAACCAGCAGCCCCTGAGGCTCTCGACTGTTGGTATGTCACTGCAGAAGTGTGCTCATCGTTGAGTTCTCCCAAAACTGACTTGGGCCTAGACAATTACCAGGGAGAGGAGAGCGACATCGTCATTGCTTCTCTCACCAGGAGCAACGCAACAGGTGACATTGGCTTCATGAAGGCTCCAGAGCGGCTGAACGTCCTCCTAACTCGCGCCCGCAACGGCCTCGTCCTCATCGGAAATATGGAGACCTTCACGAAGAGCCCGAAAGGGAAGGAGACGTGGCTTCCCTTCTTCGAGATCCTCAAGTCCGAGGAACATCTCTACGACGGCTTCCCAATTCAATGCGAAAGGCATCTGACGTCGGCCCTGCCCAGGGAGCCCGGCGACTTCGACATATGCTGCCCGGATGGAGGATGCGCCGAGCCTTGGTGAGTTTTTCCCCCCTCTTCTCCGGTCGGCCGTCGGTGGACATGGATGGTAACCTTTGGCAACTTAGCATGATACCCCTGAAATGTCAACTCCACAACTGCCCACGACGGTGCCATCGCCTCGATGATCACTCCCAGGTCGAATGCTCCGAAATGGTCACGAGGGTCTGCGACCGTCAGCACAAGGTCAAGATCCCCTGTCATGAGCGGAGCAAGAGATGTCGCAAGTGCATTTTCGAAGATAACGAGACCGAGCGACGGGTCAAAAGAGACCTTCAGCTGGAGATGGACCGCCAATCTCGCCAAGCTGCATACAAGAAAGACCTCCAAGAACTGCAAGACGAGCTCGACCACCAGCGGCGCATGTTGAAGTACCAGCAGGAAGACGAGGAGCAGAAGAGAACCCTGGCGCAACATCGGGACGATCTGGCTGCGCTCAAAGATACTGCTGCGAGGATCCGTCGTCAGAAGACCCAGGAGGCTGCGGCTTCGACTGCGGCAGCGGCGGGCGCTGGTGATGGCGCCGGGGCTTCGGCCCCTGACAATGACTTGGCCCCCCCGGGCTCAGCCAATGAGGAATGGCGAAGCCTGAAGCAGCTCGAGATGGCTCAAAGTCCGGCCTTGGACAAGCTCATGGACATGATCGGGCTCGAGGAAGTCAAGCAAGAATTCCTCTCCATTAAGAACAAGGTAGACACGGCCGTCCGCCAGGGCATCTCGCTTACGAAGGAGCGGTTCAGCTGCTCCCTGCTCGGCAACCCAGGAACAGGGAAGACAACCGTCGCCCGTCTCTATGCCGAGTTCCTGACCTCGGTTGGCGTGATTCCGGGTACGCGCTTCGAGGAGACGACGGGTGCGGGCCTCGCCAGCAGCGGCGTTTCCGGCTGCAAGAAGCTTGTTGACGAGATGCTCAACGACGGCGGAGGCGTCCTCTTCATCGACGAGGCCTACCAACTCACCTCGGGCAACAGCCACGGCGGCGGCGGTGTTCTTGACTACCTCCTCCCCGAGGTCGAGAACCTCACGGGCAAGATCGTCTTCGTCCTCGCCGGGTACAATAAGCAGATGGAGACTTTCTTTGCGCACAACCCCGGTTTGCCGAGCCGGTTCCCCATCGAGATGAAGTTCGCCGACTATACCGAAGACGAGCTTTTGCGCATCCTGGAGTTAAAGATTAACAAGAAGTACGCCGGCAGGATGACCTGCGACGGCGGCCTTCGCGGCTTGTATTGCAAGATTGTCGCCCGCCGGATTGGCGGCGGTCGAGGAAAAGACGGCTTCGGGAACGCCCGGACAGTTGAGAACACGCTCGCCACGATCTGCCGGCGGCAGGCAGACCGGCTGCGGAAAGAGCGACGCGACGGGAAGAAGTCGGATGACCTTTTCCTCACCAAGGAAGACCTTATCGGACCCGAGCCTTGTGCAGCCCTCGCTCGGTGCAAACCGTGGGAGAAGCTCCAATCCCTCATCGGCCTGTCCGGGGTCAAGGAGGCCGTGCGGTCGCTCGTCGACAGCATCCAGGAGAACTATCAGCGCGAGCTAGCCGAGCAGCCGCCCATCAAGTACTCGCTGAACAAGGTCTTCCTCGGGTCTCCGGGCACGGGCAAGACGACCGTGGCGAAATTGTATGGGGAGATCCTGGCAGAGCTCGGCCTGCTGTCCAAAGGAGAAGGTTTGCTACCACCGAGGTGGAAACAACAAACAGCCGCGATACTGACCATCACATAGTTGTCGTCAAGAATCCAGCCGACTTTGTCGGGGGCGCGCTCGGCCAGTCGGAGCAGCAGACCAAGGGAATACTGGCTGCCACCACCGGCAAAGTCCTCGTCATCGACGAGGCCCATGGGCTATATCCCGGCAGCGGCACCTCGGACCCGTACAAACTCGCCGTCATCGACACAATCGTCGCCGAAGTCCAGAGCGTGCCCGGAGACGACCGATGTGTTTTGCTGCTGGGCTACAAAGATCAGATGGAGGACATGTTCCAGAACAGCAACCCGGGCCTGGCCCGTCGCTTCCCCGTCGCATCAGGCTTCACCTTTGAAGACTTCAGCGAAGACGAACTCCGATTGATCCTCGACATGAAGCTCAAGGCTCAAGGCTTCACGGCGGATGAAAAGGCCAAGAACACCGCGATGGCCGTGCTGGGGCGCGCAAGGAACCGGCCCAACTTCGGTAACGCGGGTGAAGTCGACATCCTCCTCGACACGGCCAAGGCACAGCACCAGGGCCGCGTCTCCCAGAAGATGGCCAAGCCAGGCTCTTTCGACGCCGTCGACTTTGACGAGGACTTTGACCGCGCCGAGCGCGTTGATACCGACGTTCGCCTCCTGTTCGCCGGCACCGTCGGCAGCGAGGCTACCGTAGCTCTCCTCCAGGGTTACCAGGCGTCCGCACGCGCACGCAAGAAGCTTGACATGGACCCACGGAAAGCGGTGCCCTTCAACTTCCTGTTCCGCGGGCCGCCGGGCACGGGGAAGACGACGACGGCGCGCAAGATGGGCAAGGTCTTCTACGACATGGGCTTCCTGGCCGCGGCCAAGGTGGTCGAGCGTTCGGCTACAGACCTCATCGGCCAGTACGTCGGACAGACGGGACCTAAGGTCGTGAATTTTCTCGACAGCGCGCTGGGCCGCGTGCTGTTCGTCGACGAGGCGTACCGGCTCGCGGGCGGCGGCGGGTTCGCCAAGGAGGCCGTCGACGAGCTGGTCGACTGTACGACGAAGGAGCGCTACCATCAGAAGCTCGTCATCATCCTCGCCGGTTACGAGGACGACATCAACCAACTCATGGCCGCCAACACGGGCCTGACGTCGCGCTTCCCGGCCGTCGTCGACTTCCGCGCCCTCACGGCCGGCGAGTGCGTCGATCTGCTGGCGAAGCTGCTCGCCGACAAGAAGAAAGAGCTGCAGGGGAAGGGTAATGACCTGGATGTCGTCGTGCTGGCGGCGCCCGAGGAAGAGTTCCGGGTGGACATGACCGCAATGTTCGAGACGCTCGTGGCGCAGGACAGCTGGGCCAGCGCTCGGGACGTGAAGACGCTCGCTGAGGGCATCTTCGACCGGACGATCAAGGTGGCCACCGCGGCCGCCGGCGGCTCGCTGACGGTCACCCAGGCCGCCGTAATGGAGGAACTAAGGGCCATGATGCTCGAGCGAAAGGGCCGCAGCAAGAGTGCCAAGGCGGCTGCGGCCGCGGACGGCATTGGGGATCTGATGCAGCTGGTGAAAGGGGTGCCTACACCGCAGGCGCGCTCGCAGACGACGGCGGCTACGGCGACGAAGACGACGGCGGCGGCGTCTACCCACACGGAACAGCAGGGAGCTCCGGATCCCGTCCCCACAGCTAGTGAGGAAGAGGAGCCTCGGTCCCAAGTGACCGAGCCATCCGAAGCGACGCCTCCGCAGACATATCCCGTCTCGAAGCGCGATGCCGGGGTCAGCGATGCGGTCTGGGAGCAGCTCCAACGGGATAAAATGGCCGAGGAAGCTCGCGAGCAGGAGTACCAATTACTCTTGGAAGCAAAGAAACGCTCTGCGGACCAGGCTCGCGATGATACCGTCAGGCGGCTCATTGAAGAAGAGCGCCGCCGTCGGAAGGAGGCCGAGGCGCGGAAGAAGCTGGAGAGGGAAGGACTTTGCCCGGCGGGCTTCGATTGGATCCGACAGGCCGGCGGATATCGGTGCGCAGGGGGTTCCCACTTCGTTGGGGATGAGGTGTTGTCGGGAATGTGATCGCGTCGCACGCCTGCATCAATCACACCTTCGTAGGCCGAGTCGGCGAGCCGCCGGGAGGCTATGTCGTCTCACGGCGAGACCGTTACCAAACTGTCGGGTCAGGTAATACACTAGGCGCCCATCATCCAGCTCTAAAGTCTAGGTGCAGTAGGCACGGTAATTACCTAGGTACTGTACCTTTATGGGTAAGCGCCGGCCACAACATCGGGGCGGCGGAGAGCCGCGACGCGTTTCCCTCCCCCCCCCCCACCCCCCCGTTGTCCTACAGCCAGTCACGGGAAGCCCGTGGAGATTGTTCGTGATTCCATTTCCAGCTGATCGTCGAGATGTTAGTCGTTTTAGAATAGGTCCGGAAAGGGGGGGGGCGATGAAAAAGCGCTGGCGCGCAGCCCCCCACCCAACCGCCATCTGCCAAGATCATTCCGGGAAACTGAACCCGTCAATCTTGTAAAAGGGAGACCCTGTCAGTAGTAGCATCTGTATGTCGGCATCTGCAAAGAACTGTGCGGATGCTGACGTTGGGTAGCGGCGCTTGATGAGGCTGAAGCCGTGCGCTTCCGGTTTGCTTCAGGCAACACTGGCGGCCGCCCAGCCTGCCTGGGCAGATGGGAAGAAGTACCATGATGTGTGTGTGGTACCTACCGCAAAGTGTTACGCACTTTGGTATCACGTCCAGCGCCTGACATTGGTAGAATCTCAGAGGACAACTAGAAGGTGTCTCCGCCCCC
>Ga0247777_1000153_pt1 | contig 17223 bp, 16 predicted proteins | sample UWRJL154409C5_FD_179937 | JGI IMG/M metagenome (GOLD analysis project Ga0247777, IMG submission 179937) | Plant litter microbial communities from Arlington Agricultural Research Station in Wisconsin, United States - UWRJ-L154-409C-5 | ecosystem: Environmental > Terrestrial > Plant litter >...
ACCTCGAAGGGCGTCCGATCCGGCTTTGGTCTCAACCGGTTTGGGCCCCGCGCTCAGCTCCTTTATCAGCTTCCACAACATTCAGAATTCCTTTTCAAGAGCGGATCAGTGTCACAAGTACTGACAGGCCAAGGTGATGGTTACGCGAATCGGCAAAGTATATCGCCCACGCCCGCAGAGGCTTTTTCAGATACGGGGCGGAGGAAGCTTAAGCAATTGCTGTACACCAACTGCGCTTCTGTAGCCATAAATGAGCCGATTCCGACCCAATGTGGACAAACATTACCTTGCCTCGAGTTAAGGTAAAAATTAGAACATTCGCGCAAACTTGAGCGAAATTTTGCCACGGGATACGGCGGAGACAGAAACTTACAAGAATTTAGGCAGGACTAGCCGTTGAGGTGGCCGTTGGAAATCCCCTGGCAAGGAAGTGAAAAGTATTTGGTCTCCCCTCGAGAAATGACACACAAAGAAGGTTGTCAGCTCCTAAGCAGCGCAATAGGATTTCTCTCCGATAGAAAGGAGAGCCTGCACCCGAAAAGAATCGCACGCTAGCTGCACCTAGCGCAAGGTTGTACCGGCTGATTGCCCCTAGCTTCACTCTACCGCGGTCAAATTTTGCCGCTTGGTGGAGCACGGCAAGCAGAGAAACAACCAACTTACAGATGTTCGGGCGCCGGAAACGGCATGGATGTCAGTACTGTCAACGAAATACGAGGGCGTGCTCCGCTAAGGGGCAACCAGGCACTGCGCGCGGCGCTACGCAATCGCGGTGATCACGACGGGACTATCAGTTTTCTCTACAGTCCCAAAACCAATCTTGACCTCATTGTCACAAGTGATATGGAGTTTTGTCATCTGCTTCATTTAGAAGCTAACCCAGATGTCGAATGGTTTGATCTGGACACAGAGCGAATCGTGACCTACCTCGATCATGCCGGCTACATAGGTAGCAAGCCCGACGCCCGAGTGAGGCGACGGAACGGTCAAGAAGAACTGGTGGAAGTTAAATACGAAGAAGATCTTGCAAACGATCTGCGTACTCATCTACAAATTTCCGCGCAACAGAAGAAGGCATCTGAGATCGGCTTAGGTTGGCGTTGCTACACCGAAGTTGATGCTGGGGCAGAAGATCGCCTTCTGCACGACTGGCTGCACATCATCGTTGTACTTGGACAAACGAGAGACTTCGTCACCTCATCCTTGGAAACTCACTTATATGAGAGTCTGCTCCACCGTGGCCCTCGTGAATTGGAATTCCTCCAGAATGCAAACGACAAACCGTGGGACCTTGTGTTCTCGGCGATCTTCAGATTAGTCCAGCGCGGACTTCTATTGACTGACCTGGATACGCACCCTCTCAGCTGGCGGACAGTTGTACAGGCGAGAGGCTAGTCATGGGGGCGACCAAGTTCTCTCCAGAGGTGCTCGACTATCGAACTTGGCCACAGGTCGACGGCAATATGCTACCGGAGCCCATTAAGGCGCGTTTTATCAGACTTAAAGCCGCTATTGAGGCCAGGTGTGACGGCGTAAAAGCGAGCGTTATCTTTACTGAGTATCAAGTCGGCCGCAGCAGTATCAAGTACTACCTGGACCGAAGTACCGCAATACACCACGACGGCCGACTGTGGGGTTACAGGGCACTGGTCAAAAATTGCCGCCAGAAAGAATACACACGTAAAAAGGTGTCAGAGGTAGTAGAAGGTTCTGACGGTTACGGCTTGAGTGGAAGCTTTTCTCAAATGCTTCGGGGCCATCCCAAAGTGGTCAGCTTGATCATGTCGGCCATGCCCCATCCGTCGGTCACCACGCTCAAGGAAGCTGGCCTAAATTTAGCGGGCCTGCATTCCAGAATGCTGGAGCAGTTGAGGACCGACGGGGTGACCGCCGTGCAGTACCCGTTTTGTACCGCAGCGGCAGGCTATGTCGCGTTGACCCAGTACGTGAAAAAAATCATAGAGACAGGCTATAGGGGAGGGGCCAAAGCGCTATATGGCGACAGCGCCCTTGATGGCTTGCAATCCGGCACGGGTAAGACAGGAGTGATGCGACCAGTCGCCCCATTCGAAATTACGTGCTATGACGAACAGATGCTACCTTTTATCGGAACGCTGGTGATCGAAGTAGACGGAAAAGAACACGATGTTCCCATTAGCCGTGGCTACCTTTGTTTGCTAGTGGACTGTAAAACGTTTGCAATCCTCGGCTACAGCGTTGTGATGTCTGTACGGTTCCGTGCGCTGGACTTGTTGACAGCCTACGAGTCGTTCATCAATCCCTGGTCACCATTAACACTTACCATCCCCAAACTTGAATACAAACCCGGCGCGGGATTGCCATCGGGTGTCGTGCCCCAGGCACAGGGGCGCCGAATCTGCGTCATTAACGTTGATAACCATCTCACGCATCTTGCCAATTCGGTAATTGGGCACCTTCGCAGGAGAACGGGGGCCATCATCCGATTCGGAGCAATTCGACGCTGGATTTCTCGGACTGCAGTTGAAGGTATCTTTGCGCAGCTCCAAAAACGCGGATTCATCCGCATGCCTTCCACCACTGGTAGCGGCCCTACTGACCCAGCAGTGGATGACCCGGTAGGAAAAGCTGTCAAGTTTCGAATTCGCATGGCCGACATGGTTCAGATCATTGATGTTTTGGTAGCAAACCACAACGTGCGCCCGAGGAAATCACTTATGACCAAACAGCCAAACGAATGTATCGCTTTCGAGATGAGCGATAGCCGAAGACTTAGCGTGGTACCGAAATTCTCCAGCGAACTCCAGGCAGATCCGCGGATTGCGGTTGAGATCATTACCGCTGTGGTCAGAGGGTCTATCGCGAAAGGAAGGCATCCCTATATCCAGATAGACGACGGGAAATATACCAACGATATTCTCAACGAAAGTTGGGCAATGATCGGTAAAAAATTGACTGTTCATATCCGAGGTGACTTTCGGAAGGTACGCGTCTTCTTGCCCGATGGTACCGAGTTTGGCGTGTTGGGTGTAATAGGATTTTGGGGAAATAGCTTTCATACCCGGGAAATGCGAAAGGAGATTAATCGCCTTGATCGGGAACAGGTGCTGAACAAGAGAGAAGGAGATCCAGTTCCAATTTACATGGATCACCTGTCAACACAAGCTTTGCTGCAGGCAGGAAAAAAACGACCAAAAATCACGCGCGAAGCCGGCAAATTAGCGAACCATCTACATGCCGGAGGGACTCTTTCGCGTGGCTATGTTGCTGATGAGTTTGCGGGTGAAGAACCTACTTCCAACAATCCAAAATCGCGAGGGCGGCGAGATTATTTTCATGCGTATAAGGAGTCGAAATGATGTACGCAGAGATGGCCAACACCGCAAACTTGGATGTGTTTGATTTTGATTTCAGCCTGCCTGAAGTACGGCGTAAGTTCGCCGTGAAACATCCTATGCTGGATCGTAAATATATCGTTACGACTGATCAACTTACGGAGTTCTATGAGGTCGCATACGACTGGGTCGTAGCTCGAAAAAGTGGCCTATATTGCGCCGGTTTGGAGCGTACCGGAAAGACCACAGCGATTGAATACGCAATTGATGTACTTAGGCAAGAGCTTCCATTTGTCGCGATACGTTACCTTAGTGGACAACGAAATCCCAATCAAAAGAAGGACTCTTTTTGCGCACAAATCTTGGAAGAATGGAAGTTTTCAATCGGCAAGTTGAGAGGCGCGCGTCCTGCAACTGTCCTTGCAAATTACCTGATGACGGCATGTGCCGAACTTGGTGGGCGCCACTGCGTTATCTTTATCGATGAAGCACAACTGTTTTCCGTCATTCACTATCGATATCTGCTCGAACTTTGGAACTCACTTGCCAAAGAGGGCTACCTTCTCTGCACCATTCTTGTCGGGCAGCCGCAGATCCGATCACTGAAATCACTTACCAAAGAACTGGATCACGGTGCTGTTGTTTCACGGTTTTTCGTCAAGCTCTACCAGATTGGTGGCTTAAAAAATGTTGCGGCACTTCAAATTTTCTTATCGCACTATGACTCGGAGCTAGTCTATCCAGCTGGCAGCGATTGGTCATTTTCGCGTTTTTTTCTGCAAAAAGCTTACGACAATGGCTGGCGCATTGAACAGGAAGCGCCACGATTTTGGGCAAGTCTGGAGAATGTCTCCAAAGCAAAACAATCCTCTATTCGTGCGTCTGGCTTTCGAATCGCCTGGATAGTCGATGCTATTCACACATTTCTGCTTGATGGAATGCCTCGCGATTCGAAAGAATTCAAAGGAACCCAGAACTTATGGTCAGAGTGTCTGCTTGCAGGCACAGAGGCCGATTTGATCTTATGAATTCCCTTGTCAGATCTTCGGAAAAATCTAATTTAGGTTTTCTGTGGATTGAAAACGGAGCGGCGGCCTTTGAAAGTTCTTGGATAGCACTGCACCGCTTTCTTTGGCTGAATGATATGTCCGGCGTCGGTTTGCACTATCAGGTATGCAAGGCCCTGCATCCCGGCCAACAAGTTCTAAAGTCGCGGATGGAGATACCAAAGAACATTGAGCAGTACGCGACCTCAACGGAGGGGCCATTTCAGGGCCTGGGGGTTATTTTTAAAAAGCGGGGAATATCAAATTATTTGGGATCGCATACCTGCCTTCCCGTTGACTCGGCAAGGGTGAGATTTTGTCCGAAGTGTTTGAAAAATGGTTTTCATGCGGCCATATTTCAGCTGACTGTTGTGACCTTATGCCCGTATCACGACATCCCATTGCGGACAATCTGTCTTGAATGTGATCAACCTTTAGGAGAACTGACGTTCACCCCCGCTAGGTGGTCGAAGCCCATGTGTTGTCAATCCTGCGGGAAACAATTCATAGGAAAAAAATCCACCATGAATTCCATTCTGAACGGATTTCCAGACGTGATTGAAGAGATCGCAGCGGCTTCAATACTCCTGCTAAAACTCAAGGACTCGGCGCTTCTCTCCCAAAAAATTATGGTGGACTTTGATGGCAGAACGCCTGCCTTTCAGTCCTTCTATTTCGACTGTTTGTTCAACGCAGTAAATCCCGAAGCGTCTCGTCCGAAGTGGCTAGCTCGGCCTTGGTGCACCCCTTTGATGTGGCAGCGAAGAACGATTCCACATCCGACTTCCTTGCCCGCTACGAACGATGGAGTTGCGCGCTCTTCCGTTCATGACGCGATTCGAAATGCCATGCGTTTGCTGAGATCAGTAGACAAACAACTGTCGCGCCGTACGAGATCGATTTGTGGGCACCGCGGTAATTACCCAATTCCTTATAACTGGGAATACGTTACCTTTATTGGCAATAGCTTCTACTTGCACTTCGAGCCATCTCATTGCCCATGCTGCGCGGCGCTTGATTGGTGGAGAGCACAAGTGGGCTTGATATTTGGGCTTCATCTCCGCTGTAAGCGACGTCGTGATCTTTCTTGGAGAGGCGACACTTGGATGGTTATTCAAGAAAATCTGGGTTTGGATAATGAACGACTGGTGCCACTTGCTTGGTCTCTTTTTACTAGCTTGGCGTTGCAGATGTGTGCACGACTCGAAACCAGCAACGCGCAAGCTAACGAAGCTTTGACTATGTGCTCCAGCATCATTAGTCCTGTGGAGATTGATCGCTTAAACCTGGGCCGATATTTTGTGGCCGAAAAGGCACGCGGCTGGTTAAAACTGAGTATCGACAGTCACAGCATCGCAAGTCCTCATCTTCAATTTGAAATTGATGACTACCGAAAAGACTTCACTCTCCCTTTAAGTGTTGGTCTTTCCGCTTTGGAGCGCTGCCATAGAGTTCGACTGAACGGGTTTCTATGGGAGAAGCAACGCACATTTGATCTACCGCATACCGGAATCAGAGACAAATGGTACGGGGCTATGGCGGAGAGGGCAAATATAAAAGCGTGGGGATTTAATTCTAAAGACCGTGCACTAGAACTTTGAAAATCTATCACTCAACTCTAGCTAAATCGATGAGCAACCAATTTTCAACCAGGCCGTCATGAGAACTAACAGAAGAAAAAGTGGAATAAAACAACTGTTTGGTGAACGCCTGGTGGTGCTTAGAAGAGCCCGTGGATGGTCGCAAGAACTTCTTGCGTTTGAGAGCGGTGTCGCAAGAAGTTATTTGAGTAGCGTGGAGCGCGGTAAGTGCAACATTTCAGTCCACAAGATAGAGGAACTCGCAGATGCTCTGGGCGTCGAACCATGGGAGCTATTGAACTTCCCGCTGCCAGCGGACGAGCAGGCCCCACCTCCGGAAATATTCGAGAACGAGGAGTAGAAAATTCTCTTGAGGGGCGTATCACTCCTGATTCCCCCGACTTTCAAAACTAACAGGTTAAGCACCCTCTAGTCTCGCAGCCCGAACCACAAGCACCGGCACAGGTGCCAGCCGCAATACCTCCTCTGCGCCGCTGCCCAACAACACACGCCCCAGGCCGCGCCGGCCGTGGGAGCCAACCACGACGAGGTCGGCGTTCCAGAGTTTGGCCGCATCGGCCACGGCGTCGCCCAAGCGCTTGCCGGGTTCGTCGATAAGGACCTGACTGGCTTCCACACCGGCTGACTGGGCAATGGCAGCGGCGTCGGTCAGCACCTTGGCACCGTTTTCGCGCATCATGCCGGCCAGATCGGCCGACCAAGTGCCTTCCAGGTCTATACCGCCCAGCCAGGCCATTTCATTGACGGCATGCAGCAGTTGCACGGCAGCGCCGGTTTCGCGCGCCATCTGCAGGCCTGCGATCAGCGCGGTTGTGGAGGTCTGGCTGCCGTCCACGGGGATCAGGATTCGCTTGAACATGGTGAATACCCCGTATGCCTTTTAACCGCCCGCCAGCATCACCTTGAAGGTCGCACCGCCCGCCGGGTTGTTCACCACTTCGATGCTTCCGTGGTGTACCTCGACGATGCTGCGGACGATGGCCAGCCCCATGCCCATGCCGTCGGGCTTGGTGGTGTAGAAGGATTCGAAGATGTAGGGCAGGGCCTCCGGGGAAACGCCGGGGCCGCGGTCGGAGATCGCTACCACGACGTGGCCGTCTTCGTCTTGGCTCGTGGAGATTCTCAGGACGCGTTCGTGCGGTGGAAGTTCGCTCATGGACTCCATACCGTTGGCGGCGAGATTGAACAACACCTGTTGCAGGTGCGTGTTGTCGCCCATGACCGCGGGCAGGTCCTCGGTCAGCTGCACCCGCAACGTCGCGTCATGCCGCGCGGCGAGGTTCTCGAGCTGGCTCATGGTGGTCGCGACCACGTCGTTCAGGGACAGTGAAACAGCTTTCAGTGAACGTTTGCTGAGCAGTGAGCGGAGCTTCTGGATGATCTGGCTCGCGCGGAGGCTGTCATTGCGGATGTCCTTGAGGATGGCGCTCAGTTCCTGGTCCTGCGAGTTCCTGAGGGCCAGCATCATTGCGGCGGCGTCCGCGTTGGCCATGATGGCGCCCAGCGGCTGGTTGATCTCATGCACGATGGAGGCGGTTTCGCCGACGCTGGCAAGCTTGGCGGCGTCCACCGGCGCGGCGTGCTCACGGGGCGCTTCCCCGTCAGGGTAGTACCGCCGGAAACGCTGGCTTTGCAATGACAGGCCGAAGGCCAGCAAGACCACAAAGATCGCCGTGGCGGCAATCAGCTGCGTGCTGTAGCGCTCGCAGAAGGACGGCGTGTGCGTGAAAAAATCGCAGGGTTGCAGCGCCGCGGCCACGGTCACTGCCGGCAGGGCGGGATCTCGCCATGCAGTCCGGGAAAATGCGGCGGCCTGATCGCCGCCGGGCGGCGCCCGTGAGCCGATGCTTGTGGTGGCGGGATTCGCGTTCGCCGGGCAGGCCGGCGCGCAGGCCAGCATCGCAATGACGCAGGGCCAAGCCCGCGTGAAGCGCGGCCAGGCGCGATGGCGCAACGCGAAAGAAAAACCGGTGCGGGCATGCATGGCCGGTACCTCGCTGTCACGAATACCCTGGGCGCTCCGGGTCCGGTTCGAGATGAAGCTGCTCCACCAGGCGCACGAGCTCGGCCAGGGTTCGAACTTCCATTTTTTCCATACCGCGCGCGCGGTGCGCCTTGACCGTGCGTTCGGCCACGTCCAGCTTGGCGCTGATCTGCTTGTTGAGCGCGCCATGGGTCACCATGTCAAGCACCTGCCGTTCGCGCGTGCTGAGCGTGCCGTAGCGCGCGCGCAAGCCGTCCAGGCGCCTGGCCTCGCGGCGCTGGCTGGCGTCGTCTTTGAGCGTCCGGTCCAGCGCGGCGAGCAGGGCGTCGCTGTCGACGGGCTTGAAGAGGAAGTCGGCGGCGCCGGCCTTCATCGCGCGGACCGAGTCCTGCACCGTGGCCTCGCCGGTGACGAAAATCACCGGCAAAGGATTCGCCTCACTCGCCAGCATGGCCTGCAGTTCCAGGCCGCTGGGGCCGGGCATGTGGATATCGAGGATCAGGCATCCGGACTCGCTGCCCACGCCGGCCAGCAGCATGTCGCCGACGGAGCCGTAGTCCTGCACGCGGTAACCCGAGGCCTGCAACAAACGCTGGAGCGCGCGCCTGAAAGATTCGTCGTCATCCACGATGCGGATGGTGGGGCTTTCAGTGCGGTCCTCAACAGTTGCGCTGTTCATGTGGCGTCTCCCATAGTGATGAACGCATTCGCGTTTCAACAATTTCAACGGTTTTGTTGTTTTTATTTTTGGCGTAACTTCTTGCCGGGGATATCACGAATTTCGCACATCTTCGCGTGAATTCTTATAAGGCTTACTATTAAAAACGTAGCGGCTCCCTGAGTCTTTGCGGGCATCATGAGTCCTCGGCAGCGACAGCGTACAGCGTCTCATGGTGGGATTGCAATTGCCCGAAAGGGCAGCCCGAAATTAATTTTTTCCGGGACTAGTTCAATAGTTAGGACGCCAAACGCGCGCGTGTTTTCAGGGTATTACTTAGGTATCGACTGTAAGCAGAGGCAACAGAAATTAGGGCGCGTGCGATGTCGCCTGCGCGACGGTATCCATGCGTAACAGCGCGCCCGGTATTCAACGCGGCGGATTGACCACCACGTAGGTGACCTGGGTGCCGGCATATTGCGGCTGGTACCAGACGTTGCCGCAGTTCTGGTAGGTCAGGCCGTTGACCGAGACGGGCGGGCTGCAGCTGGGCGGCAGGCTGCGCACCATGGAGCCGATGATCGCTGTGGTGGCGACGATGGCCGTGGTGGCGACGGCCGCGGCGGCGATCGGGTGGTCGTAGCCGCGATTGCCTTGAACGTTGACGTTGACATTGCGGTTCACGTTGCGGTTGACGTTCACGTTGGAGACGTTGGCGCGCGCCGCGCCTGTGACCTGGCGCACGGCATGCGCATCGGTGGCTGGGCCCATGCCCAGCACCGCCGCGAGGGCAGCGGTGGCTGCGGCAATGAAGAAGCGTTTGCACGGCGTGTGCGGCTTCTGGAAAAAGTGATTCCGGTTCATGGTGTTCTCCCCAAAAAAGCAGTCAGTTGCGCGGTGTTTCTTCGACCTTGCCGTCGGCCGTCTGGATGGCGACGCGGTGCGCGCCGGCCGGCGGCCTGAAGTCAAAGGTGCCGGCGGCGAAGGCGGGCAACAGCTTCCAGCGCAGCAGGCTGGCGTATTGCGGGCGCGCCGTCTGGCCCGTGGTGGTGATGACCAGTTTGCGCGGCAGCGGCTTGTCACCGCGGTCTATCCATATCTGCCAGTCCACGTCTTTCTCGCGGATCGCGAAATGAGTGGTGGCATGGCCGTCGACCTGTGTCTCGCCCAGCGAATCGGCCGAGCGGATGTCGGCCGTGCGCACGTTGCCGGCGCCCCAGTAAAACAGGTCGCTCAGCGGCACCTCGATGCCGTATTTCTGCGCCAGCAACTCCACCACCCCGGCGAGCGTCGCCGGCGCCGGCACGGTGGCGTAGTACTTGTGGGCGGGGCCGTACACGGTGGTGGTGCGGCCGTTGTAAAACAGCTGCTTGCGGTCGCCGCGATCATCGACGGTGTCGAGCTGCAGGCCGTCGGGGCGGCGCACCTTTACGGTCGAGCGGCTGGTGAACTGCGCCATCTGGCCGTTGTCCAGCAGTTCGTCGGTGACGGTGGTGACGCCTATCTCGAAGTTTTTCAGGGTGCGCAGGTAGGCGCCCATGCTTTCCAGCGACCTGATCACCTCCGGGTCGACGGCGGCCTCGGCCGCGGTGCCCGTCGCGGTCTGGGCCGGGCAGGCCAGGGTGAAGCCGGCGGCGAAAACGGCCGCCAGCATGCGGGCAAACAATGGCATGCGTTTCATGGGACTCCCCTTACGGTTGTACAAGAACCTGGATCCTCACGAAGACTGAACCGGCGGTGCCGCTTTGCCTAGTGGTCTGTGAGGCAGGCGGGCCTGCACATTGGGGCAAGTGCCGGGCCGTGTCTTTTGCCATGCGAATACGGCCGCCATTGCACCAAGGGGCACGCCGGCGGTCACCAAGATACGAGTGCAATTGCGCGCACTCTTGCGCATGCTGTGGGCATTCCTTGCCATCGCCGGCCCATCACCGGAATCACCGGGAGTTCCAGATGCCACGCACACTCTTCGCCTTCGCATGCTCACTGGCTGTTGCCATCTGGCCCGCCATCGGCCACGCCACCGAAGGCGGGCTGGGCCGCCCCATCACCGGCCAGCAGATCGCCCCCAACGCCGGCATCGTGCCGCCGCACCCCGGCTGGGCGGTGTCGTTTTCGGGGATTTACTTCAAGGGCGACCTGGACGCCTCGCGCCAGGTGCCGATTGCCGGGCAGATCAGCACGGGCATTGAAGCCAAGGCTTCCTACAACATCATGAATGTCACGCGCATCTGGCCGACCAGCACGGGGAGCTGGAATTTCGCCTCGGCCATCGGTGTGCCCCTGCAGTACGCCAGCGCCAAGGCCACTTTCGGCATAGGCGGCCTCAGCACCGAGCGGTCGGAGTCCAGCACCGGCATCGCCGACATGCTGTTCACGCCCATCGTCGCGGGCAAACATTTCAGCGAGACCGAGCACATGTCGCTGGCCTTGCCTATCTACGCGCCGACCGCGAGCTACAGCGCCACCAGCCTGGCCAACGACGGGCAGAACACCTGGACCTTCATGCCGACGATTTCCTACACCCGCCTGGGCAAGGACGGCGGCGAGTTCAGCGCGATGGGAATGTTGCAGTTCTACACACGCAACAAGGACACCGACTACCAGAACGGCACCTTGCTGGTGTCGGAGCTGCTGTGGACAAAAAGGGTGGCCGCCAGCACCAACCTCGGCGTCGTCGCCGGTTTGATTTACCAGCTGAACGACGACACCGGGCCGACGGCCGACCGCCTCAACGGGTTTAACGGCAACGCCGTGGGCCTGGGGCCCATCGTGTCGTGGAGCGGCAAGCTGGGCGGCGTGCCGGCCAGCCTGAGCGCGCGCTGGGTCTTTGACGTCAACACCAAGAACCGCCCCAAGGGCAGTTCCATCAGCGTCGGCTTGACCTGGCTGTTCCTGTGACGCGCGCAGGCCGCAACACCGCCAGGCGAGCATGGTTGCCGGAGACCCAAATGCCTTCCCGCATAGTCCGGCATGTGGTGTGGATGGGCCTGCTGGTGCTGTTGTATGTGCCCCTGGCCTGCCTGGCGCAATCCGAAACGCAGATGACGACCGAGGGCCTGGCCGCACCGACCGGCGACGCCAGCCAGCTGCACGACGAAAAAAAAGGCAAGACCAGCTTTGTGGTACTGCCGATTCCCCAGTCCAACCCCGCGTTGGGCACCGGGCTGACGATCGCGGGCCTGGCCTTCTACAACCCCAACCAGAGTGAGCGTCCCTGGGTCACGGGCGTGGGCCTGATGAAGGCGGGGTCGAGCAAGGCGCTGGGAGTGTTCCAGCAGGCCACCGTGATGGACAACCGGCTGCGCCTGATGGGGGCGCTGGTCTATGCCGACCTGGACCTGAAGTTTTACGGCGTGGGCGCCGATGCCGGTGAACGTGGAAATTCCATCCCGATGGAGCAGGTCGGCGCCGGCGGCATGTTCCAGGCGCTGTACAAGGTCGCCGACCACTGGTTTGTCGGCGCGCGTTACCAGAACCTGAAGCTGACCAGCACGGTGGACCTGTCCCAGCTGCCGCTCATAGGCGCCGTGATCCCGCAGGCCGACCTGAAGCGTCGCGTCGCCTCGCTGGGCCCGGCGCTTGAATACGATTCAAGGGACGATTCCTTCTACCCGACCAGCGGCACGTCGGCCAAGGTCAACCTGAATTTCTTCGGTTCCAGGCTGGGCAGCGACTCCGATTTCCGCCAGTTGACGGCCGCCTGGAACCGCTACTGGCCCTACAGCAACAGCCTGGTGCTGGCGGCGCGCGTGTCGAGCTGCGCGGTCGGCGGCGACGTCCCTTTCACCAACCTCTGCATGTACGGCATGTCCAACGACCTGCGCGGTTATTCCACGGGCCAGTACCGCGACCGCGCCATGCTCGCCGCGCAGGGCGAGGCGCGCTGGCGTTTCGCGCCGCGCTGGGGCGCCGTGGCCTTCGCCGGCGTGGGCGCCATAGGCCCCTCGTTCTCCGACCTGCTGCAGCAAAAGGCCTTGTCGTCCATAGGCGCCGGTGTGCGCTGGCAGGCCAGCAAGGAATACAAGGTCAACGTCAGCCTCGACGTGGCCTTCACGAAAAAAGACCACGCGGTGTATTTGTATGTGGGGGAGGCGTTTTGATTGCGGCGGCTCTTGTTCCCTTCCTTCAAGGGACACGTCAACGGGCAGTGCGGGCATTTCTTGAACCGTCGACGCGTTTGCACGGTCCTTGTGCGCGGGCGGCCGCCGCGATTTTCTTCAAGTGCGGGCATACGCCATCACCGGAGGCAAGGCAATGAAAACCGGCAGTCCCTGGCTCCCTGCGATTCTTGTGTTCTGCGGCGGCGCGGCGTTCGCGCAATCGGATGAAGAGCTGCAGAAAAAACTCGCCAACCCCATCTCGGACCTGATCTCGCTGCCGCTGCAGTGGAACGCCAACCTGCATGCCGGGCCGCTCGAAAAACCCCAGTACACCCTGAACTTCCAGCCGGTCTACCCGGTGAAGCTCGGAAACGGCTGGTCGCTGATCAACCGCGCCATCATTCCCTACGTCTCCAGCCCGGCCAGCGTGCCGGGGCAGGACAGGAAGAACGGCCTGGGCGACATCACCTATGAAGGTTTCTTCGCGCCGCCCGTCGGCCCCAGCGGCCTGATCTGGGGCGTGGGGCCCATGCTGACCTTGCGCACGGCGACGGATGACCGCCTGGGGCAGGGCAAGTGGTCGCTGGGCCCGGCCTTTGTCGCCTTGCAGCAGGAAGGCAAATGGTCGCTGGGCGCCCTGGTGACGCAGCAGTGGTCCTTCGCCGGGGACGACCAGCGCAAGGACGTCAGCGCGTTTTCGCTGCAGCCCATCGCCAGCTACCGCATCGACGCGAAATACTCCGTCGGCTACTTCGGCACCCTCACGGCGGACTGGAAGGAGCACAACTCCAACCGCTGGACGGTGCCGCTGGGCGTGTCGCTGTCCATCCTCAGCAAGCCGAAAAATTCGGTGCCCATGAACTTCAGCTTCGGCGTCGGTTACAACGCCGTGCGCCCCGACAACGCGCCCGACTGGTTCCTGCGCGCGCAGGTGACCTTCATCCTGCCCAAGTGAGCGGCACATCAGGACAGTTTTTTAACCCCCAAGGAGAACCGCCATGTTTGTATTCATCATCCGTTCCGCATTGACAGCCCTGGTCGCGCTGGCCGCCCTGGCCGCCATCATTCAGCCGGTGGCGGCCCAGAACTCCGCGTCCGGGTCGGTGGAAACCACCGTGGAAGTGGGCAGGGGCAAAGGCACTGCCGCCGTGGCCGGCAAGGTGGTGGCGCGCGGCACCGTCACCAACGTGAACGCCGCGGCGCGCGAGATCACCATCAAGAACGCCAAGGGTGACGAGCTGGTGGTGCCGGCCGGCCCCGAGGTCAGGAACTTCGACCGGATCAAGACCGGCGACCAGATTGTCTGGCGCCAGGCCGAGGCGCTGATCGCCGACCTCAAAAAGACGCAGGGCAAGGACGGCATACGCGAACGCGTGGACACCGACACCATAGAGGCCGCCAAGCCCGGCCAGAAGCCCGGCATCGCTGCGGTCCGCACCACCCGCGTGGTGGCCAACGTCACGGCGGTGGACCGCAAGGCCGGCACCGTCACGCTGCGCGGCGTGCAGGCTTCCCGCAAGCTGAAGGTGAGTGACCCGGCCATGCTGGCCGACGTGAGCCGGGGCGACCAGGTGGAGCTGACGCTGGTGGAAGGCCTGGCGCTGACGATTGAGAAGCCGAAGTCGCGCTGAGGCGCGCACTGCCCAAAAGGGCACCCACAAAGCTCCCCAAGGTCCGATTACTTTCCCCGCGGACCTTCGCGAAGATGGCGTAAAGGCAGTGGCGGCAAATTTTGATGAGGTGGCGAATGCTGAACACGGAGAGTACGGCGTTGAGGCGAACCGGGCCGGTGGGCATCGTCCCGCCCGTGCGGGGCGGACGCGCTTTTGCGCCGGGCACCGCGGCGGCAAACACCCCGCGTGAGGCCGGCGCCAGGCTCCAGAGCGGCCTGCGCCTGGCCGCCCCCTTTGTGGGCGGGCCGCTGTACCGCTCGCAGGCCGTGCTGCACCTGATAGGCCCGGGCCGGCCCAACACCGTGCCGCGCGCGGTGCTGGCGATGGCGCTGTGCTGGCTTCCGCTGGCGGTACTGAGTGGCGCGCAGCTGCAAAGCATGGACTCCTTCTGGACGGATTTCGCCGCGCATGCGCGCTACCTGGTGCTGGTGCCGCTGCTGATCGTGGCCGAAGGCATCTGCCTGCCACGCATGAGCGCGCTGGCCTGCAATTTCCGCCTGGCCGGGCTGGTGGTGGACGCCGACCACCACCGCTTCATCGCGGCGACCGTGTCGACGCGGCGCCTGCTCAATGCGCGCTGGGCTGAAGCGGCGGTGGTCGTGCTGGCTTACCTGGCGGTCGCAGCGGTGGTTTTTCGCCTGTCCGCGGGCGCCGTGCCGGCCTGGGTGCTGATGCCCGCCGGCGGTCCGCAGGCCGCCCCGGCGCTGTCGCCCGCCGGCTGGTGGGGCGTGCTGGTGAGCCTGCCGGTGACGCTGGCGCTGCTGCTGGGCTGGGTGTGGCGGCTGGGCCTGTGGGCGCGCTTCCTGTGGCTGATGGCGCGGCTGGACCTGCGGCTGGTGCCGGTGCACCCGGACGGCGCGGCCGGCCTGGGCTTTGTCGGCTATTCCTCCAGGGCGTTCGCGGTGCTGGCGGTCGCGCTCGGAACGCTGGCTGCGGGCACCGTCGCCAACGGCATCAACGCGGGCGCCACGCTGTCGTCCTACTACCACTTCACGGGCGCCTACGTCGCGGGTGTCGTGCTGCTGCTCAATGCGCCGCAGCTGGTGTTTTTCAGGACCCTGCTGCAGGCCTGGCGGCGCGGCACCATGGAATACAGCGTGCTGGCCGACCGCTTCGGGCGGGAATTCGAACGCAAATGGTTCAGCCGCACGGCGCAGTTCGGCGAGAGCGTGCTGGAGCAGCAGGACTTCTCGGCGGCGACGGACCTGTACCAGGTGGTGGACCGCGTGTATTCGATGCGCCTGCTGCCTGTGCACACCAAAAGCCTGCTGATGCAGGCAGGCGCCACGCTGCTGCCCTTTCTTCCCGTGACGCTGATGGCCGTGCCTTTTGACGACGTCGTCAGCCGGCTCGCGGGCCTGCTGTTCTAGATGACGAAGCCATCCATAAAAGAGGCAAGCCCATGAGCACGAAATACCCCCTCGAGGAAACCCGTGAGGAGCCCGCGAAGCCGAGCTTTTTTGCCAGGCTGCATGACCGCTTCCTCGGCAAGCGCAACGATCCCGGCCGCTTCCAGGTCAAGCCCAGCGCGGAAAGCCATTTCTCCTGGTTGCGCACCCGCATGAGCCTGGAGCGCACGCTGATGTCCTGGGTGCGCACGTCGACCGCGCTGATCGGCTTTGGTTTCACCATCGTGCAGTTTTTCCACAGCACGCTGGTGCCGCTGGGTGGGCGCGAGATACGCCATCCGGAAATGCCGCGCTACCTCGGGCTGGCCCTGATCGCCGCGGGGGTGCTCGCGCTCTTTGTGGCCCTGTGGCAGTACCGGGCCTTTGCCAGGTATTTGTGGAACAAGGACTTCGCGGACTTGGCAGGGCCCGCCAAGGCGCCGGTAGAGACACCGATCTTCGCCGTCGCGATCTGCCTGGTGCTGATCGGTTGTTATGCCTTCCTGGCGGTACTGATCCGCGCGATCTGAAAAGAAAGTTTTCCGTTCACCCATTCATCCAATCATTCAAGGAGTCAACATGGCAAAGAACAGCGGTACCAAACAACCCAACATCCTGGTCATCTGGGGCGACGACATCGGCATCTCCAACCTCAGCTGTTATTCGCACGGCCTGATGGGTTACCAGACGCCCAACATCGACCGCCTGGCCAGCGAAGGGATGATGTTCACCGATTCCTACGGCGAGCAGTCCTGCACCGCGGGCCGGTCTTCCTTCATCACGGGGCAGAGCGTGTACCGCACCGGCCTGTCCAAAGTGGGCCGGCCCGGGGGGCAGGAAGGCCTGCAGGCGGAGACCGTCACCATCGCCGAACTGCTCAAGGCCCAGGGCTACGCGACCGGGCAGTTCGGCAAGAACCACCTCGGCGACCTGAACAAATACCTGCCGACCGTGCACGGCTTCGACGAGTTCTTCGGCAATCTGTACCACCTCAATGCCGAGGAAGAGCCGGAGATGTACGACTACTACCCGGAGAAGGATTTCCCGAACATCCGCAAGGCGATAGGCCCGCGCGGCGTGATGCACTCCTGGGCCCAGGACAAGGACGATGCCACGGAGGAACCGCGCTGGGGGCGCGTCGGGAAGCAGAAGATCGAGGACACCGGCCCGCTGACGAAAAAGCGCATGGAAACCTGCGACGACGAGTTCTGCGGCGCCGCGAAGGACTTCATCAAGCGCCAGGTAAAGGACGAGAAGCCTTTCTTCGTGTGGCTCAACACGACCCACATGCACATGTTCACGCACACCAAAAAGGAGAGCCTGGGGCAGGCCGGGCGCTGGCAGTCGCCGTACCACGACACCATGATCGACCACGACAAAAACGTCGGTGAAATGCTGGACCTGCTTGACGAGCTGGGCATCGCGGACGACACCTTTGTGCTGTATTCCACCGACAACG
>Ga0247777_1000154_pt1 | contig 17112 bp, 9 predicted proteins | sample UWRJL154409C5_FD_179937 | JGI IMG/M metagenome (GOLD analysis project Ga0247777, IMG submission 179937) | Plant litter microbial communities from Arlington Agricultural Research Station in Wisconsin, United States - UWRJ-L154-409C-5 | ecosystem: Environmental > Terrestrial > Plant litter >...
CACCGCATCTCTCCGGTGATCTGGGCTCCGAAGACCCCTAGCAGGCCGCAGGCCAATTCCTGTCGGTGTCGTGGCTGTAGCCGCTCATTGGGCGATCCACTGCAAGTGGCAATACTGGCAGCGAGGGTGAGAGCATCGGAAGCACGGGCCAGATTCCATATGATTCCATGAGGTCGTGCCATTTCCCTCGCACTTGCAGCACAACCACATCAGAGAGTAGCGCGGCCTGTGAGGCATGATGATGGCAGTAGTATCTGACGGCTTAAATGGGTAGGTATGTTGAGTGGGAGTTTTGAAGTTGAGCTTGAGAGTTGAAGAAGACGTTCAAGTAGTTGACGGTTATGTAGGACGATGGCAGTGGAGAAAGCTTCCAGGAATTATAGTGAGAGGGAGAAAAGGCCGCCTTTCATAGGTATGATGTCCTTGATTCTGATTTAGTGCCAGAGTCACTAGTAAACGAACGGTGTCTACCTAGGGTTCAACACAGAGCATCAACTCCAAGTACGCAGTAACTGGGGACAACGCTCTTGTCATTCAGCAGGACGCAGGCCAGTTCCTGTCGGTGCCGTGGCTGTAGCCGCTCATAGACCGACCCAATCCACGCCGCAATCCTTGCAACGAGCATGACAACAGGGGATGTTGTTCTCGCATTGGAAGCATTCGGAAGATTCAACAGCATTCCACGAGACTGTGCCATCGAGGTCGCACTTGCAACACAACCACATCAGATGACAGTTGTCCCCAGTCCGAGGCATGATGATGGCGGCAGTTAGGTGTCGGACGACTTGAGATGGGTAGTAGATATGTTGAGTGGGAGTCTGGAGTTGAGCTTGGGAGTTGAGTGACTGTTCTGTAGGAAGATGGTAGTGGAGAGAGATTCCAGGAATTGGAGTAAGAGATATGAAAGGCCACCTTTTATAGGCGTGATGTTCTTGATCCTGAGCTGGTGCTAGATTTACGAGTAAAAGAACCGTGACTAGGGTTCAACCCAAAGCATTAACTTTACACAGGTATGGGGAACAATGCTCTTGTCATTCACCTCAAAGCAAAAGGGTTACAGACAATGGGTTTGTCATTCATCCCCAAGAACGACTGGTGTTTACCCCTGGAGAGGTCCAGCCCCCAGACCTGTCCCCTCTGTCGGTTTGACGCGTCGCCTTCACTAAGGCAACCAACCTGAGGTCATTGCCAACGTTGCCGATGTTGCCGCCACTATCGCTGCCACTGTCGCTGTTATGGACGCCTTCCAGCCTCTGCCAGCAGTCCCCCCTACCCACGTTGCTGGGCCGGGCTTCGACACAATCGACGCGCCGATGGACAACCTTGGCGATTGGGCCCGCATCAACGGTTCTGCTGGCTACCTAATCAGAGGCGTATCATTGTTATGAGTTACCTCCAGCTACAACCTTGTGCCGGTCGATTCCGACGCTAGTTTGGTATACCCTACACCCTAGCCATCACTTAACATAGTACTCGTGTCACACCCCGTCTTCCTAAGACGGGGTGTGACACGAGTAGGCCCAGTAACCGGTAGCCCCCAGTACACAGGAGAGGAGTCCGCCCGTTGCCTGATGCGGTTAATGGATCACCTGCGCGAATAGACTCACCCCATGAATTTCAGCTACCCTCATCTACGGAGTACTCCGTGGGAAAACCCATTACGCAGGTGAGAAGTCTTTCACTGGGAAATATTCTGTAGGAAGGAAGTTGGGCTATATAGGCACAGTATCATCTGAGACCTCAAGAATGAATTTTAGGGATTCTGATTACAAACACAACGACGTCTATCTGCTGGGTAAGGAGTGCTGGAATAGGCTTGGAGTTGCGTAGTCTCGGTAATCTCCGCTCTCCTGGATAATCCCCCTTAAGGCCGCTAAGGGCTCTTATCCCTCAGAGTTCCCGTTGATCTTGCCCCCGAAGGCCCCTAAAAGGCGCAGGCCATTGCCTGTTGGTGCCGTGGCTGTAGTTGCTCATTCGGCGAAATACTCCGTGCGGCAATACTTGCAGCAAACGTGATTACAGGGGACGCCGTTGTTGGAATTGTAGCACCGGCCAGAGTCGGCATCATTCCACGAGGTCGTGCTATTATTCTCACACTTGCAACACGCCCACTTCAGAACAATTTTCGGAATATAAGGCATGATTATGGTAGTAGTGTCGGACGGCTTGAGATGGGTAGGTACGGTATGTTGAGTGGGAGTTTGCAGTTGAGCTTGAGAGTTGAGAAGACGTCTAAGTGGTTGACTGTTTGGTAGGTACCTATGTAGGAGGGTAGTAGTAGAGACGAGGTTCCAGGAATTACCAAGAGTAAGAGGGAGAAAAGGCTGCCTTTTATAGGTATGATTTTCTTGATCCTGGGTTAGTGCCAGAGTCACTAGTAAACGAATGATGAGTAAGTAGGTACCGTAGGTAGGTAGGGTTTAACACAAAGCACCAACTCTACGCAGGGGACTGGGGACAACGCTCTTGTCATTCTGGCACCTCAAAGCAAAAGGTTACAGATAGCGTTTTTGTCATTCATCCCAAGAGCGAGCACCAAAATTTTTCTGCACCCCAGCTCGTACAGAGAGGTATTCTGTACTTCAACGACGCCGTCGAGGAGGAGGGATTTGATGTCGTATGGGACGAAAGTTGCCAACAACACTCACCTAAATTTGGCCAATGTAGTAGGTGGAGGCTGGGCGCTCCAGGTTCGAAGAGCCGATTGTCACCTGAGAGGTTGTAGGTACGTACGTACGTACGTAGAAAAGATAAAACTGCCATCCTAGGTGAAACTAAGGGAAAAGACCAGACATCCCAACATTGACCCTCTTTCTGATCTCTCGGGTAATCTCAGTTTGGCGTCGTGATATTCCATGCGATACCGTACCAGACAGAACTGTCCGATGGCCCAGTCCACCTCCAGTTGATAAGAACAATCTCGTAGGTAGTGTCCGGGCTAGCCCGGAACTCGGCGATCTCGTAGCTATTGTCACTCGACGACGACGACGCTACTCGGTTCCCGTAAGGGTCAAACACCCGCATGTCCAGGTCGTTGATCAGCGCCGAGCCGGTCAACTTATCCGCTGCGTCCTGCGTCGTCTTGGCATCCCACGCCACGGCGACCTTGACCGTATAGGGCACGGGTCCGGTGGCAGCCGACCACGGCGGCACTTTGACAAAGTAGCGAAAGGTCGAGCGCAGGTCCGCCGAGAAGTCATGCGGCCTAAGGGTTCCAACATCCCACCCCTGCGGTTCGCCGCGGTTGTTCTGATGCACGCGAGACCGCGCGATCATGACGGCGTTCATGGAGTTGAGGGCACCGGCGCCGTCCTTCCCGTCCACTCTCCCCACGTCGGCCCCCCAGGTGCCGCCCGTCACGTTGCGATCGGCGCCGGCAAGCAGGATGGCTCGGCAGCCCTCGGGCCAAATCTTCAATGTTGTGTCGACCGACTGCATGAGCGCCGCCGTGCCCGCCACGGCCGGCGCCGCGAAGCTCGTGCCCCAGCCGAACTCGTCCACAGCGCCGACACCGTCGCCGTACGCGCAGATCTCGGGGAGCTCGCGGTCGCCGCGAATCCCCGTTGGATTCTTGAAGACCGATTCCGCGACCGAGGCCATACCAGACGCCATAGTATTATGGCTGCCGACCGTCAATGTGTTGAAGCCCATGTGGTTGACGTACTGCGTTGCGCCCCCGTTGCCGGAAGCCGTGACGATCAGCGGCCAAGGGAACTGGAGGATAAGGTAGTCCTCGTAAATGTCGTTAACCGATAGATTACCGTGGGACGCCTCGCCCTCTGTTCTCCTATCGTGGAAACTCTGGTTGACAATACTGCACCACTGCGGGGAGCTCAGAGCCCAGCGCAACGCCTCCCAGTCGCTGCTATTAGCCGAGTAGAGATCACAGTCTGGCGCGTAGCCGTGGGGTTTATGAGGTTCCACGTTCTTGATGATGGCGCTCGTAAGCCGCGAGTGATGGTTCTCATGGTCGTCGGCGTCGGGGACCGTCAGAAACCTTGCGCGGAAGTCAAGGTTGGTCAGAATTTCTGGACCGTTCTCCCAAACCGCGACGCGGACCCCTGCCCCCCTAACTCCCAGAGCGTGTGCCGGAGGAGCGTGCGCCAGGCCCATGGACAACGAGAGATCCGGGACGCTTGTCGAATCGTCGCCGTAGATCCCACCGATAGCTTTGTCCTTGGCCAGGCCTCGGATCTGGGCGGCGGTTAGGGTGGCTCGGACGACCAATGTCTCACCCGCTGACTGTTTGATGGGGGCGCCTATCTTCTGCAGCTTTTCCACAACAAGCTCCCGACTCTGAACCGTCTTGGCCAAGATGGCTTTGGCGGCGGGAGGCATCTCCTTCACCTCCCCCTCGCTTGGCTTCTCGTAGCCACCAATGTCGTGCTCGATGCGCGGGAAGACGACCGCCTCGAACTTGTCTGCATCGTGGGCAGAGGCGACACTGTGATGGAGACTCTCCTGCAGCACCCCGAATTCTTCAAAGTGACTCAGATAGAAGTCCTTGATCAGCTGGGTTCCGTCGACCTCGGTGCCGTCCTCGTAAAAGGTCACATCTCGACCTCGCCCGGTAGCCCGATGTGTCGTTTTCACAAACTCGACGTAGCGATAGCCAGGCGGTGCTGCCTTGCCGGACTCAAAGTGCCTCAGTGAGGTCTTGCCCATGGCCACACGGCTGGCGTATTCCACGCGATGGTCTGGCAACACTTTGCCGTACAAGGTGTTGACGCGAATTGGCATCTCGAAGAAGGCCTCGATATCGTTTCCTTGATCGTCCAGCAGACCGGCGACCTGCACGGTATATCTCCCCGGCGAGATGCCTTGAGTGGACACCTTGACCGTGTTGTCGCTTTCGTTGATGCTCACGAGGGCCAAGACGTCTTGGCCGCCTTGCTGGAGACGGATGGCGCGCTTGATGCTTTCATGCTGGAACGGACGGGCGATTTTGACCAAAAGGTCAGTGCCAGGCGCCACGATTTCCTCAGCAACAAAAGAGAAGGTGATGCCGTGCGCCATTCTTTGCTGTCGGATGATGTGATTCGTTATCAGACTTGAATCGGTCTAGAAGAAGAAAAAGCTCCTAGTCAAGCCGGGGATCGCGTGGCTCAGATGTTTCAACGAAGGGGGAGAAGCGTTCTTAGAAACTTGTCACACTTAACACCATCCCGAAGAGCAGGCTCGGGATCCCCATATGCACTTAAATAGTTCTGTTTCCCATAGGAACTACTCCCGGCCGGGTACCTCAAAGCCCGACGCCCGTCCGAGCTGAACATGCCCACGGGTAGAGCAGTCCGGGAATTTCGTCCGCTTGGTCGTATGTGGCCTCCATGAACGGGAGGAATGGCGGAGGGAGGGGAGGACGGTTTCAGCCGCGAGTTCTTACCTTGTCGTACGCAGTTCTCAGAAACCGAATAACTGTCACGCGCCGACGTAGCAAACCTGGCCGTGACTGCCTCCGGGTCTTGGTCATTGGGCTCGGTCAATTAGTCGGTCAAGGACGCCAGTCACTCGAGGTGGACGACTGGCTCCTCGGGGGGGTCTGCCCCGGCCCGGTAAAGGGGGAAGCCAGGAAGAGAGGGCGGCTGGGCTGTAGACACCACGAGAGCCGCAGGGGTCCATTCGACTAAGCTGCCGGCCCGGCAGGCAGTGGTAAAACATGTTTATCTCCGTTTCTCGGTGCGGAAGCGGTAGACCCAGTCTGTCGTGGCGTCGAGGGCGTGGATGCGGTTGATATCGCGACGCAGGCAGCGCAGGTAGCGCTGCACAGAGCAGCACAGATCGGCACAGAGTCGGCACACCCGCTAGCCCAGCTACGCTATAGACAAATACGAATTGCTTCATCAATGTTTTCGAGTCAAGAGGTCTGGTTTAGTCACGATCACGAAGTCGAAAGAAACGTGTGCTAATATAAGAAGTGGCTAACAAAAATCTAACCTGACGAACCCAGCCCATTCTCTACAGTGACCCAATATATTTCAATCTTTCGATGACATATGTACCTTGCTTGTATGCTTAGAGCCACCTCTTTGTACCCAGGTGCGACACCACCTTACCCCCGTTGTTTGCAATGGTGGCGCGTCCAACGACATCAAGGACCAACCTCACCGACTCGTCTGCGCTGATGGGACCTTTCCAGTCCGGGGCGTACTTCATGATCGCCTGTGCCATTTTGTTGAGACCCTCCTGGATCTCCGGGGTAACTGTGGGTCAAGTCAGCAATGGTACACTGTATTGCGGCGGACCATGGTTTAGTCCAGAAGCGAGTGACCTACTCTCAACATCCAGCCATCCCGTCTCGACAACACCAGGGGAGATGCCCATAACTAACACGCCTTCCTTCTTGTACTCGGCGTGGAACTTGGCAATGGCCAGGTTGAGCGCCGCCTTGCTGATGGCATACGTAGTCTGCGAATCGATCTCCGTCTCCGCGATGAAGTCTGGGTCACCCATGCCGGTCGAGAGAACGACGATCTTTTTCATGTCACCGGCCAGGAGGAGGGGCATGTATGTGGCCAGGAGGAAGGTGGAGCCAATCACATTTACTCGGAAGAGTGTAAGCATCTCTTCTTCGAAGGCCGCCGGGTCTCGCAATGCCCTGATGATTAACTCGCCGTTAGTATGTGGTTTGAAAGGGTCCCGTGAAGCTGCTAAGGATGATTTCATGACCAACACTTACTGTACGGCGATGGGAGCAAAGACTGTGGAGTTCATGGCAGCGTTGGCGATCAGGACATCCACCTTGCCACCTGTGATTTTGGAGGTCTCTTCGGCGGAGGACTTGCGATATCGATTAGCGCCAGATGCCTTCAGGCTGCTGACAGGGGTTTCTTGTCCTACCTTGAGGATATCAAGACTGGTTAGGTCGCCGTGGACCAAGTGCAAGTTATTTCTGCCCGGAAACTCGTTCGCAACTAGTTTGGTAACCCTGTCGACATCCCGAACGAGAGCCACCACCGTGTTGTTAGGGTCGGCGGCAAGATTTCGGACAAGTGCAAACTTTCAGTCTCGTCAGCCAGATGCCATATGCCAGATGGCGCGTAATCCGCGCCTGGTGAAGCAACTCACGCCCAGTCCTCTTCCACCGCCGGCAACGACGTAAGTTGGCATTATTGCGGGTGATTTTGAGGAGAGTTTAACGGAGTCTAGTTTTGTGTGCAGGCGGTGTTTGCGAGTGGAAGAGCAATGGATTTCAATGTTTGTGAATGCAAGAGCAGAGGATTTGACGATGATGAGTCGCCAGCAGTCTGGCACTATATACAAAACTCCATGAGTGTTTGTATGCCTCCCTTTTACCGGCATCACCTACCTTGGTACGCAAAGATACACACATTTTCACATGACAGGCATTAATCATCCGTCGACATGCTTTATGCGGGGACTCATCAGTGCCTACCTAGCATGCAGAATTACATCGCGGCCAATCGGAGCTGCTCGGTGAGTCTTCTTATTCATTCGTGTAACCCGAACATACGCCGCAGATGATGCGGACCGAAGCGCTTCAGCGACGCTCTCCTTGTCTCAGTGAGCCGCTGGACCCTGACCAGCATACAGAAGTCTGTAATTTGGGTATTTCTCGCTCTGCGGCGACAGTCAGTACCAGTACGGGCATTTGACACCGGTCAAGAAACCCAATCAAGATAGTTATTGCCTTTGTAAAAGAGCGGCTTACTAACACTGCGGTAGGGCCATCAGTCCCTTGCCGGCTATGAAAAAACTGTGGCATGTGGGGGGCTCGACCCGTGACTTAGCGGCGGGGTACATGCACGTGCCGCCGGAGCAGATTGCTCGCAAGCCCTCATTGCCGAGAGAGCCCGAGATTGGGTGAGAGGATGTCATTGAGATCTCCGAAGTTCCGAAAGATGCTATTTGGGCGCGGAACAGTCAGTCTACTGTCTATTTTGATATACCGATGCAAAGTACATACATGAGCACATGTTAGAAATCTCTACCTTACATAGGATGATTTTAGCAGGCTTGGTCTAGCACCGTCTTTCCGACGGTCCTTGGGGCTAAGATGCAATCACGTGCCGCTGGCTTCGCCATCGTGGCCGCGACACCGTGCAGCGCGGTGCAGCTGAGCTTGAAATCAGACGTCACCGTGCCATTGCTCACTTAGGTCACGGAATGCATTTACTCGTACCCGAAGTCGCGAAGACGCGAACGCGTGCCTTCAAACCCGAATTTTCTTTCAGCCCAAATATTTTTTTTTTCCAGTTCTGGGCGTCTCCGCATAAGCAGAATGGCAATGGCCAGCGGAGCCACACGCGATGGGCCCGTTGAACTTGGCATTGGGCGACCGAAACAGGTAAGACCACGTCCAGGCCTCTGCGTCTCTCCTCGTCTGACGTTACAAGACCGCACTTACCTACGCCACGCAGCAGCCCTGCACACCCACCGCACAGGTCCGCACAGGTCCGCACAGGGTGCCACAGGTTAAAGCGGCAGGCCCATTCACGAGTTTGGCAATTGCTGCCGTCTAGATTGAAGTGTCATAATTGAATGATACTGGGGCAAAAAAGAATCAGAACCACCAGGTGCAAGCGCAATATCTGGCAGCATCACGAGCAGACACGGAACTGGCTTGGGGGACCATCTTATTGCAAGCAGCAGCTAACTACCTACTAAAGCGCAAACTAACTACGACGTCTTCGTACAGCGCGTACGAAAACTGGGGAGGTATCTCTGTGACATGTAAAAGTGAAAAGGGGCAAGGCAAACGCAAGCGGGAAAAACCAGAGGGGGGCTCCTGAAACTCCACAGCCCACTTCAACCGTCTAGACTCACCTCCCGCCTGGGGCATCCACCCGGTCTCAATACAACCCCGCCGAGCGCCGCGCGCTAGTAGGGCGAGTTAACCACGTCGTCCCTGCCCAGCTTGTACCGCCCGCTATCGCGGCCCTGGATGCGACCGGCGCTGAGGCGGGCGCTGCCGCTCCGCCGGCCGGGCGTGGAGGGCACGGCTGCGGCACCGGCGATGCTCTCGCGGGTGGCCTTACGTAGCGACTTGTTGTCCACCATGTTGACCTCGTGGGGCAGGGCCATGATGATGTTGCGGTCCGAGCCGTACTTGAAGTCGTCGGCCTTGACTTCGTCCGTGTAGCGCTTGATGAGGTAGGGCGCCTTAGCCCCGCGTAACACCTTGCGCAGGTTCCACTCGATGACGAACGGGCCCGTCGCCGTGATGATGGACGACTCCTCGGCCCCTGCGCCCGTGTTGAACTTCGCCGGCGTGAACGCCACGCCCTTGCCCGTCTCGTGCGCGAACTGCGCCACGTGCTCCGGCGTGAGCGCGAGCCGCCGCGGCTGCGGCTTGGAGTCGGCCGAGAACGACTTCTCGAACCCGAGCTTGCCCTCGTTCTTGCCCCCTTTTTGCTGGGCGTCGATGAGCAGGAGGTAGGTTCGGCATGTTCCGAGGACCCAGCGGCCGTCGGCCGAGACGTCGAGGCCGATGATGGGCTCGCCCAGGGCGGGGATGTGCGTTTTCGCGTTGATACCTAGTCGGTCGAAGAGGCGAATGTCGCCTTTGTTGGAGGCAACGGCAATGTAGCCCTTCTCCGTCGTGGCCAGGGCGGAGAAGTCGTTCTTGGACACGTACTGCTTCAGCTGCGAGTCAACCAGCTTGTTGCCGCCCAGACGAGGATCGATCCGGTACAGCGAGTTGTGCGAGACGCCCAGGAAGGTCGGCTCGTGCGTCATCTGGGCAAATTTGTTCTCCGGAGCGAACGTGACGACCGGGATATCGTCGTGGACGTTCCACTCGTCGACGACCTTGCCGTACTCGAGGTCCATGCGGTACAGCTTGTTTGGGTTGTCTTCATGCTGCATGATCAAGTTGCGGTCTTCGTTGTGCAGCATGACCTTCTTCGGACTGAAGAGCTTGCCCTTGGGCGTTTCGATCTTGGAGATGTTGGTCGAAAACTCGAGCTTGTTGCTGGGTGTGTGCTTGAAAACGCCAATCTGGGAGCCCCGGACGACGAAGGACCGGTCGTGCTTGTAGCCGACAGCCAAAGACTTATTTGTTGCTCCGTCCTTGGGCTTGTGCTCGACGTCGTCATCGTCCTCGTCGCTGTCGTAGTGTTCGCTCTGGGGGGAGTCATCCTCCTCCTCTTCCTCCTCCTCGGGCTCTTCTTCTTCCTCGGGCAACGCGTCCTCCATGGCCATCTCCGCGAAGGCGTCGGTGACGTAATCCCGCTCCTTATCCTTGATCTTGCTCCACTTCACCTCGTTGAGCTGTTCCCATAGCGCGCGGAGGAGGCCCTCTTGGAAACGCTCCAAGGTTGCCTGGTCTTTGAACCGCAGCAGCCAGGAATACGCCGCACCTTCGTCGGTGAACTGGTTGAAGATAAAGGAGAGAAATTCGAAATTGAACACCGGATTGATATCGGCGACGACGGGAATCCCAAGCCAGTCCCGGTCTTGGCTGCCGATCTGGAGCCAGTATTGCCATTTCCCGACCTCTGTGACCGTGGCGGTCACCGAGGCTTCCTGCTGGACGAATGCGCCAGAGGGGAAGTCGAAGAAGTGAAGCTCGGCGGTTTCGGCGGCGAGCAGCTCGCGTGCTTCCGGAGGCGCTACTGCTTTGGGGGGCAGCATGGAGGCTTTGCCTTTGCTCGGGGTCGCCTCGGGAGCGGGCGTCTTATCGCGCTTGGCGCCCGAGTTGGCGACATTCTGGGGGACGAACATGGAATCGGAGGATCCGATGGATCGCGCGATCGTCGGGCTGTGCAGGGGGCTGGCCGGCGGGATGGGCTGGCTGTCGAACTCGAACTGAACGAGGTCCTCGTCCGAGGCCGTGGTGTAGGGCTTGCGGTACTTGCGTTCGTACTGGCACTGCTTGGCCACCATCTCAAACTGGTCGACCTGGCCGATCTGGACGGCGGGATCGCAGACGAACTCGTAGACGTCACCGGCGTCGCCGGTGAGGTCCTTCCAGCAGAGTACTTTCTCGGAGCCTTCGCGGTTTTCGACGCGAAAGTGGAGCGCCTCGTCGAGGAGGAAGGTACGCTCGTCGCGCTCGGCCGACAGTGCTTCGATCTCGGCGTCTTCGCCCTCCTCGTCGGCAAGCAGCTCGGCCTCGCCTTCCTCGTAGACGCGCTGGACAACCAGCTGATACTGGAAGTCCTGGGCCGTCTTGCGGATGCGGACCGCGGCGTCCTTGAAGAGGAGCTCCGAGTAGCCTTTGGGCGAGAGGGGTCGGACGAGGTAGAGTTGGCCTTGGGGCAGCTCGATCATCGACTCTTGGCTGCCGGAGCCGAAGATGAGCTTCGCAGCTGTACCGGGAAAATCGTCAGTGACCAGCACGTCCTGTACGGCAAGCAAAGAAATGTGACCGTCGAAGATTTGGGACGACCGCTTTGTTGCCCAGGCGGCGGTGAGGTGGTGCAGTTGCGGGTCAACGTTATCGGGATGCGGGGCAGCACGTACCATTGCGCAGGACGAACATGTTGACCGGTGTCGTCTGCGGGAGCGAGTGGGGGTGTTGCAACCTTCGTTCCCCTAGGATGATGGATTTTTGTGGGTGGGAGGGCAGAAGGGAAAATGAAATGGGATCCTATGTCATGGCACTCGGCGTGAGGCTGCTCCAACGCCCTCAGGCACCCGTCCCGATCTTGGATGCGGGACTGGGGAAAACGGCATGCGTCATAACAAAGACTGCTCCAAATTGTTTGGATAATGGAGGGGCACTAAGACGGCCTGTGGCGGTGCGCCTCGCTTGTTGCCACAGTCTGCGCGCCGCTGATTCGTCCGCCTGAACCTCGGCTTTCGTCTCTCTGGGCCTTCTTCCCTCGACTCGCCACAGCTAGCGAGAGCTAGCCTACAAAGACACCACCAAGCTTAGGTTACTAGGGCAAATATCCATCTATATCAAACCGCTCATCCTTAAAGAACGCAGTCCTAGGAGGAGGCCACCAAACCCCATGGCACCGTCTCGTTCTACAAACGACAAGAAGGAAGGGTATTCCGCTTCCGCATCAAAGCTCTTTCGCCGACGGCGTCTCCCACTCCTCTCCGCCTAACGGTTTCTGAGACCCCTCTGCTTCTATCGGTGCGCCTATCTGCTTCCCAGCCAAGTCGTTCACGATCAAGCGCGCGACGTTCATGCCCATCAAGGCATTGGTCTCCATGGTGGAGATGAAGCTCTCCATCCCCGACGTGTAGTAGAGCCCGTCGCCCAGGATCGGATCCTGGAAAGTGACACGCGGGAACGCCTTCGGGTACGAATGGAACACGTGCGTGTGGATCCATGAGACGGGCTCCACCATCTCGGGGTGGCCGTCCGGCAGGCCCGTAAACGTCCCTGGGACCGGCACGCCCAGGAGCTCCGAGAGGAAGGCGGGGGTGATCTTCTCCGCCGAGAAGATCTTGTACAGGCGCTCCGGCAGGCCGGTGGCGGGGTTGGTGACGATCTTGTGGGTGCTAATGGAGAAGAAACCGGCCTTCCCGGCGCCGGGATCGCCCGTCACTACGTCCCCGTTGAGTGTCGTGAGGACCAGGGTGGGGGTTTCGGATGCGGGTGGCAGCTTGAAAAACTCGGCATGGAGGGTGAAGGGCGACGTAAAGAGGGTGACGTGCAGCTTGACATAGGGGATCTCGTCTACCACGTTCTGGAAGACGTCATCCCCGACCTTGATGCCGCTGAACTGGTAGGGCGTGGCCAAGACCACCTGGTCGAACTGGGTTGACTCCTCTACGTCGTCCGAGAGCGATGATGCGGATTTCGACTTCAGTTCGTATCCGACCGGTTTCGACGACGTCAAGGCGATGGACGCCACCGACGTGTTCAGTCTCAGTCGGGCGCCACTGGCCTTGATCATCTCGTCAAAGATCTGCCAATTTCCACCCACGATTTGCGATGCCCCAGAAGGAGCCATGGCGACCTGGGCACGTATGAGCATGGGAAAGTAGAAGATGGGGAACATGGTCTACCATGGTGTCCAGCGCGTGGATGTAGGCGAGATTTGACGCATAGTTGACCCTCGTGCTCGATTGTACGATATCGAGGGCGTAGAGCGGGCTGATCTAGGCCCAAGTCAGCGCCGAGAGTGGAGATGAAATGCGTTCCCGCGGACCTTATTCTCAGACAGAAACTGCTCTCCCGTCTGGCCTGTCAGGGAGGTGAGGTCAAGATCGAACGCCGCTGTTGTTAACGAGCGGAACGGAAAGTGAGGTTCCTTGTAGAGGTTCAGGAACGTCGCGACCATCTGGTCGACGAGTTTCTGTGTCCGGTAGGGTGCCAGTCCGTACTTCCAGAACAGCTTGGCCAGGTTCCACCAGTTCCAGGACTGATAGCTCTGTTGGAACTTGAACCGGTCTCCGTCCCATACGGCAAGCATGCCATCCTCGTTAAAGTCGGGATCACGCCTCGTCAAGTTGAAGTCCCGGCTGGCATTCCAGAGGATGTGGTTGGCTTCGATGAAGATGGAGGCCCCCAGCTCGAAGGGCTCCGCCGGGTTGTCGAAGACGTGGACGACGCGCGCTCGACCACCAACGTCCGCTCTCGCCTCGAAGATGGTGACATTTACGGCTACACCGTCCTGCTCCGCGAATTTTCGGAGATGATAGGCCGTCGATGCTCCGGCAGCACCAGCCCCTGGCTTGGGTTAGCGAACCGACATGCCGTGGCGTCCGCCACGCTTTGTCCGAGTGAGACACCGAGGCACCGTCAACAGCCTCGAATGAGCCTTCGTCCCGGACCCCAGCCGTGTAACCTGTGCGGACCGCTTGGCCGTAGAACGGCCCGTAAGCCATCCGGTGTACTAGCCCGTTGACAGAACAAAGCATACGAATGGGCGCGGATACGAACCGATGATGGCCACATGTCTGATGCTGTGTTTGCCGTCTTCTGGTGTCCGGGCAGCTCCCGGTGTCCCCGGGAAGGCCAGCGCCCACAGTGTCGATAGGAATTTCATTTCAAGGGCAGGTCGCTCGCAGACAAACAGAGATCCGGTTGAGAGAAGATTTCAAGAATGACTGCTCAGGCTCCAAGGCACCCGCTTCGGCGGAGACGGCGGTTGTCAGGAGTCCTTGCGTGATCTCGTTTACGCGGTCGGACGGCGTAATCCAGATAGTAGCTACTTGTCCTCACTGCGAAAACGTGTGCCAAAGGAGGTTCCCCCCATCTCATTCCATGTGCGCCGATGTCAGTGGCCCAAGCTCTGTCGGGCCTGCAGGTGTCCCGCCGTGGGTACCTATCGGCAACCCGAGCGTGGAAGCACCAGGAAAAAAAAGTTCAGCACCGAGCTCCCCCCACCAACAACGACGTCCTTTCCAAGTGCGGCACCACCGTCGCAGTAGAAAAAGACAAGACCGGATCACTATGTCGGCCGCTCAGCTTCTCAACCCGAAGGCGGAGTCAAGAGTACCACCCCCGGTCCCGGGCCGGCGATCTTCTACTGACCATCGTCGCAGAGGCGGGGCGAAGCCCTCCGGGTCAACATCAGCGCTGGCGGGGGTCTGCAAGATGTCCTGAAGTCAAACCTTGGTCCGATGGGGACCATCAAGATGTGCGAACAAACGCCATACCCCAAAGACAACAGAAAAGCTAACAAGGCTAGGCTGGTGGACGGAGGAGGACAGGTACCGCGAGTGGTTCCCCGACGACGCGCTCGGCCTACTGACTGCCGACCAACAGATCAAGCTTACCAAAGACGGCAACGTTCTGCTGCGCGAGATGCAAATACAAAACCCGACCGCCGTCATGATCGCGAGAGCGGCCACGGCGCAAGACGACATCTGCGGCGACGGCACTACGTCGGTGGTGCTGTTGGTCGGCGAGTTGCTGAAGCAGGCGGATCGGCACATCTCCGAGGGCCTGCACCCTCGCATCATCACCGATGGGTTCGAGATTGCTAAGAACGAGGCCTTGAAGGTATGCTACCGCCCCGCAAGGCCAGGTTGTCGTCGCGCTGACACGTCTAGTTCCTGGACAAGTTCAAGCTGCCCAGGGAGGTCGACCGCGAGCTCCTCCTCTCCGTGGCCCGGACGTCTCTCGCCACCAAGCTCAACGCGAGCCTGGCCAACAAACTCACCCCCGACATCGTCGACGCCGTTCTCGCCATCTACGAGGCTCCGTCCAAGCCCGACCTGCACATGGTGGAGATCATGAAGATGCAGCATCGGTCGGCATCGGACACGCAGCTGATCAAGGGTTTGGCGCTGGACCACGGCGCCAGACATCCCGACATGCCGAAGCGGGTGGAGAACGCCTACATCCTGACGCTGAACGTCAGTCTCGAGTACGAAAAGTCCGAGATCAACTCGGGCTTCTTCTACTCCAGCGCGGAGCAGCGGGACAAGCTGGTCGAGAGCGAGCGGCGGTTCGTCGACGCCAAGCTCAGGAAGATTGTGGAGCTGAAGAAGGAGGTGTGCGGAAGCGACGGCAAGAAGAGCTTTGTGATCATCAACCAGAAGGGCATCGACCCGCTGTCGCTGGACATCCTGGCCAAGAACGGCATCCTTGCCCTCCGGCGCGCCAAGCGGAGAAACATGGAGCGGCTGCAGCTCGTGTGCGGCGGCATCGCGCAGAACAGCGTCGAGGACCTCTCGCCCGACATCCTGGGCTGGGCCGGCCTGGTCTACGAGCAGCAGCTCGGCGAGGAGAAGTACACGTTTGTGGAGGAGGTCAAGGACCCCAAGTCGGTCACGCTCCTGATCAAGGGCCCCAACCAGCACACCATCGCCCAGGTCACGGATGCGGTCCGGGACGGCCTGCGTAGCGTCTACAACATGATCGTGGACAAGAGCGTGGTCCCTGGCGCCGGCGCCTTCCAGGTGGCCTGCGCCGCGCATCTCAAGTCGGATGCCTTTGCCAAAACGGTCAAGGGCAAGGCGAAGTGGGGCGTCGAAGCCTTTGCGGATGCCTTGTTGATCATTCCCAAGACGCTGGCGGCGAACGCCGGTCACGACATCCAGGACGCTCGTACGTACTCCGCCGGCCCACGGCCGCTCCGACCGAATGCTAACGTCCCTCAGTGGCCCTTCTCCAGGACGAGCATGCGGATGGCAACATCGTTGGTCTGGACCTGACGTGGGGGAAGCCGATGGACCCCGTCCTGGAAGGGGTCTACGACTCTTTCAGGGTCCTCCGGAACTGCATCGCGTCCAGCGCAGGCATCGCCTCCAACTTGTTGCTGTGCGACGAGCTCCTGAAGGCCCGGCAGATGACCCGCTCAGGACCGCCCGGCTCGGAGCCCGGCCCGGAGGAGTAGGCTCGTGATAGATACCCTTTGTAAGGATCATTAGCTGCGTCCACGACGTTCTTACAGTAGGTACCTACGTGGTTAGGGGGAACGGTCTACTGGTCACAAGATGGCAACCCCCAGGGGTGGGCGTAGTATGCGTCGATAAAGGTTCCCCGCCAAAGTGAGCTCCAAAATATATTTTTTGCCCCACGACCGTTGCGGGTTTGTTAGCTGCCGCGCCGAAACCGAACTCCCGACGCAACCTAACGTTGCGCCAGACCGAACATGGCGCCCTACGACGGCGATTCGTCCAGCGATGAGGATCTGGAGTACACAGAGACCGAAGTACTACTCGGCTACACGGACAAAGAGCCCGCCGGCGAGGAAGTCAGCCGTCTCGGTGGCCGGCCGGTCAGTCCCCTCGGTCGCTCCCGCGAGACGCGCCTGACCAGGAGCAGGAATGGCTCGCAGAATCCCCGACGCCGAGTGCCTCCCTCGCCAGATGCAAAGTGTGCAACGACTTCATGGTCCTCCTCCTGCAGCTGAACGCGGAGCTTCCGGACCATTTCCCCGACCACGCCCGGAGGCTCTACCTCTTCGCCTGCCGGCGGGCGGCCTGCCAACAAAAGGAGGGCTGCGTTCGCGCCGTGAGAGGCGTATGTGCGTTTGCCGCCCAGGATGCCGGAATACCGAAAGAAGGCGAGGAGAAGCCGAGGGAGCCGGAGAAGCAGCCCGCAAAGCGGGTGTTGACCCTGGGCGAGCAGATCTTTGGCGAATCGTCACTCGTTGCCGCCACGGGTTGGGCCAACTCCGCCCCCACCTTGGCCTCCGACAGCCGCCGCCCCTTGGCCTCGACATCCACAAAGCCTTCCTCCTCCTCCTCCAAGCCGAGCAAGCCCTCCCCGGGCTCCTCCCCCCCCCCCCCCCCCCC